>OLIS01002505.1_pt1 | contig 11775 bp, 10 predicted proteins | sample 1601351 | NCBI WGS metagenome assembly OLIS01 (sample SAMEA2452122, study PRJEB22498) | human gut metagenome | biome: human feces; feature: human gut; material: feces | place: Australia | collected 2012
AAACTGATATCGATCAGTTGGTTGAGAGTGCTGAATATACCCATTTGAGCAAATTTGGTCACTCCGGTGATAAAGACGAAGCGCAACCAGGGGTCTGCTGATTTCAGTACAGTATAAAAAGCGGTGAGCATTTCGCGGAACTTATCTTGTAATTCCGGATTATGCATGGAGCGAAGCAGCGGTTTGTCGTACTCGTCAATAAGAACAACTACGCCACGACCTGTTTGTCGATAAGCCTCTTTGATAACTTGCATGAAACGACCGGAATAACTCAAACCTTCTTCACTGGTTCCATAGACTTTTTCCCAACTACGAAGCTGCAATTCAAGTCCGTTTCTCAATCCTTCTATTTCAGAGTAATCCTCGGCATTAAGGTCAAGATGCAGTACAGCGTGTTCGTTCCATTCTGTTTCGAGCTGCTCAATGGCAAGTCCTTCAAAAAGCTCTTTCTTTCCACAGAAATACGCTTCCAGTGTAGAAAGCAGCAGACTTTTGCCAAAACGACGCGGACGGCTAAGGAAATACGGATTGCCCGTTGAGGCAAGTTCGTAGACAAATGCTGTTTTGTCAACATACAAATAGCCGTCGCGACGAAGTCTCTCAAAACTTTGTATCCCGATAGGCAGATTGCGCCGAGGCCCTTTCAAACGGTCCATGATATCCATAACTTCTTCTCTTTATAAATGAAACCTTTGCAAAGATAACAAATCTTGCAGTGAATCGATCATCAAATATGAGGTTTTATTATCTCGTCCTGCAAAGTTTCCGACAGATAAAAACAGGTATTCAAAGTGCATTTCAAAACAAAGCTGATAGATAACATAGAGTAACAATAACAAGAATAGTGGAGAAACTATATTTTATAAAATTAAATTACCCAGTCAATATATCAATTATTATTATCACAACCACACAAGTTTCTATCCTTTAGAGAAAGGTTATACAAAAAAGACAACAACCTACCACATAAACATAAAGAGCGTTATTAATAAATACTGTGACCGTTTATTATAAACGTCCCCCCTGTTTATTATAAACTTTAAAATCTGAATTTGCAAAAATATATTCAATAATAGGTTACAAAAAAGGCTGCGAACTCTGTAAAGTTCGCAGCCTTTGGGCTATATCTGTTGCCTTATCCCCTAGTATAAGCTAAGGGAATGAGCTAAGTTCGTTGTAATATTATACTATTTTCCATCCATTTCATATCCATATTCCGTCTGTTTTTTCATTCAGTATTCATTCGTTTCATACTTTCCCGGACTACAAATATACAACATTAAAAAGCGTTTGTCAAGTCCCGGATAGATTTTAATCGTTATCTTTGGGGATGCATCAATGTCTTTATTACCTTTCCGGAATCACTTCGTTCAGACAGGCTATGGCATTGAGTGTGCGCGGATAACCAATAAATGGCAAGAGTTGCGTTACGACTGCCAGCAACGTATCTTTATTATTCCCTACGTTGACATTTCCCTGTATGTGACTTTTTACCTGCGATTCACAGCCGCCTAAAGAAACAAGTATCGAGAATGTAATCAGTTCGCGGGTCTTTACATTCAGTCCGCTACGTGTCTGATAGTCGCCGAAACAGTTAGCGGAGAGGTAACGTTGGATGTGCTTCTGATTGTCGGGAGCGTTCTTATGCATCTGTTCTATCCGTTCACCAAATATGGATTTCTGCAATTCCAGTCCCTTATTGAAACGTGTTTCGGATGATACAACCGATTGTCCTTCCAAAGGAAGACGCACGCCACGGGCGAGCAATATATCATTGGTGATGCCGATAAAATCTCTGACCTTAGCCATGCCCGCATAGGCTACTGACTGGTAAAGGATTTCTTTTATTTCTATCGGAGCAATGCCTTCATTAAGTGCGCTTTCGAGTGTGATGCGGTATTCGGCCTGCGCTTGTGAAGCAATATTGGATGCCAATGTTACCATAAGACGGGTTTTAATGTCCAGTGCACCGTATTCTTGCACTTCTTTTGTAAAATTACTAAATATATCGTCCAATTCAGGATCGGTAGCTTGCAGTCCGATTGCTACGTTATCTTTCGTTACTTCGGCATACTGTTGGTCATCCACTCGTTCCAACCATGTATTCTGGTTGGTCTGCGGATTGCATCCGATAGCCAAATGTGAGAACCAACTATCGGGAGCGGCGCCATGCCAGTGTTCTATGTTCGGAGCAATTTCAACCACATCACCGGGAAGTAAACGGCGCGCCGCTTTACCACGTTCCTGATAATATCCCACACCGCCGACGGCAATCAGGAGTTGTCCACCCGTATGGCTGTGCCAATTATTTCGGCAGCCAGGCTCAAAAGTAACGTTGGACATGGGTACATTCAAGTCTTTGTTACCAGTCAGCGGTGCCAGCCAAGATCTACCCGTGAAATATTGTTCGAATCCTGTATTCGCTTTTCCTACCGGAAATGCGCTGATGTTTTGAGGTACTTCTTCTTTTTTCATATTCTGTGCATTTATAGATTGCATCGGGATTTGCATCATTCCGATAGCTGTTACAATAATAAAAAACAATTTTCTCATATAACTACGTATGGTTTATTATTTATGAACTCTCTGATAATGCAAAGTTAGCTATTCTGTTCCAACTCTTTATGATACAAATTACGGATATAGAAACCAATATTACTGATTCAATTTACTTAATCTTCAGCCCGGGAATGAGTGGAGTGGTATCTACCAGTTCGAGCGACTGCACCATATCAAGCGTTTCTTTTTTATATTTCTGAAAATGAGGCGTAGCAATATGGCTTTTATAAGCTGCTTCATCAACATAAATTTCAAGAATTGTCACATGGTGGGGACGTTCTTTCTCCGCTACAGCATAGAGTACCAGCACACCTGGTTCTAATCGCATGGAGGCTTCGATTTCTTCCTTCAGATAAGCATTATATTCTTCCAGTCGTGCCGAATCGACTGTTATGCGAGACAACCGTACTTTATTATTTTCGGTGGCAAACCGCTCAACCGGTTTAATGATGCTGGCCGAAATAACGGCAGCAAACAATAGAAAAGCAATCAGTAACTTTTTCATCTTGATAACTTATGATAGTTCGAATTTCAGTATTAAATTACCGATTACAAAGTTACTGGGAATCATCCACCCCGGATGTAGACGATTTACGGATATTTATACCCCAATCATGGATTTTGAAGATGGAGAACTAATTTTATGGATAAAAGAATTATATTTGTAACCTACTAAAAGCAGACAACGCTATGGAAGAGAATTATAAAGACGAAATGATTGTAATAGATAACGTGAATCGTTATAACGAAATATTCGGACTTGAAACCAAACATCCGTTGGTCAGCATCATCGATCTCACCAAGTCCACCACATGGCCTACACGCGCATGGTTTCGCTATGAAGTGTATGCGCTATTCTTGAAGAATGTAAAATGCGGTGATATTAAATACGGTCGTCAATATTATGACTATCAAGACGGAACCATTGTCTGTTTTGGCCCCGGGCAAATTACTGATTTGGAATTGATCCAAAATATTCAGCCCAATGCGCACGGCCTCCTATTCCATCCCGACCTCATACGAGGCACTAGCCTCGGACAAGAAATAAAAAACTACTCATTCTTCTCTTACGAAACCAATGAAGCACTCCATCTTTCTGAAGAGGAGCGACAGATAGTAATGGATTGCCTGCAAAAAATAGCAATCGAGCTAAACCATGCTATCGACAGACACAGTCGCCGCCTGATCTGTACCAATATCAGATTGCTGCTTGATTATTGTATGCGCTTTTACGAACGGCAGTTTGAAACCCGAAACAAAGTTAACAATGATATTATCGTCCGCTTCGAACATCTGCTCAATGAATATTTTGAAGGAGATGCTCCGCAACATTTAGGATTGCCATCGGTCAAATACTTTGCCGACAAAGTATTTCTATCAGCCAACTATTTCGGAGATATGATTAGAAAACAGACGAGACAAACCGCCTCGGAATATATCCAAAATAAACTGATCGAACGCGCCAAAGAGGATTTGCTGGCAACAGACAAGACTACAAGTGAAATTGCTTACAGATTGGGATTCCAATATCCGCAGCATCTAAGCCGGATGTTCAAACGGGTTACGGGTTGTACTCCCAATGAATTCCGCTCACAGAATTAGTCTTTATACGAAAATAACATCTATGAGTAACTCGCTCCCATATTTATTTATAGAATTTATATAGAGGGCATCAGGCAGAAGAAAAATATAAGAAATAGAATTATACCAACTAATTATTATATCTTTGCGCAAAGCACTTTTATCGATTAGAGCATGGAAAGAACTCAGCCCCATAAAAGTCATAAACAATAGATAAAGTAAACTCTGATAAGTAACAAACTTATACTAAACAATTATACAATAAATATGGAAAATGAAAAGAAACTGACCCGATCTTCCAATCGAATGATTGCAGGTGTATGTGCCGGAATAGCCGAATATTTTGGATGGGACCCAACTTTATTAAGAATCGTATACGTATTAGCCACATTCTTCACAGCTTTCGCTGGTGTAATCATCTATATTATCTTGTGGATTGTCATGCCTTACAAAATGCCTTCAGACGGATATGAAAACCGCATGAACAACAGATTACATTAAGACCAAGAGCCCATCCGATTTCTTATCAAACAATAATCAATCGAATGTGGCTCATTTTTATACCCCTCCATTAAGGACTAATACAATTCCAATCCGAACTCGTCTTTCAACTGCATTAATGCCTGATTCTTTTGAGCCATCATCTGAAACTTTTCTACACGGCCGACAGGACGTACCGTTTCTGTTGGTTCACTAACCCGCACTGTCATCACCACTTTACTATTCTTTAACTGGACACGAAGATAATTCTGCAATTCAGGAATCAGATTTCTGAAATCCTTTGCAGCAATCTCATTGTCCACTACTACCTCAAAAGTCGTCGAGTTATTGAGTAGTACCGGATGAAGCATCTGCATACGTTTCGTAAGAGAATCTTCCTCTTTCGGTAACTGACCGGCATACTGCTGCCAATAGAAATTCAAATCACGGTCATTAAAGATAAAATCCTCTTCTACAGTCTGTTGTACTTTACCAGGCTGTGGCATCATTTCTTTCTGAGTAACCTGATCACGCTGCGGATTCTTGATAGATACCCCCAAGCTGGACATCTTCATCACGGGAATTTTTCGTTCTTCCTTGGCAGTCTGAGCAACTCCCGCTCCTTGTGACGGAGCAGACGAAGACGCACCAGGAGAAGCCGGTGCTCCCGGTTGCACAGCCGCAGAAGCCTGCGGATGCTGGGCAGTAGTGCCATTAGCAGCCTGTGTTGTAACTGAAGACGGAGACGAATGAACTGGAGCCTGCTGAACCTGAGTGCCAGAAGCTACCTGCGGCTGCTGTGCTGCGGCAGGCTGAGTGAATACGGGTTTTATAGTCTTTTTAGGGCTACGCCCACCACTCACATCATCCCCCTCAATGGTAAGCTGCGCAACCTGTATTAAGGTCAGTTCTACCAGCAAACGCTTATTTTTGCTGATGCGGTAATTCAAATCACACTCATTACAGAGCTTCATCGCCCGATACAAAAAAGGCAACGGACATTTCTGTGCCTGCTCCTGATAGCGTTGGCGTATGCTCGCTCCTACTTCCAACAAAGGCAATGTCACTGCATCTTTAGCTACCAGCAAATCACGGAAATGAGAAGACAAACCGGTTATAAAATGACTCCCGTCAAAACCTTTGTTCAACACATCATTGAAAAGTAACAATGCATCACTTACCTTATTTTCAAGAAAAGAATCGGTCAGACGGAAATAATATTCGTAATCAAGTACATTCAGATTATCAATTACACTCTTGTATGTGATATTACCTCCGGTAAAACTCACCACCTGGTCGAAAATAGACAAAGCATCGCGCATACCACCGTCCGCCTTCATGGCAATCACATTCAATGCTTCCGGCTCTGCCGTAATTCCTTCTTTTGAAGCGACATAAGAAAGGTGATTCACAGTATCTTCCACGCTAATCCGGTTGAAATCATAAATCTGGCAACGGGAAAGAATGGTCGGAAGAATCTTATGTTTCTCCGTTGTAGCCAAAATAAAGATGGCATGACGGGGAGGCTCTTCCAGCGTTTTCAGAAAAGCATTGAAAGCAGACGCGGAGAGCATATGTACCTCATCGATAATGTATACCTTATATTTACCGATCTGTGGCGGGATACGCACCTGCTCCACCAATTGGCGGATATCGTCCACCGAATTATTGGAAGCAGCATCCAGTTCATGGATATTGTACGACCGTTGTTCATTAAAAGCCACACAAGACTCACACTGATTGCAAGCTTCGCCATCAGCAGTAGGTGTCATGCAGTTAATGGTTTTGGCAAAGATACGTGCGCACGTAGTCTTTCCGACTCCGCGTGGCCCGCAGAACAAATAAGCATGAGCAAGTTTCTGAGTAGCAATCGCATTTTTCAGCGTAGTGGTCAGCGCCCGTTGTCCCACCACCGATTCGAAAGTAGACGGACGATATTTACGGGCTGATACAATATAGTTTTCCATATCCGGGATTCCTCTATTTTTCTTTATTTTTTGCTTTCAGTGCAAAAGTACATAAAAAAGTGATAAGTAATAAGGGATAGAGAAAGAAGTTTTAAAGCGGAAGAGATAAGTTTTTAAGTTATTAGTTTTATCTTTGCGGATATTTATAAAGGTAGGTTATGAGTAAGCTAATCAGTATTTGGAATTTCATATGCAGACGGAAGTATCTTATTACCATTGTCGCATTCGCTGTCATCATAGGTTTTCTGGATGAGAACAGTTTGGTGCGCCGTCTCGGATATGAACGCGAAATCAGTCAGCTAAAAGAAGAAATAGAAAAGTATCGCACAGATTATGAAGAGAATACGAAACGCCTCAACGAAATAAGTACCAATCCGGATGCAATCGAACAGATAGCCCGCGAAAAGTACTTGATGAAGAAACCCAACGAAGATATTTACGTTTTTGAAGATTAAAGAATGAAACAATTAGTACCCGCCCTTTTCGTTGTAGGCGCTATCATGGCTCTCACTGGAGCAGCTGTATTTATCACCGGATGGATCTATGCTCCTTACATATATACTATCGGAGCCGGATTTTTCGCATTGGCACAAGTGAACACGCCCGTCAAAGGAAAAGGCAAAACACTAAAACGCCTACGCGTTCAGCAGATATTCGGAGCATTGGCGCTGATCCTGACCGGAGCCTTTATGTTTACCACACGAGGCAATGAATGGATTGCCTGCCTCACAGTTGCTGCCATCCTCGAACTTTACACCGCTTTCCGTATTCCGCAGGAAGAAGAAAAAGAAAAGTCATAAAAAAAGCCTGTTCATAGCTTTACAGTCTTGAACAGGCGGAAATCGAAAAAAATATTGAATAACGTTCCGTCCTTTTTATCAGGAAACGGAACGTTTATTTTTTATCCTTCACTATTATTTCTTCACAGGTGAATATCTTGCATTCAACCCGTCAACAATTTCTTTTGTGATATTAAAAGTGCTGTCAGCATAAAGCAGGTTATCAAAACCTGTGTTGCTGAAAATCAGGCTATATCCGTGAGTCTTATTATATTCTTTCAGGAATGCGTTGATAGAATCACGGAACTGCAAGCTATTCTTATTGTTCTCTTCCATCAAGCCATTCTGAAGCTTATTGCTCAGCTCTTGCAAGTCTTGTTCCAACTTTACCAGACGGTTATATTCCTGCTGTGCTCTATCTTGTGATAGGAAAGCATTGTTTTCCACTTTCTTCTGGAAGTCCTGCTTTTCCTTATTCAAGGAGTTAGCTTTCTGATTCAATGTCATACGAACATTCTCGCTTTTCTTCACCATAGCCTCATTCAAGTCAATACAAAAATTGTATTTGGCCAACAGCGAGTCTATTTCGACATAAGCAATTTTCATTCCTGACAATTCAGCATTTGCCTGAACGGGAGTTGTAGCAGTTTGATTATCAGTTTTGCCAGCGCATTGTGAAAATAAAACGATAAACGCAAGAGCAGCCAAACCGTTCATGAGGTAGTTCATTCTATTCATAATTAATAAGTATTGTTTTTAATAAATTTAATTCATACTATCATTCAAGGCCTTTTCTAACTCATCAATAGAAAAGCGCGGCTTCTTCTGTGCCTCACGATCCTGAGACTGAGCACACCCGATTCCCTTTTTACGCAACGCCTTATTCCCACTCACATGACCATTCGGGAACTTCCCACCCTTCGTAAAGAATACTTTCACCCCCAATAAAACCAGGGAAATAGCAACTATTAACAAAGTTATCAGTATAGTCTCAACCATTTCTATTAATTTTGTGAGTGCAAAGATAGGCTTTAATGAGATATGAGTTCAGATAAGTCAATCAAATTAACCATATTTAGCAATAGAAGAAGCGAAAACAGCCCTTCTATTCCTATTATAAAATAGAAACAGCATGGAAAAAAAAGACTTAAAGCCGGCTGGCGTATTCAAGTATTTCGAAGAAATCTGCCAAGTGCCACGCCCTTCGAAGAAGGAAGAGAAAATGATTGCCTACCTAAAGGCGTTCGGAGCTAAACATAATCTTGAGACCAAAGTGGACGAAGCGGGCAACGTACTGATTAAAAAGCCTGCCACTCCCGGAAAGGAAAACCTGCAAACTGTAGTACTGCAATCGCACATTGACATGGTATGTGAGAAAAACAATGATGTTCAACACGACTTCCTCACCGATCCCATCGAAACGGAAATTGACGGTGAATGGCTGAAAGCCAAAGGCACCACTCTCGGAGCCGACAACGGTATCGGTGTAGCCACCGAATTGGCCATCCTGGCTGACGATAGTATCGAACATGGTCCGTTGGAATGTCTGTTTACCGTAGACGAAGAAACCGGACTTACTGGAGCTTTCGCCCTGCAGGAAGGCTTTATGAACGGTGATATTCTTCTGAACCTCGATTCGGAAGATGAAGGGGAAATCTTTATCGGATGTGCCGGAGGTATTGACTCCGTTGCAGAATTTACTTATAAGGAAGTGGAAGTTCCTGCCGGATATTTCTTCTTCAAGGTGGAAGTGAAAGGTTTGAAAGGCGGTCACTCCGGTGGTGACATTCATTTGGGACGGGGCAATGCCAACAAAATACTGAACCGTTTTCTTTCACGCATGGCTGGCAGACATGATCTGTACCTTTGTGAAATCAACGGAGGTAATCTGCGTAACGCTATTCCCCGCGAGGCTTATGCAATTTGTGCAGTTCCCGAAGATGCCAAGCATGATGTCCGCACCGAACTGAATATTTTCACCAGCGAAATGGAAGACGAATTATCCGTTGTAGAGCCCGACTTAAAGTTGGTTCTCGAATCGGAAACTCCCCGCAAGACGGCTATCGACCAGGATACCACTACCCGTTTATTAAAAGCTCTGTATGCAGCTCCTCACGGTGTATATGCTATGAGCCAGGATATTCCCGGACTGGTGGAAACTTCTACCAATCTGGCATCTGTCAAGATGAAGCCGAATCATGTCATCCGCATTGAAACTAGTCAGCGGAGCTCGATACTATCCGCACGCAACGATATGGCGAACACGGTTAGGGCCGTATTCCAACTGGCAGGAGCTAATGTTACGTTCGGTGAAGGTTATCCGGGATGGAAACCGAATCCGCACTCGGCTATCCTCGAAGTGGCAGTTGAATCTTACAAGCGTCTATTTGGTGTAGATGCGAAAGTTAAAGCCATCCATGCAGGATTGGAATGTGGTCTGTTCCTTGATAAATATCCAACGCTGGATATGATTTCTTTCGGACCGACACTGACAGGTGTTCACTCTCCTGACGAACGAATGCTTATTCCTACCGTTGAGAAATTCTGGAAACATCTATTGGATATCTTGGCACATGTTCCTGCCAAGAAGTAACAGACAGATAAGTCAACATAAAGAAGAGTATGGTAACAGTGAAAAGAGAGTAGCTGTTGCCATGCTCTTTTTTGCAATGAATTTAATAGCCGTAAGTTTCTTTGCTCCTTTTTTTGTTATCGCACAAGATTCTCACGAAAGACAAGGCTATCACGACACACAAGTCCCCTCTCAACAAGAAAGAATCCCTTTCCGCGTTGTAAGTTGGAACATAGAAAACCAGTTTGATACACACCACGACAGTTTGAAGAACGATCATGAATTTCTTCCCGACGCGATGCGTCATTGGAATTATAGCAGATATAAAAAAAAGCTGGTTGACGTTGCCCGTGTAATTACGGCGATTGGCGAATGGAGTCCGCCTGCATTAGTCGGATTATGTGAAGTAGAAAATGATACAGTGCTTCGTGACCTGACCCGCCGTTCTCCTTTAAAAGAGCTTAGTTATCGTTATGTAATGACCAACTCCCCTGATTTAAGAGGAATTGACGTAGCCTTGCTTTATCAACGGGATTTATTCAAACTATTATCTTCCCGTTCCATTTCCATCCCTCCGTTGAAGCAATACCGCCCGACAAGAGATTTGCTACACGTCAGCGGACTTCTACTGACGGGAGATACGCTCGACGTATTTGTCTGCCACCTCCCCAGCCGTTCGGGTGGAGCCAAAGAATCGGAACCCTATCGCTTATATGCAGCTCACATTCTACGTATGGAAGTTGATAGCATTATGAACATTCGTTCTCTTCCGCAAGTCATTATTATGGGGGATTTCAACGATTACCCGACGAATCAATCTATTCAGAAAATACTGGAAGCCGAAGCGCCTCCTGTTATGCCCAATGACCTAGCCTCAACAACCGGCTCCACCAACTTCTCAAAAGTTGCCCCCTCCTCATTAAAACTATATCACCTACTCGCCCGGAAAGCTAAATCAAAAGACTTCGGTTCTTACAAATATCGTGGTGAATGGGGATTACTCGATCACTTGATTGTATCAGGCACTCTATTAAATCAATCAAATCACTTTTTCACCAGCGAAGAAAAAGCAAATGTGTGCCTTCTCCCCTTTTTACTGAAAGATGACGAAAAATATGGCGATAAAGAACCTTTCCGCACTTATAAGGGGATGAAGTATCAAGGCGGTGTCAGCGACCATTTACCTATTTATGCAGACTTCGAGCTGATTCTATATTAATCATAAGAAATGGTAGTAGCCAATAATATCCGGTTATTACAAAGAAAGTCAGCCATTATCAGGGAAGTACAAACGCCGTTACAGCATGCTCTGACAAGGGAGAATTCTCACTGCAATGAGAAAATATTCTCATAGTAATGGGAATATATTCTCATAGGCATGAGTATTTTTTCTCATAGGGATAAGTATCTTGAGAAATATAACGCCTCATCGTAGCTCCATTTATTAGTCCGAATACTGATAAACTTTCAAATCGAACTTCGGTACCATTGCCAACAAATGATCGAAGATATCCGACTGAATACGCTCGTATTCTTTCCAGACCTTATTGCGGGAGAAGAAATAAACCTGAATAGGTACTCCGTACATCGTAGCTTCTTTCTGACTGATAATCAAATCCAACTCCTGATTGACTACGGGCAGGCTACACAAATAGCGTTCAATATATACCCTATACACTTGAGAATTGGTAGGAACCACTCCTTCTTCCGGTTGATAATCCGCCATTAATGGAATTTCTTTCCGGTAACGGTCCAGCATTTCCGGCGTACAGAATTGAAGTGTAGTCAAGTCCAATGTTATACTCTTCATCACCCGTCGTCCTCCCGACTGTGTCAT
>OLIS01002522.1_pt1 | contig 11694 bp, 6 predicted proteins | sample 1601351 | NCBI WGS metagenome assembly OLIS01 (sample SAMEA2452122, study PRJEB22498) | human gut metagenome | biome: human feces; feature: human gut; material: feces | place: Australia | collected 2012
AAACGCTTTGCAGCTGCTCTTTTTGTCTTTACCTTTGGCATAATAATCCTCCTAATTTAATTCTCATATGGAATAATATTTTAACGTTTTTCAGTTAAAAACATAGTCATGCTCCTGCCTTCTAACTTTGGAGCCTTATCTACTACTGCTATATCACTTAACTTCTCTGCAAAATCTTCAAGTATATGCTTGCTTGAATCAACATGAGCCATCTCACGTCCTCTGAATCTGAGTGATACTTTAACCTTATCGCCTTTCTCTATGAACTTCCTTGCTGCGTTACACTTAGTGTTAAGGTCATTCACATCTATGTTAGGTGATAAACGAACTTCTTTGACTTCTATTGTTCTCTGTTTTTTCTTAGCTTCCTTTTCTTTTCTGACAAGCTCATACTTATACTTGCCATAATCCACAAGCTTACATACAGGTGGCTTTGCGGATGGAGCTATCTTTACAAGATCAACCTCTGCCTCTCTTGCTAACTTCATAGCATCCTTAGGAGACATAACTCCAAGCTGCTGTCCTTCTTGTCCAATAACACGAACTTCCTTATCGCGGATCTGCTCGTTAATCATTAATTCGCTAATAGTAGTGCACCTCCAAAATCAAAAAAAGTGGATAGTCAGACTATCCACTTTTTAATCATAATGCATCTTAATTGCTGTTTATCATGCATATTCTTAAAAATATAAACCCGAGTCGCCTTCATGCGCTAAGGTGAGAGTGGATACTCTGCTTCGTTTAACAACTATTAGAGTTTAACACTAATAGTTATAGCTGTCAACTATATTTTTAAATATTTCAAATATTTCAAATTTCTGCAATACAAAAATGATACATTGTTTTATTTTTTATCTTACAACTGACTTTCTTCTTAATACTACGAATGCAAAACCTGCACATGATACAACTGCGAATAATACATAGAGTGCTATATTATACACATCACCTGTATTTATTGTGTTATCTGATGCCTGTCCGTTTCCTGTTGCTGCTACATCTTCATAGCATATAGCGTATGTAGAGAATTTATCTGTTGTAAATGTAATAACTCCGTTTTCGCAGCTTGTTTCAAGTGCCTCTGCTACACCATCATGAATTCTTACAACTGTATATTTTCTTTCTACAGATGAATCTGTATTCTTAAGACTTTCAGGAATATCAAGCCTAACAACAACTCCAGCAGCTGTTTCTGTTACTGATACTTCTTTGAGACTTCCAACTTTCTTTAATAATGTAAGATCAAGATATGCTCCAACTACACCATTGTTAAGAACTTCCTTAACTTTATCCTCCACAAGCTTCTTATCGCTTTCTGATACTGTAGCTGTTACATCTTTGACCTCCATAGATACCGAAACTGCACTTCCGTTTTCTATTTCTTTCTTTTCCTCTTCTGTGAATGTGATTCCGCTCACTGGTACTTCGGCCTTTATATTGATGCCATCATCAGCCTTAATTACCGCATTTACCTTATCTGAATCTGATGTGCTTGGTGTATCACTTGGTGTATTTGGTGTGTCACTTGGTGTGCTATCTCCTGGCTTATTATCATCTGGTGTATCACTTGGTGTGCTATCTCCTGGCTTATTATCATCTGGTGTGTCACTTGGTGTGCTATCTCCTGGCTTGCTATCATCTGGTGTATCACCTGGCTTAACATCAGAACCAGTTATTACCTTACCATCTACAACAAGTTTTATATCTGAGAATGTTACATCTGCCTGTCTTGCTACAAATAAACCTACATATACATAATCCGCATCTATTGATGTAAGCTTGAAATCAAAACCACCTGATATAGCAGCATTATCGCCAAATGTACATGCGTATCCATCACTGTTGCTCTCAATCTTAAGTGCATATGTCTTACCAGCCTCTACTGGATTCTCTAATGTACCACCATAACCTAATGCACCATCTTTTCTCTTAAAGCAGTTAGCTGTTCCCTGCTTGATACTTCCTGCTGCAACATAATCTCCAAGAGCTGACTTATCATTAACATCAATATACATCGCATCTCTTGCCATAAGACCAAATGCAACCTGATTGTGTTTATTAATGCTGTTTACTGTTGCATTAGCTGTTATTACAAAGTTACTACCTGCAGGTACTTTATAATAATACATTGCAATTCCATCTGTTGTTGATGATATCTTTCCCTTACCATTAACAGCAATGTGAATGCTTCCATCTTCATTGCCCTCAAGTATGAACTTATCTTTAATAAGATTTGGGTCTCCACCTATATCTCCAAATATTGAACCCTTGAAAACTCCCGCATCTTTCCATAATTCACTCTGCTTAAGTTCTCCTGAATATTCAGCTTCCTTATAATCTGGATTAGACTTAAGTACATCAGCCTTAACAGGTGCTTCCTTGGCTGTTATATGTTCTGATATTCCAGCCACTCCAAGTTCCTTAATTGTCTTAGTTACAAGATAAGCATTATATGTTCCACCATAAATGTTTGTATGTGTATTATCAACGCTTGTAGCCTTAGATGATGTCCATGCATGAAGGTTGACTGTCTCATCTGGTCCTAATGTATCATATAACTCTTTTGTCATCTTAGTCATATCAACAACTGGTATGTTAAGTTCCTTACCAAGATTCCTTATAGACTGGGCATAATCTCCACCCTTGAAATCACCACTATCCTTTGTGATATGAAGATTGCTGTCAGACCATTCTGCTGTAGCAGTTCTTCTTACTATAGGTGTACAGAGGATAACTGTTGTACCAGCTGCCTGCGCAGGCTTAATATAGTTTTCATATAATGAGTTAGCAAATGAGCCAGCTGTCTTATAATCACCATTAGGATCTGTATATCTGTCTGCTTCTGCCTTTTCATCATTATGTCCGAAGCCTATAAGAAGATAATCACCCTGCTTCATACCGGATGTAAGTTCATTATACTCCTTATCATTAACATAGCTCTTAGAACTTCTTCCTGATAAAGCTATATTCTTCACTTCATATGTTCCATCAAGATACTTATCAATCTGTGTACCCCATCCATATCTTGGATAATAATAATTATCAGCAAAAGAACTTACTGTAGAATCACCTATTATCCATACTGTAGGCTTGCTGCTGTCTTTATTAACCGCATCATCAGCCATAGCCATAACGCTCCAGCCTATGCTCATAACAAGCAAAAGCAAAGCGCTAAGCAGACAACTTATACGTTTTCTGTTTCTTTTCTTCATCATAAATAACCTTCCCTTTCTTTTCTGGACAATCCGTCCCTTTTTATGGAATTATAAAGTATGAACCAGTGTCAAGGTCAATATCTTTTTACACATTTAATAATGCATTGTACATAAATCCATACATTATTATATTTCAAAAAATATTCAGGCAAATAATATTCAAGCAAATAATATTCGAACGAATAATATTCAAGCATTCAAAAACCAGACACACAACAACCTAAGTCATTGTGTATCTGGCTTTATTCAATGCCAATCAATACTAATCAATTCTAATCATCACTAAAACTAGTATCTATAACTATTATATTATTTATTAATCAGCCTTTTCTTTTTTCTATCTTCAAGCTAATGCCATTGTAAATGCCACACTATATCCCATCACGTGATATACATCTGCTGTTTTTACATCATCTTTAGAAGCATCTGGATTTTTATCGTCAGATGATATAGCATTGTCATCTTTATTACTGTCACTACCTGACGTAGCTCCATCATCTTTCTTATCGCTGCCACCCTGTTCTGGAGCTGGTGTTGGGTTTGGCGCTGGTGTTGGATCCGGTGCTGGCGTTGGGTCTGGCGCCGGTGTTGGATCCGGTGCCGGCGTTGGGTCTGGCGCTGGTGTTGGATCTGGTGCCGGCGTTGGATCTGGTGCCGGCGTTGGATTCTCGCTCTTATTAAGTTCTTCACTCTTAGCACTTATTGCACCTAAAAGGCTCTGGCCTTTTGTTGTCCAGTACACTGCATCTTCTGTGAATCTGCCATTTGCATCTGCTGCTTTCGCAGTAAGCACTCCATTCTTATCAACAACAAACACCTGCTGTCCATCCGGATTAACACCTGCTACTCTGGATGGTGATTTAACAGCCTTTGAGAGTGATATATTCATATTCTGGATCTGCTGTGCAAAGAGTTCTGCTGTTATGAATCCACCAAGCTTATTGCTATGTGTACTGTCTCCTGCTGACATAACCTGTGTACCATTAACAGACTTGCCATTAGCTGCCTTTTCGTCTGCTTTGTATGCTTCCTCATACATATTCTTTGTTATCTCAAAACCATCAATAAGTAATACATCCTGTTCCTTTGCAAGCTGTTTAACTGCTTCAACATATGCATTATTTTCAGTTACAAGTGTTCCTGTTTCTTTATCTGTTGAATCATGATGTGGTTTGATAGTACCCTCACTAGTATAATAAAGTCTTGATACTGGTGTTATAAGAACCGGTATTGCCCCTGCTTCCTTTGCCGCATCAATATATTGTTTAAGATACCATTTATAAGTACCACCACAATCATATGAATAGAATGTATCTCCATACTTTGAAGTAAGTGATGATGGTGTTGCCACTTTAGTTCCTGCTGTTACAGGATATATTCCGTCAGCATCTGGCTGTCCAAGTGGTACATATCTATCTTCAATGTATCCTTTTCCATTAGCACAGTCATTGTGTCCAAACTGTATAAACAGATAATCGCCTGCTTTGATATTGGCTTTTATCTTATCTAATGAGCCCTCATTGATAAAGTTTCGGCTGCTTCGTCCTCCATTGGCATAGTTCTGCACCTTAACCTTTGAAGAATCAAAGAACGCCTGTAAATATTCGCCCCATGAGCCTTCAGCCTGAGCCTTACCGCTCATATACATACCTGATGCTGAATAATCCTTAACAGTAGAATCACCTGCTAAAAATACATTTACTCCATCACCAAGTTCTATATCTGTTGAACCTGTAGGATCTTCATATCCATCTCTTACATATGCCTCTGCCTTATATTTTACTGCTCCTGACTTAACACCACTTAAGTTCTCAGGTACAACTTCAACTTCAATATGCTTTCCAATAGCATCCTTAGAAATCTTATATGTATTATCAGCATTGGCAGTTGACGATTTTGCAAGTGTTCTGCTGCCATCCTCATTAACAATATACCAGCGGATCACTGATGCATCATTTTTATCATTCTTCTCTCCAAGAGAGTATATAACAGTAAGAGTATGTCCTGGATATGGTGCATTGATATCTCCATTATCCACAAGATATGGTTTCTTTACAAATGCTACTGTGCCCTCATCAGCCACATAAGCATTAGGTGTCCAGCCTGAAAGATAATCATTCACAACATCTTTCTTTGCAACACTTTCATCTGTTGTAACTCCTGTTACTCTCTTAGAAACATCTACTGCTGTTCCATCTGTATAAACCGAATTATATTCTGTATAACCAGCCTTCTCCGGCTTATTGCCAGACATTTCAAACCAGCCTTCATCCTTAATGTAACTACCATTTATCTTAGTATTAAGGAATGTTACTTTTGCATCCTGACCCCAAGGTCTTCCAAGATATCCTGCACTTACCTCAAGTTTATCACTGCCTGTTATTGTACAGTTTCTAAATACATAGCCAATCTTAGTTGCTGCAGCAGAGGCTGGCTTATGTGCTGTAATATAACCACCTGCAGAGCCAGCACTGTAACCTGCAAATCTAAGCTCACATCCATCAAACACTGCGTTTCCATCACCAAATATGTAATCTGTATTACCCTCTATATGACAGTTCTTAAAGTACATATTAGTTGCTGAATTGCCAGTATATAATGTATCCTGGCTTCCAAGAAATTCACAGTCTGTGAATTCAACCTTATCAGCTTCTATAGCCATGGCTGTTGCTCTTTCTGTTGCTGCCTTTGATGTAACATCTGTTGCATAGTTTCTGTCTGGATTCTTATTTTCTGTAGGTGTCACACCATCTTCTATTTCTTCATCTGTTAAATAACGGTTAAACGAAGCTTCAAATGTGATTCCATCAGCACTAAATCCTGTTGCTGTATTTTTAAGCAGTACTGAACAGCCCCATTTTGCTGCAGCTGCCTTCTCATACTTATCATATGCATTTTCAGCATTATAATAGCCTTTAGAATCTATGCTGTAATACTTATATCCTATTCCATAATACCATGTAAGAAGCACTTCTTTGCCTGATGACTTTTCATCATTAACAAGTCTTACATATGGAGTTGATATAATAACCTGTTCTCTATATGTACCAGGAGCAATATGAATAGTAACTCCATTATTCTCATCAGGAGCAGGTGTCATTAATGATACTGCTGATACTGCTTCTTTTACTGTATTATAGTTTGCATTTCCTTTTTCTTTATATCCGACATATATATCAGATACTCTTTCAATCTGTTCCTTATCTTTAGTTGACACCATTAAGATGTCTTTAGTTACATCCGCATCATTGACTACTATATGTGTTGTTGTTCTATATCCATCAACTGCTGCTTCAACTTCATATGAACCATTTCTTAAAGAAACTTCATATCCATCTGATGTAACCTTTCCTGTATACACATACTTGTCATCAACATTGATAAACTTAATATCTGTAACTGCTGCTTTAGCATCAATATCTGTAAATCTACCTGTTACCTTATATAACTTCTTAGCAGAAACGCTTATATCTTTAGAGTAATCTGTCTGGCCTGTAACCTCTTTACCATCAGCTACTTCATAATCATTAACTCCACTAAGCTCAACTGTATACTTAACATCAGGCTCAAGTGTTGCTTTGAAAGCTTTGTTATCATCAAGCTTAAGAACCACATCATCTGCTAATGAAGATGGGTCAGCTACGAGCTTAACTGATAATCCCGATGTATCATAATCTGCTGCAAAGCCTGTAACCTTTCCTGTATATGTATATACTTTCTTTTCTTCTACCTTTAATGTAACTCCTGTCTTGCCTGTCAGAGCTTCATCTACAGTTGTTGTAACATTCTTTGTATCAACGGAAAATCCATATCCTGCTGCTCCGGATAAAACTGCTGTATAATCACAACCTGCTGCAAGTGTAGCTGTAAATGTATTGCCTTTTACATCTGCATCATATGTGATATCGTTAACATCATCCTTAAATAAAACCTTCAGACCGCTTACCTGTACGCCTTCTATTGTTCCACTGACTTTTACTCCCGGAATTCTTACCACCCTGTTATATATAGGTTTTCCTGCTGCTGCATCTGTATACACCTTATATGAACCACTATACTTAGCTACGAATTCATACTTAGCTCCCTTGTTAGTAAAGCTTGCTTTTTCTACCTGTTCATTATCTTCACCAAGATACTTAAAAAGAAGTGTTCCATTAGCAGCATTGCTTGATGCCATGTATACAACTATCTTATCTCCGGCTTCTACATTGTTAATAGCAATGTATCTTCTTCCTTCTCCTCCTGTACCATTACAGTAGTACATACCGGATGCTGTATATCCATCATCATATGCTGTTGTTGCTAACGCATTGCTTCCATAGTTTTTGCCTGATGCCGAGAACAATCTGTCATTGGCATTATGATTGATTGTAAGATCACCAAATGTTGTTTCTCCGACAACGAATTTACCATCCTTTGAAACATTGTCACAATTCTCCCAGTCAGCAGCAGTAATATGATTATTATACTTATCTGTATCTGCTTCCTGTACTGTGCCCATGTCCCATACGTCAATCTTTCTTGTTGACGCTTTTGATTCTGCTGCAAATGCAGTTACGTCTATGCTTGTAACAAGCATAAGTACTGCACACAAAAGACTGCTAAGACGTCTTTTAGTTGTTTTGCGCATATTGACCTCCCTTTCTGCCTTTAAAGGCATTATAACATTATATATCTGCATGGATACTGTCAGGGTCTGTTTATAAAACCTTTTTGATATCCATAATACAAACTATAAAGTATGAACCAATGTCAAGGTCAATATCTTTTACATACTTAACAAAGAATTGTTTTTATATGTGAACATAACATATCATAATTCACTGTTTTTCATGCCGTACAGGAACACTCATAAGGATATACATCACATGATCATCACTATCATCATCCTTAACCTTTGTTATAACTATACCCGTTATATCACCATCAAGGACAAGATTATGCTCTTTCATATAAGCAAGGTGACGCCCTATCATAATCTCCTTAATCTCATCCTGTGAGTGATCATATATATTGCTTAACTTTGCCGGCACCTTTGATATACCCATAACTGATGGCTTAGGAATATACTTCTGTGCATATTGGTTAATATGAAGATGATACTTTTCAAGATGCTCTTCCTTAATCGAATAACCACAGCTTATAGTAAAACGTCCTGCTTTCATCTCACTCTCAGGAATTATGTATATATGCTGTATTTCTGGTGAATTGTATAAAAACTCGCTTAGCTGCTCCAGTCTTTCTGGCTCCTGAAGCAGCTTTCCGCCATTCTTATATAAGACATAATACATAGGAAGACTTTGTTTTTCATATATATCTGTATTAGATGCCGCCTTATTCATAAGCAAACAGTCATCCTTAAGTCTGTGTCTTAAATACGTCATATAGGCTATCTGCTTATCCAACTGCTGCATGCGTTCCTGACATGCCTCTATAGTTTCATCAAGCGTATAATTCTGCATTTTACTTATCTGCTCATGCGTAAAACCATACTTTATATGCATTTTAGCATTGAGCACACCAAACACTCCATCATCATCGTAATACCTGTATCCGCTGTTCTCATCCCTTACAGCAGATATATAACCCATATCCTCATATCTTCTCACCGTATTTGTAGATACACCAAGAAGCTTTGCAAGATCACTTATCTTATACCTCATATATCTTTCGCCTCTTTCATTTGTACACATTACTTTATATCATCATAATATCAGTACTATAATACTATTTCAATACTGTTTAAAGACAACATTTCCATAATCCAGACTATATCATGCCCGCTTACATAAGCTCAGCTATGCCTGACAGTCTCACATATCTGTCTGATATACGGTACCATGTCGGAAAATCAACGACTCCTGTCTGTGGCATATTGTTAATCCTCTGAAACTGTCTTACCGCTTCTGCTGTCTGCTCTCCATATATTCCATCAACTGACAATGGTGGTATAGCCTTGTAATAATCTCCTATGAGATTCAGCTGCTCCTGAAGCTGTCTTACTTTCTGACCCGATGACCCTATATCAAGATTGGCACCAGGCCATGATGAAGGAATACCCTGTATCTGCTCTGCTGTATTTATATACATATCATCACCATAATAATATCTTAATATATCGATTGATGAATATCCCTGGTCACCAAGATACTTACTTCCCCACTGTGTCATCCAGTTTGGACAGCTTGATTTTTTTCCATCACAGTACTGTGTAAGTATTGGCTGCTTAACATTCGGACGTGAAAGATAATTATCAAATATTTCATCTACTACATTTGATATACTCTCAAATATATTTCTGCCATTCACCCATTTATGATCAAATGCTGTTGAAGATGTTATAGTAAAATTATAACTCTGGTTTCTATACCATTCTGTATACACCCTGTTCAATGTAAATGACATGATTGCAAGTATATTAGCCTCTAACGTCTGCCTTGGCCATGTTGAATATATCTCGCTGCTTGCAACATTTTTAATATAATCCTTATACCTGACATAATAATCAAGCGCCGTTGAATCAGTAGGAACACCATCATGCACAACTATAGTTTCAGGAATAACAACACGGCTTAGTACTATCTCACCAGACTGGTTAAGTGGCTTTATCTCACTCTCTGGTATCTTGGCTGGATAGTTTCCATACAGGGTATTAACCGGAATAACTATATTATCTTCCGCAACTGCATACTCATTTTCATTAAGATATACATCCTGTATACTCGTTTCTCCTGAAAAGACATCTATTCCGGATATGTTAGTCTCCTCATATCCGTTGGCACTGACATCAATCGTATATTCTGCAAATGGCTGTTTTTCCCCTGGCTCCATGCTGTACTCTATCGGTGGTGCTAAAAGTTCATCAAGATTAACAGCCCCCTCTGAATCCGTTACAAGTTCATTTATTATCGAATCCGGATTACCTGTGTATGACAGAGTGATTCTTGCATTTGCAAGCGGTGCTCCCTGCTGTTTATCATATACATTTATGTGCATCTTCCCTTTATCTATCATATCCTGTGGTGTTTCCATAGTATGAACATACACCATTATACCCCCATTCTGTATACACCTATATACAAAAATCAATATTTTTTCATTATTATATGTATCTTTATATATTTTTATGAATAAAATAAAATGATAATTCCCTTAGGAGCGGATATGTCAAAATATAAAGTAGCTCTTGATGCAGGCCATGGTGGCAGCGATCCTGGTGCTGTTTATAATGGCAGACAGGAAAAAGATGATACCCTCGACCTTACTCTGGCCGTCGGAGATATTCTTAAAAAAAATGGAATTGATGTTTTCTATACAAGAACTAACGACGAATATGAGACACCTTTTAAAAAGGCAACTGATGCTAACAACTCAGGCGCTGATCTTTTCGTGTCAATACATCGAAACTCTTCTGAAAAGCCCAACCAGTATTCTGGTGTTGAAACTCTTGTATACAATGATTCAGGACTTAAGTCAGAGGTTGCAAGAAACATAAACAACCAGCTTGAGAATGTTGGATTTAAGAATCTGGGAGTTGATACCCGGAAAAATCTTGTGGTACTTAAGAGAACTAAGATGCCAGCTGTCCTTGTTGAAGCAGGCTTTATAAATAATGAAAAAGATAACTATATATTTGACCAGGAATTCGATAAGGTTGCAAATGCTATAGCTGATGGAATATTAGAAAGCCTCCCTATTGGTTCACGCAACTCTAATACTCACCATTCAAACAGCAGCTACAACAAAGCTAACAACTCCAATAATACCAGCAGTTCCAATAATACCAATAGTTCCAACAATACCAACAGCTCCAACAATACCAACAGCTCCAACAATACCAATAATTCCAGCAACGCCAGCAATATCAACAGTTCCAGCAATGCCAGCAATTTAGGAGCTTCTAGTACTTTCTATGATTCTAGTAGTTTCGGAAATTCCGGCCATTCCGGTAATTTCGGCAACTCCGGCAATTCTTATAATTCCGGCAGTTCCTATAATTCCGGTAATTTCATCGGCACAAGCAGTTCTATTAATAGTGATAATGCCTCTTATAGATATGATATAACTCCAAAAACAGAGACAGAAAGTATTACAGAAGGTATTAACAACTCTGATAATTATACTGCTGACACCGGATATAATCTCTGCAATGATAACTCCTGCAACAGCCTACACAATAACTCCTGCAGCAACACCTGCAATAATTCATATATACATCAGCCTCTCTACCGGGTTCAGACTGGTGCATACCACAATAAAGATAATGCAGACCGCTTATTAAACTCTCTACTTATAGATGGCTTCCCAGCCTTTATAATATATGAAGATGGTTACTACAAGGTACAGGTAGGTGCATTTGCCGAACTATCCAATGCAATCAAAATGGAACGACGGCTAAGAAGATTTCATTATAGTACCTATATCGTTGTTTAATTGAATATTAGTTGGTGACGAACGGACGACAAATATAAGCTACAGG
>OLIS01002549.1_pt1 | contig 11610 bp, 10 predicted proteins | sample 1601351 | NCBI WGS metagenome assembly OLIS01 (sample SAMEA2452122, study PRJEB22498) | human gut metagenome | biome: human feces; feature: human gut; material: feces | place: Australia | collected 2012
ATGCTCAAGCATAACATTCTTTAATGTACATACATTAGCAATCTTTTCCTTAAGTGCTTCTTCATCTCCGAATAACTCACTAACCTGAAAACCAATCTTTGCGTATTTATCTGAATAGAATGGAGCAATTCCTGACTTAGTTGAACCAAATGACTTACCTGCAAGTCTTGCTTCCTCATATGTATCAAAATCAATATGATAAGGCATCATAATCTGTGCTCTATCTGACACAAGAATCTTAGGCATTGGAACATTTCTGTCTGTAATGCTCTTAATCTCATTTATAAGATAAGGAATGTTAAGGGCAACACCATTTCCAATAACACTTGTAATATGGTTGTAGAATACGCCTGATGGAAGAAGATGCAACGCGAACTTACCGTAATCGTTTATGATTGTATGTCCGGCATTACTTCCTCCCTGAAATCTTACAACGATATCAGATTCTTCAGCAAGCATATCTGTAATCTTACCCTTACCTTCATCTCCCCAGTTAGCACCAACAATAGCTTTTACCATAGTTTCCTCCATTCTGCTAATACTTAAATATAGCATATAACTTTAGCCGCTTTATGAATATACATAAAACCACAACTGTTATAATAACACAAGTAAGCAGTTTCAAGCAATGGGTTTATGAAATAACTTTGCAAATAATAATATTTTGCCTTCAAACGCCCTTTTACTATACTGCCGTTATAACAAGTTTCCTCAATCCAGTTTACATAACCATTGTGCTGGCTGACTAAATTAACTATCTAAAGAACTTATCTTGAGTTATTATGGTTATTTTTATATAATGATGTAAGTGTCAAAAGTATAAAAAGTCGTTTCTACTTTCAGAAATTGCATGTATAAAGCCGATGTTTACACTTCTTGATTATGCCAAACGATATATGGATATGTGTAAAGACAGGCTATTAAAACTGCGCGTGAATTGCACATTTTAAGAAATTAAAGGATGGTATACAATATAATGAACACTAAAAAGCACAATAGCAGAGCACCACTTACAGTGTTTTTTCTATCATTAATCATACTTATTGCATTATTTATTTATTATTTTTTTAATAATCATAATAACCATAAACCAGATAGTTCTCTATCAATGTCTGTTGATAACATTATAGAAACCTCATCTATTGAACCTGACTATATAAAATCAGCCTTGAATGAATATTCCATAAGCAGCCTTGATAACACTGACTATCCTGATAGTTTCAGCCTTGATATTCCTTACATAAGCCAATACCCACAGCTTCCTACCGGCTGTGAAATAACAGCACTTGCTGAGGTTTTACACTATCTTGGCTATAACATAGACAAAGAAGAGCTTGCAAGGAATTATCTTGATATGAAGGATATAGCAACTAAAGGCTGCTTTGTTGAATACTTCTGGGGTTCTCCATGGAAATCTTCTGGAAGCGGCTGCTTTGCACCTGCCATTGCAAATGCTGCAAATGCATTTTTCAAAGCAAATGATATCAGACATTCAGCTTATATAATGAGTTATCAGCCACCAGAAATGCTATATGTACAGCTGGCTATGGGCCATCCCGTTATTGTGTGGACATGCTTTGATTATAATGTTACTGAAATCAAATATAACGAAGTTGTTCTTGATGATGGAACTGTATTTACCTGGCCAAGAAATGAACATTGTGTCGCACTGGCAGGATACGATATTGTTAAAAGGACTGTCACTCTTGCCGATCCTACTTATGGAATTGTAGAAAGGGATATGGATAAGTTTGAAGATTATTATAAGAGATATTATTATCAGGCGGTTGTGATTGAATAGGTTGCGCGAGTAACGATGCATACGAATCAGTTATCTGATTCGGATGTCGCGGTTCTCCTCGAATAAGAAAAAAGAACCACCAGCAAAATTGTGCAAGCACATTTTGCTGGTGGTCCTTTTTTCTTATTCTCATCGTTACTCACGCAAGCTATTGAGGGGAATTGGACCCCCGACCTCTTCATTACCAATGAAGTGCTCTACCACTGAGCTACAATAGCATAATTGCTGTTTTATATAACAGCAATTCTATTTATATCATTTTTGCATAAATTTATCAAGTATTATTTTGACTTATTGCCTTTCCTATCTTAGTTCTGGCACGTTGTATGGCATTATCGATAGATTTGGGGGGACGATTTAGTTCTTGCGCTATTTTTACGTAGTCTTTTCCACCCATAAGCAGTTTTATGACCTTCTTTTCCAATGGGCTTAATGTTTCAAAAACCCTTTGTTCCAGATTCCCCGTATATTCCCTGTCTATATACAGCAGCTCCGGATTCTGTTCGTATATGCCAGCCAATGTGTCCACAAGCTTCATGTCAGCATTATCATCAGCACTGTTTACTGGCTCATCAAGTGAAATATAGCCATTTAAAGGTGCATTCTTCTTGGTGTTTGAAGCTTTAACTGCATTCATTATCTGTCCATTGATACATAGTGATGCAAATGTCATAAACGAGGCTTCCTTATCTTTATCGTATGTGGTCACCGCCTTATATAACCCAATCATACCTTCCTGTATAAGATCATCTTTTTCTCCACCAACTATATACATAGCATGTGCCTTTTTTCTTACAAGATTCTTATATCTTTCCATAATCGCATCTACGGCTCTCTCATCGCCATTACGATACATGCTTACAAGCTCTTCATCGCTGTATAACTCATAATGTTCCATAGACACAAACACCTCATTCTTTTTAGCTGTTATCTACATGCTTCTCTGCCTTACTATTTCAAACGCCATAACACCTGCTGCCACTGATGCATTAAGTGAATCTATATCACCTTTCATAGGAATAGATGCAACAAAATCACACTTTTCCTTTACCAGTCTGCTCACGCCATTTCCTTCGTTACCTATAACAAGTCCAATAGGTCCTTTAAGATTAAGGTTATACATAGTCTCTCCACCCATATCGGCACATACAAACCATAGTCCCTCTTTCTTAAGTGACTCTATAGTAGCTGCTATGTTAGTTACCTTAGCTACTGGTGTATAGTTTATAGCTCCTGCAGATGTCTTGGCAACTGTAGCTGTAAGCCCTACAGCTCTTCTTTTAGGTATAATAACACCATGCGCACCAGCCAGATTAGCTGTTCTTATGATAGCACCAAGATTATGAGGATCTTCTATCTCATCAAGTATAAATATAAACGGATCTTCTCCCTTGCTTCTGGCAGCCTCAAGTATATCCTCAACATCAGCATATTCGTAAGCTGCACCTATAGCAACCACTCCCTGATGATGTCCTGTATTAGCAAGCCTGTCAAGTCTTTCCTTCTCTACATAGCTGATGATTGTGGATGTCTTCTTTGCTTCCCTGACTATGCTCTTAACTGGTCCATCCTGACACCCATCAAGTATATATAGCTTATCTATTGTCTTTCCTGAACGAAATGCCTCAAGAACCGCATTACGTCCTTCAAATGTTAATTCCTTATATCGCATTATCTTAAACTCCTATTTCTGCTGTACAGATTCGTTACACATAATCAGATATCACTTATCGCTTTTTTCACTCTCAAGATAATCCAGTGCATCTTTTATAAGCTCACACATACGTTCATATCTTCCTGACATGTACAGATATCCCATAAGTGCTTCAAAACCTGTTGCACGTCTATAGTCACTTATTGAAGCATTTTTAGCAGATGTATATGACTTGGCATTGCGGCCTCTTTTATACACGCCTTTCTCTTCCTCTGACAGCTTATCCTCAATATATCCTATCATCTTAGACTGTGACTCGGCCTTTACTATACTGCTTGCCATTCTGTTCATCTTATTAACCTGTGTGTTGCCCTTTGTAACTATCATAGTTTTTACCACAAGGTCAAATATGCTGTCACCTATATAAGCAAGCACAAGTGGAGAAAGCTGTCTGGGACTCACATCTCTAAGTCCCAGACTCTTCCATATATCATATGTAAGATTGTCCTTACTTATACCTTCTATATGACTATCACTTTTTATTATGCTCTCTTCCATCTGACACCTTCTCTTGTATCTTCAAGAACAATTCCCTTAGCAGTAAGCTCATCTCTTATCTCATCAGCTCTTGCAAAGTTTCTGTCTTTTCTTGCCTGCTGTCTTTCATTAATAAGTGCTTCCACATCTTCATCAAGAAGTTCTTCCTCCTTAACAACATTAAGGCCAAGTATGTCTGCAAGCTTTACTATGCTTTCCTTAAGTGCTGTAATATAAGCCTTTGTATCAGTCTCTGATGAGTTGGAATTAGCCAGCTTTACAAGTTCAAATACCGCTGATATAGCATCCGCTGTATTAAAATCATCATCCATGGCTGCTTCAAACTTCTTATAAATATCCTTTGTTAAATCAAGCACCTTCTGTTCTTCATCTGTCATAGGTAAATCAGCAGCTGTCTTTTCAAGATGTGTAAGATTCATAACTGATGTCACTATTCTGTCAAGACTGTTCTTCGCTGATTCCATAAGCTCATGGCTGAAATTAATCGGATTTCTGTAATGTGCAGAAAGCATAAAGAATCTTAACACCTGAAGGTCATATTCTTTTGCTATATCTCTTACTGTAAAGAAGTTTCCAAGTGACTTTGACATCTTTTTGTTATCTATATTAAGAAATGCATTATGCATCCAGTACTTTGCAAAAGGAACACCATTCGCAGCTTCCGACTGTGCTATTTCATTCTCATGGTGTGGGAATATAAGATCCTCTCCTCCTGCATGTATATCTATCTCATCTGCAAGATACTTCTTTGCCATAACAGAACATTCTATATGCCATCCTGGACGTCCCTCGCTCCATGGTGATTCCCAGTATGGCTCTCCGTCCTTCTTAGGCTTCCATAACACGAAATCAAGTGGATCTTCCTTCTCATCCTCACCTGAAACCTTAAGCTTATGTGCATCATCTCTATGTCCTGCTTCAAGATCATCTATATTCTTCTTAGAAAGCTTTCCATAACCTTCAAACTTTCTTGTTCTGTAATATACAGTTCCATTCTTTTCGTATGCATAACCTTTATCGACAAGTGTTTGGATCATGCTTATCATTCCATCTATTTCTTTAGTGGCAAGTGGATGGGTTGTAGCCGGCTTTATATTCATGCCTGCCATATCCTTCTTGCATTCTTCTATATATCTTTTAGATATTTCTTCTGCTGTAACGCCCTCTTCTATAGCTCTTTTAATAATCTTGTCATCTACATCAGTAAAGTTTGATACATAGTTTACATCATATCCTTTATACTCCAGATATCTTCTTACTGTATCAAACACTATCATAGGTCTTGCATTTCCTATATGGATAAGATTGTATACAGTAGGACCGCATACATACATTTTAACTTTTCCTTCTTCTAAAGGCTTAAACTCTTCCTTACGTCTTGAAAGTGTATTATATATCTTCATAACATCCTCATTTCTACGCATAACATATATCCTTGCCTATATGTTACTCGTCATCTTCATCTCTTCTTGATTCATTAACCGAATTCTCAAGCTTGGCAAGCCGCTTCTTTAACTTCTGATTCTGTTCCCTAAGCTTTTCTATCTCGTTCATAACCGGATCTGGGAGGTGTATCTGATCAAGATCAGTTTCAACCCTTACATTATCCCTTATAACAATTCTGCCTGGAACACCAACTACTGTAGAATTCGCTGGAACATCCTTTACAACAACTGAACCTGCACCTATCTTACAGTTGTCACCTATAGTAACAGAACCAAGTACCTTTGCACCTGCACCTATCATAATATTGCTTCCAAGTGTCGGGTGTCTCTTGCCCTGCTCTTTACCAGTTCCACCAAGAGTTACTCCCTGGTAAAGTGTTACATTATCCCCGATAATTGTGGTCTCACCAATAACAACACCGTGTCCATGATCAATAAACAATCCTTCACCTATTGTAGCACCTGGATGAATCTCTATACCCGTCTTTCTTGCAGTCTTTTGTGATAATCTCCTGGCTCTGTAAAAATGGCCTTTCTCATATAATTTATGAGCTTTTCTATACTTTAACAACGCCCAGAAACTAGGATAAAGAAACACCTCCATCTTAGTCTTGATAGCTGGATCCCTATCCATAATCACAGCCATTTCCTGCTTTATAAAATCTAAATATTTCATATCTGATAACTTCCTAACTATTCATATGGTCTTAATTCATTATATGATGTGAGTGCTAAAAGGTCTAAAAATAATATTCCTCATATTCTTACGTAATATAACTTTTAAGCATAGTCTACCCTGCACCACACATAACAAAAGTAGTATTTTATCTCAGATATGCTGTTGTATATTTATGTTCTTTATACTTCTCTTTTTGCAGCACATCCGTTACATCCGCTGCAACAGTTTGTCATATCAGAATCACCATATATATAATTAGACACTGAAACAAGACTGCATATAGCCTGTGATGATATACCTTCTCCTGTTCCTGTGAATCCAAGTCCTTCTTCTGTTGTTGCTTTGATATTCACCTGGTTAATATCAAGCTTAAGCGTCTTTGCTATATTCTCACGCATAGTGTCTATATACGGACGCATCTTAGGTCTCTGTGCAATAATAGTTGCATCTATATTCTCTATAATATAATTATTCTCATCAAGAAGCGCACCAACATGCTCTAAAAGCTTCATGCTTGATATTCCCTTGTATCTGTCATCAGAATCCGGGAAATGCTTTCCTATATCTCCAAGTGCTGCTGCACCAAGGAGTGCATCCATGATAGCATGAAGAAGTACATCAGCATCTGAATGTCCAAGAAGTCCCTTCTCATATGGTATCTCCACGCCGCCAAGGATAAGTTTTCTATTTTCAACTAATTTGTGAACATCATAACCCAGTCCAACTCTCATATGCTAACCATACCTTTCTATGATATCGTATATTTTCAAATTTATTCTTATCTTTATAAGTAAAACACATTTTTATAACATTTACAAGCACATATTAATAAACATAGCATTATTATATGTTTGTATTTTATCGCACTATCGCCTTGATACATCCAGCATCACTTCTTATCCAGCTGTCTTTTTTCTCTTTTCGTCAATATCAGGTGTCTTACTGCTTCTACAGGATGATGTAATATCATCCTTGGACCTGAATATCGCATAACAGCTTTAATCTTATCCCTCATATCAGGCTTATAGCAATGCACCTTACAATTAGAACAAAATGTTTTTGTTTCCATAAATGGACATTTATCGCTTCTCATACTGGCATATTCTGCCAGTTTCTGACACTCACTGCACATAAGGCTTCCTGTATGATGATTACCACGGCAATACAGTTGTATCATCTGCGTGACCATCTCTTTTTCCTGTTCACGTTTTCTGTTAATATCTGTATTTTTTCTTTTCATCTTACATACCTCTTTCACTCTATATCAGCAAAGCCAGAGCTTTAACTCTGGCTTTATATCATATCATCTAACTTACTCTTCCGCGCTCAACCGAATATGTCCTGTCAGCTATTCTCATCGTAGACTGTCTATGCGATACAAGCACAACCGTCTTATCATTTCTTTCCTTAGCTATTGACTTAAGTATAACCGCTTCATTCAGGCTGTCGAGGTTGCTTGTTGGTTCATCTAAAAGCACCAGGTCTGAATCATGCAAAAACACTCTTGCAAGACCTATTCTTTGTTTTTCACCACCAGAAAGTGTATCACCAAGCTCACCAACAGGAGTGTCATATCCTTTAGAAAGTGTCATTATAAAATTGTGTATTGATGCCTTTTTGCAGGCATTTTCTATATCCTCATCAGTCGCACCAAGCCTTGCTATTCTTATATTATTTCTGATACTGTCACAGAAAAGATGAGTATCCTGTGTCATATAGCTTTCCATGTTTCTAAGATCATTAGTATTAACAGTCCTTATATCGCGCTTTCCTATGCTTATTGTTCCACTATCTGTATCCCAGAATCTCATAAAAAGTTTAAGAAGCGTTGACTTTCCACTACCACTCTTTCCAACTATTCCTGTAACTTCACCTTTTAATATATTTATAGAAAAATCATCCAGTATCTTTTCATCATCATATGAAAATGTAACATTTTCTGAACTTATCCCATCAAAAACAGCATTTTCCTCTCCAGAAACCTCATCAACAACCGGATTTTCATCAAGTATATTTAACACTCTGTTTCCTGCTGCAAATGTGCTTTGCAATGTGCTGCCAAGTGATGCCAATGCAACAGCTGGTCCAAACGATGAAAATAGAGCTATCGATGTAGGAAGTACTCCATCAAAGCCTATACTTCCACAAGCATAAAGAAAAGCCCCTGTAAATAACATTATGATATCAAACACAAGTATACATACATTAGTAACTGCTGTATTAATACCAGCCTTATCTTTCATACGTCTGGAATACTCTGAAAGTTCATCAGTCTGCATATTCATGGCATTAAGCCTTTTATTTCCAAAACCATACTGTATTATCTGCTGCACGCCTCTTAAGCTATCCAGCACAAAGCTGCTAAGCTCACCTGACTTTGTACGATAAACCATGCCATCATCGCCACCAGCCTTTGATGCCAAAAGCGGTATAACTACACCTGTCACAATATAAGCAACAAGAGCAACTACTGCTAATATCCAGTGAAATGAACCTATATACACACACATTATAACTGTATACAAAACAGCAATTGCTATTGGTGATATTGTATGTGCATAAAACACCTCAAGAAGCTCTATATCTGATGTTATAACCGATATGAGATTTCCCCTGTCCCTGCCCTCAAGCTTTGCAGGACACAAGTTTCTTAACGCTTTAAACACCTTATCTCTTATAATAGCTAACAATCTGAATGCTATAAAATGATTGCATGACTGTTCTGCATATCGAAATCCAGCCCTTACAAGTGCAAAAACAATAACACTTATAAATATAACCTTAAGTGATAAACCTGTATCATAACCAGAAGCATCAAGTATTGCATATCCTCCAAATATCGTTATAAAGGAGGCACACAGATGACCTGCAAGACCCATAAATATAGCTATAATCATATATCCTGTAAGTGGCTTAACAAGTCCTATAAGTCTTAACATAACAGTTAATCCACTACGTCTCTTTATCTCATTATTCATACTAATCCTCATTTCTATACACATTTTATATATTTTCCATTTCACACTGTGTATTCCACAAGCTGGCATATATACCATTTTTTTCAAGAAGTGCTTCATGTTTTCCACATTCAGCTACATATCCATCGCTAAACACATATATATTGTCAGCTTTAACAACATTAGCAAGACGATGTGATATAAGAATAACCGTTTTTGTTATGGCAAGATTATGAACCTCTGCCATAATATCATCCTCGCTCTCAACATCTATATTAGATGTCGCCTCATCAAATATATATACACTGTTATCACGCATAAGTGCCCTTGCAAGTGCCAGTCTCTGTCTCTGTCCACCCGACAGGTTAGATGCCTGCTCATTAAGCTTCATATCAAGGCCACCCTGCTCTTTTATATAACCATCAAGCTTTACATGTCTTAAGACTTCCCACATTTTATCATCTGCAGCATCAGGATCTGACATGCGCAGATTATCTCTTATAGTTCCTTTAAACATATAACTCTGGTGACTTATGTACGTAACATTTTCCATTAATGATTTTTCGCTTATATCTGAAAGCCTTACACCACCTATAGTTATGCTTCCTCCAAAATTTTCATTCTTTTTTGTAAGAATACCAGCAAATGTAGACTTACCACATCCACTCTCTCCTACTATTGCAGTAAAGCTTCCCATCGGACATTCAACATTAATATTTTTTAATATTGGTCTTTGTGTTTCATACGCAAACTGCACATTTCTAAAGCTTATATTATGATTGTCCGGAAACTCCTTATTCCCCTTCTCACTTTCTTTCATATCAAGAAAATGAAATATCTTATCACTTGCAGCCATTCCATTCATAGCTATATGAAAAAATGACCCGAGCTGTCTCATAGGTATAAAAAAGTCTGCTGATAAAAGAATAATAAGCAGACAGCCTGCCATATCTATATGTCCACTTCTAAACTGAAGTACGGATACAATAAGTCCAAGTGCAGCACCTCCATATGCAACGAAATCCATAATAGAAATAGAATTCAGCTGCATTGTCAGCACCTTCATTGTGATTTTCCTAAACTTTTCCGACTCTTCATTCATCTGACTGTTCTTATATTCATCCGCCTGGTATATCTTAAGAGTTGTAAGTCCCTGCAGATTCTCTAAAAATGTATCACCAAGTGCTGTATACTGATCCCAATACTTAGATAGCAGCTTTTTTGCCCATGTCTGGACTGCTGCTATAGATATGGGTATCAAAGGTACGCATATAAGAAGAATAACTGCTGATGTAACATTTATAGTGCATACATATACAAAAAGTGTCAGTGGTGCCAGCATTGCATAAAAAAACTGCGGAAGATATGCACCAAAGTATGTTTCAAGCTGGTCTACACCTTCTACCGTTATCTGCACAAGCTCTGATGTCTTTATCTTTTCATTATATGAAGCCCCCAATCTTAACAGCTTTTCATATATAAGATTCCTTAATGTTTTCTTTACCGTCTTAGATGATTTATAACTCATTCTTGCTGAAAATATATTGCATATGAAACGAATCAAAAAACATACAGCCGAAACTGCCGCAAGCTGTAATATTCTTTGTTTTAAATCCCCTGTATCCTTTGTTACTGCAAGTGTTGCTATAAAAGACGTTATCATAGTCATAAAAACTATGTTCGATATAAGAGCTATCCATTGAAACAACACATTACCCGCTATGTATTTTTTGCTATCAGGTACTATCTGTACCAGACGTTTTTTTATCATATTATTTATCCATCCTTTATTTAAATAATTTAATAATCTGTCAGAATTATATCCCACCACTTATTTAATAATTTCATACTTTTAAATATTGACGGTTGTATGAGACTATTTTAGGATGTGTAACTCTAACACATGTTAGTTTATTCAAACCTTTTATTAATAATTTATCTCATTTTTATGTGATGTGTCAAGTGGAATTACATTGGAGATTTGAATTCATTGGAGATTGGAATTGGAAATAAATTGGAGATTGGAATTATTGACAGTTGAAATAAATTGGAATAATTGAATTTGATTAGAAACATTTTAAAAGCCCCTGCAATCTTTAAGATCACAGGGGAGAAAAATAATACTCACAATGGAATTATATACCATTATGATGAAAGGAGGGAGAATTCTAATCTTTGTTAGAAACTAGAATTCAATATGAAAATAAAATCTTGTAAAAAGTATTTGTAATGGTAGTTATAAAATAGCATACATGTTTTAATTTTTCAAGTCCTTTTATGTATTTTTGCCTATTATTACAAGTTTAATGTGTAATTTTTATGCAACTTGTATACTTCATTGTTTAAGTTTAAAAAAGATAATATTTTTAAAATTTTTTTCAAAAAAAGTGTTGACAACTAGTGCATTTTAATATTATAATAGCGAAGCAGTTTGCGTGAGACAAAACGCAGACAAACGAACGGGATCTTAGCTCAGCTGGGAGAGCATCTGCCTTACAAGCAGAGGGTCACAGGTT
>OLIS01002550.1_pt1 | contig 11602 bp, 9 predicted proteins | sample 1601351 | NCBI WGS metagenome assembly OLIS01 (sample SAMEA2452122, study PRJEB22498) | human gut metagenome | biome: human feces; feature: human gut; material: feces | place: Australia | collected 2012
CCTGCGACCACCTGTTCCCAAAACAGGAGCGCTACCGGGCTGCGCTACACCCCGTCTTTTTCTCTATGATAACCTCTTATCATTTAGGGCAAGTATCATTTCTGATTTGCGGCTGCAAAGGTACAACATTTTTTTTGTTTCACCAAATTTTTGAATAACTTTTTTCTAAAAAAGATTCTTTTCCCTCTGTTCGCCTGCCTTTATATACGAATATAGGGCAACTTCATACCGAAATCGCCCTATATACCTTATTATATATAATATATATGATTGCTCAATACATACTACTTGATGATGCCTTCCTCTACGAAGATCTTCTTCAAGATCAGGACAGCCTGCTCTACCTGTTCCTTGGTATGAGTAGCCATGAGGGCGAAACGTACCAATGTATCCTGTGGAGCACATGCTGGAGGGATAACAGGGTTGATGAACACACCTGCATCATAAGCCATCTTGGTAACCACGAAGGTCTTCTCTGCATCGCGTACGTAAAGAGGAATGATTGGACTCTCTGTCTCACCAATCTCGAAACCTTCCTCACGGAAACGCTTCAATGCATAGTGAGTAACATCCCAGAGATTCTCGAAACGCTCTGGCTCATTCTGAATGATGTGGAGTGCCTCAAGCGCTGCTGCTGTAGCTGCAGGAGTGTTGGATGCACTGAAGATGTAGGTACGGCAGTTGTGACGGAGGAAGTTGATGGTATCCTTGTCTGATGCGATGAAACCGCCGATAGATGCCAAGCTCTTTGAGAAGGTACCCATGATGAGGTCTACCTCATCGGTCAGACCGAAGTGGTCGCAAACGCCACGTCCCTGCTTGCCGAATACGCCAAGGCCATGAGCCTCGTCTACCATGATAGAGCAGTTGTACTTATGCTTGAGCTTTACGATCTCAGGCAAGTTAGCCAAATCGCCCTCCATAGAGAACACGCCATCCACAACGATGAGCTTGATAGCATCCTCAGGAAGCTTAGAGAGCACACGCTCCAGATCTTCCATATCGTTGTGCTTGTAGTGAAGCTGGGTAGCGAAAGAGAGACGGCGACCGTCTACGATGGAAGCGTGGTCGCGATCATCACAGATGATATAGTCGTTACGACCTACCACACATGCCAACACACCCTGGTTTACAGAGAAACCAGTAGAGAAGCACAATGTCTCATCCTTACCAATAAACTCAGCGAGCTCTTTCTCGAGCTGCACATGTAAATCGAGGGTACCATTGAGGAAGCGGCTTCCTGCACAGCCAGAGCCGTACTTGTCGAGCGCAGCCTTAGCTGCATCGATAACGCGCTGGTCGTTGGTTAAACCCTGATAAGCATTAGAGCCGAACATCAAAATCTTGTGACCGTCAATGTCGGTAACCTCGGTCATCTGCTTACTTGTGATTTCACGGAAATATGGATACACACCGGCAGCCATATACTTCTGTGGTTCACGATAATTCTTGTATCTTTCTTGTAATTGTCCCATTATTAATAGGTGTACTTTATTTTCGATTTTTTATTTTTCTACATTTCAGGGTGCAAAGATACAAAAAAAGACTAATAAATCCGCTATTTTCCTAAGAAAGTTTATTTTTAGCGTTTTTTTTAATGATAAATCTTGCCATTTTAGGTATTTTTATTACTTTTGCAGTACAAAATCACTAAACTCTTGACACAAAAATGAAGAAAAAGATAATATTCATCATGAATCCCATTTCGGGAACAGCCAGCAAGGCTGGCATTCCGAATCTGATTGATTCAACTTTGGACAAAGAGCTTTTTGAGTACGAGATAAAATTGACTGAAAGAGCAGGACATGCATCGGAACTGGCTACAGAGGCTAAGAACAATCACGCTGACATCGTAGTGGCAGTAGGTGGTGATGGGACCGTCAACGAAGTAGCCCGTTCGCTGGTTCATTCGGACACGGCCCTGGGCATTCTGCCTTGCGGTTCGGGCAACGGACTGGCACGCCACCTCCTCCTGCCGATGAACCTGAAGAAGAGCATCGAGGTAATCAACGCATGCAAGATTCACGACCTCGACTATGGCGTCATCAACGGTCATCCATTCTTCTGCACCTGCGGCATGGGCTTCGACGCCTTCGTCAGCATGAAGTTTGCAGAGAGTGGCAAACGGGGACCTATCAGCTATGCAGAAAACATACTGAGAGAAGGACTGAAGTATGAGCCGGAGACGTATACGCTGGAAGACGAGACGGGAACCAAGCAATACAAGGCGTTCCTGATTTCCTGCGCCAACGCATCGCAATATGGCAACAATGCCTATATTGCTCCGCAGGCTTCGATGAGCGACGGACTGATAGACGTTGTCATCATGGAGCCGTTCGATGTGATTGAGGCTCCGCAGGTCAGTTTCGACATGTTCAACAAGACACTCGACAAAAACTCGAAAATCAAATCGTTCCGTTGTAAGAAGTTGCATATCACGAGAAGCCAGCCTGGCGTGATACACTATGACGGCGACCCGGTTATGACGGGAGCCGAAATAGATGTTCATCTTGAAGAAAAAGGCATCAAGATGGTAGTTAACCCATTTGCTGACAAGAGCGTACGCAAGCCAAACATGATACAGAATGGCATTGCCGAGTTCTTCAACGACCTGAATGCCGTGCGCGACGATATCCACAAGGACATCCAGCGACAGAGCAAGAAGGTGGAGGCCATCAGCAAAATGGTGCAAAGGAAACTGAACCTTTGAAATAGTGATTAATGAGTAGTGAGTAGTGATTAATTTGCCTGCGGGTTGACATCATCCCTGTGCAATTACCCACTAATCACTACTAAATAATCACTACTCACTAATAATTAATCACTACTCACTAATAATTAATCACTACTAAATAATCACTATTCCAGATAAAATTCTTCCGTAATTTTCGCATACCATTCAGAGCGGTTTCCTTCAGAATCCGTCATGATTTCCGTGCACTTATCCATCATGCCCGCACGACGCTTGGAGAAGGCAACAAGATAGCGCTTGGGCTGCTTGCGCTCCACCGTCTTCACACCACACTGACGAACAAGCGAAAGTCCTGAGCAATAGGCTTCTGACACAAAAGACTCCAGCACATCGGCTGGCACTATCGCAGAGAACACGCCCTCATCGGAAAGCCATCGCCTGACACCCTTCATCAGAACCGGGAACGGCAGACTGTCAGAATGCCGAGCCATCGCACGCTTACTGTCAGGATTTTTCAATCCATTCACAAAGAAAGGCGGATTGCTTACTATCGCATCGAAAAGTATTCCGTCAGCCTTAGCCGCTTCCGACTTCGAAAAATCCTGCAAGGCGCAGCACGCTATCCCTACCCGGTCGGCAAAAGGACTGGCTGCCACATTCTCCCTAGCCTGCATGCAGGCATCCGGATCAATATCTATTCCCCAAACCTGAGCCTCAGGGAAACGCTGCGCCATCATGAGCGAGATAAGTCCCGTACCCGACCCAATGTCGAGTATACGTTGTCCACCCTCAGCCCATGCACCAAGCAGCACCCCGTCGGTACCCACCTTCATCGCACAGCGATCCTGCTGTATTTCAAACTGTTTAAATGTAAATCCAGCCATAAATCTTCTCTCGTTATTTTTTATTTTCCAAAACTATCCATTTCAGAGATAATAACGTGCAACAGAGCCATATATTGTAAAATATCGGGAAAAAGACTGTCTTTTGCCACTCATAACGGAGATAAATCGGCTTTTATTTATTAAATAATCTATACTTCTACACGAATTCGCAAAAAAATGAGTAACTTTGCACCTTAAAAATAAGAATTCGATAAAAGAAATGAAAAGAAACGAAACTCAGATACAAATGTTTGCCGATTTCGAGGGCGATCCAAGCTCATTGCTCACAGAAAATCCGGCAGGAATCTATCCGATGCTCTGCACCAGAGAGCTCGTTGCCTTTCCTACTGTGCTCATCCCTATCGTCGTGGGGAGAGCTGCCAGCAAGAATCTGGCAGAAAAACTGGCTAACAAGCCAAATACCATCTTCTGCGTCTTCTGCCAGAAGAACAAGGATGAAGACCATCCAAAGGAAGCCGACCTGTATGATACAGGTGTCTTCGCCAAACTCGTAAAGGTAATCAACATGCCTGACGGTTCGGGCAACCAGACCATCATCATCCAGTGCCTGGGCAGATGTCACCTGGAGAAAATCGAGAAAACAACTCCATACTATAGCGCCAGCGTAACAAGTCTGCCGGAAATATGGCCAGCGGAAAACGATACCGATTTCCCAACCATCCACCAGACACTCCTGAAGGAAACCATCAGCTATATCAACGCCAACGATAATATCCCTACCGACCTGGTTTATGCCATCAACGAGATGTCGCATAGCACCATCCAGGGAAACTTCATCTGCAGCGCCATCCCTTTCAGCATCGAAGACAAGATGAAGATGCTGGAACAGGACACACTGAACGACCGTCTGCTGGAAGCCCTCAGGGCTTTGCACAAGGAATCGAAACTGCTCCACCTGCAGAACGAAATCAGCATGAAGACCCGCTATGACCTGGACGAGGAACAGAAGGAATACTTCCTGAAACAGCAGATAAGAAACATCAGAAAGGAACTGGGAGATGGAGACGGAAGACCGGAGAGAAAGGAAATCATAGAGAAAGCCAAAGGAAAGAACTGGAACGAGGCCACTCAGAAGATATTCAAGAAGGAACTTGCCAAGCTGGACACCATCCATCCGCAAAGTCCCGACTACTCCATACAGATAAGCTTCCTGCAGACCATGGTAGACCTGCCTTGGAATGAATATACCGAGGACGACCTGAGTCTGTCGCGCGCCAAGAGAATCCTGAACCGTGACCACTACGGCATGGAAAAGGTGAAGGAGCGCATCCTGGAATACCTGGCTGTAAGAGCACTGAACGGCGGACAGAAGAGTCCGATACTCTGCCTCTACGGTCCTCCGGGAGTAGGAAAGACCAGCCTTGGCAAGAGCATCGCCGACGCCATGAAGCGCAAATACGTGCGCATGTCATTGGGCGGTCTGCACGACGAGGCAGAAATACGCGGTCATCGCCGCACCTATATCGGAGCCATGCCAGGACGCATCATCAAGAACATCCAGAAGGCTGGCAGCAGCAACCCTGTCTTCATCCTCGACGAGATAGACAAGGTGGGCAAGAACAACTTCCAGGGCGACCCGGCATCGGCTCTGCTCGAAGTGCTGGACCCGGAACAGAACAACGCCTTCCACGACAACTATCTGGATGCCGACTACGACCTCTCGAAAGTTCTCTTCATCGCAACAGCCAATGACCTGGGAAGCATTCCACGCCCATTGCTCGACCGTATGGAGCTGATAGAAGTGGGCGGATACATTACCGAGGAAAAGATAGAAATAGCCAAGCGCCACCTGGTACCTACGGAACTGGAGAACAACGGTCTTGACAAGCAGGAGGAGAAAATCAGCTTCAACAAGGCTGCCCTGGAATGCATCATCGAGCACTATACACGCGAAAGCGGAGTAAGACAGCTGAAGAAGCAGATCAACAAGTGCCTGAGAAAGGTGGCATACAAGATGGCATGTGACGGCAAGCTGGAGCATTCTACCATCGGCATGGACGAGGTGAAGGAACTCCTGGGCAATCCGCCATTCAACCGCGACATCTATCAGGGCAACGACTATGCCGGAGTGGTAACCGGACTGGCGTGGACCTCTGTGGGCGGCGAGATTCTCTTCATCGAGACCTCATTGAGCCGTGGCAAGGCAGGCAAGCTGACCCTTACCGGCAATCTGGGCGACGTGATGAAGGAATCGGCAGTCATCGCCCTGGAATACATCAAGTCGCACATCGACCTGCTGGGCGTAGACTACCGCATCTTCGAGAACTGGAATCTCCACATCCACGTACCGGAAGGAGCCACTCCGAAAGACGGTCCGTCGGCAGGTATTACCATCGCCACCAGCATCGCCTCGGCCATCACCCAGCGCAAGGTTCGCAAGAACACAGCCATGACGGGCGAAATCACCCTGCGCGGAAAGGTTCTGCCAGTAGGCGGCATCAAGGAGAAGATACTTGCAGCCAAGCGCGCCGGCATCACCGACATCGTAATCTGCAAGGACAACCGCAAAGACATCGAAGAGATTCCGGCAAAATATCTCAAGGGCGTATCCTTCCACTATGTAGAAGACGTGGCCGACGTATGGGAATTTGCCCTCACCGATGAAAAGGTAAAGCACCCTATCGACTTCACCATTCCAGAAAATGACAAAAAGAATTAAAAATGAAATTTGAATTACAAGTAACAGATAAGGCTAGCGATGCACGCACCGGCATCATCACCACCGACCACGGACAGATCAAGACTCCTATCTTCATGCCAGTAGGAACGGTGGGCAGCGTGAAAGGTGTACACTTCGAGGAACTCAAAAAGCAGGTGAAGGCTCAGATCATCCTGGGCAACACCTATCACCTCTATCTGCGTCCGGGACTTGAAGTAATCAAGGCTGCAGGCGGACTGCACAAGTTTAACGGCTGGGACCGCCCTATCCTCACCGACAGCGGCGGCTTCCAGGTATTCTCGCTCACGGGCATCCGCAAGCTGAAGGAGGAAGGTTGCGAATTCCGCTCACACATCGACGGAAGCAAGCACTTCTTCACACCGGAAAACGTGATGGATACGGAGCGCATCATCGGTGCCGACATCATGATGGCTTTCGACGAATGCCCTCCGGGACAGAGCGACTTCCAGTATGCCAAGAAGAGTCTTGAACTGACCCAGCGCTGGCTGGACCGCTGCCTGAAGCGCTTCAACGAGACCGAACCACTCTACGGCTACCAGCAGAGCCTCTTCCCTATCGTACAGGGCTGCACCTTCCCGGAACTCCGCCGCGAGGCAGCCAAGTTTATCGCAGACAAGGGAGCAGACGGCAACGCCATCGGAGGTCTGGCTGTAGGCGAGCCTACCGAGGTGATGTATGAGATGATAGAAGTGGTGAACGAAATCCTGCCAAAGGACAAGCCACGTTACCTGATGGGCGTGGGTACCCCTCAGAACATCCTGGAAGCCATCGAGCGAGGCGTAGACATGTTCGACTGCGTGATGCCAACCCGCAACGGAAGAAACGCGATGCTCTTCACCTACAACGGCACCATGAACATGCGCAACAAGAAATGGGAGATGGACTTCAGCCCAGTGGATCCGGACGGATGCGAAATCGACCAGATTACCAGCAAGGCATACCTGCACCACCTCTTCAAGGCACAGGAACTCCTGGCGATGCAAATAGCCAGCATCCACAACCTCTCGTTCTATCTGCGACTCGTTACCGATGCACGCCAGCATATAGAGCAGGGCGACTTCGTACAGTGGAAGCGATCTGTCATCGACCAGCTCGGCAGAAGAATTTAAATTACTGAAGTTAGGAGTAAGAAGTCTCAGGAGCATGAAGCCCCCGACGGCTCCTGCTCCCGGAAAATACTGATTTATGAAAGATTTTAAATACATCAGAAAACATCGCAGAAGATTAAAGTTCGGCAGAACCATGGCTCGAAGATTCGGATGGCTCACCGCTGCCCTCAGATGGCTGGGCAGAAAACTGAGCTGGATGGGAAAGGTCATGCGATGGATTGGGCATAAACTGCGATTCCTCAAGGTGCTCAAGTATCTCAACCCACTGAGATACATCAAACGATTGGACTGGTATATCATCAAGAAGTTCGTAGGATACTACTTCTTCTCGATAGCGCTCATCATCACCATTGCCATCGTGTTCGACTTCAACGACAACCTGTCGAAGTTTACCGAGTATCATGCACCGGCACGAGCTATCATCTTCGATTACTATGCCAACTTCGTGCCATACTTCGCCAACCTCTTCAGTGCGCTGTTCGTGTTCGTAGCGGTCATCATGTTCACCTCCAAACTGGCAGGCAATTCAGAGATCATCGCCATGCTGGCATCGGGAGTATCGTTCAAGCGCCTGCTTCGCCCGTACATGATTACCTGCATATTCCTCTCGGCACTCTCCTACACGCTCTCTGCCTATGTGATTCCGCACGGCACGGTCATCCGACAGAACTTTGAGACGATGTACAAGAACAAGAAGAAGAATACCTCTGCCGAAAACGTGCAGCTGCAGGTGGACCGAGGCGTGATAGCCTACATCCAGCATTACGACAACAACTCGAAGAGGGGCTACGGATTCTGTCTAGACAAGTTCCAGGAAAAGAAACTGGTGAGCCACCTGACAGCATCAGAAATACAGTATGATACCATCAGCGACTCCAAATACCACTGGAAACTAACCAACTGGAAGGTACGCCGACTGCATGGCATGAAAGAGAAGATTACGAGCGGAATGAATAAAGATACGCTCATCACCATGGAGCCAACCGACCTGGTCTACTCCAAGGGACAGCAGGAAACCTTTACCAGTCCGGAGCTGAAGGATTACATCTCCAAGCAGATCAACCGCGGTTCGGGCAATGTGGTACAGTACAAGGTGGAGTATCATAAGCGCATCGCCTCCTCCTTCGCCTCATTCATCCTCACCATCATCGGCGTGTCGCTCTCCTCACGCAAGCGCAAGGGCGGCATGGGTAAGGCCCTGGGACTGGGTCTGGCTTTGAGTTTCGGCTATATCATGCTGCAGACCGTCTGCGCCACCTTCGCCATCCAGGCAAACTTCCCGCCGATGCTGGCGGCATGGTTGCCTAACTTCATTTACGCCTTCGTGGCATACTTCTGCTACCGCAAGGCACCGAGATAATAAACATTGAAAAAAGAAAGAAAATGTATTTCGACGAATTAGATTTAAACGACAACGTGCTCGACGCATTATACGATATGCGATTCGACACATGCACCCCAGTACAGGAAAAATGTATACCAGAGATATTGGAAGGTCATGATGTGCTCGGCGTAGCCCAGACCGGAACAGGAAAGACAGCTGCCTATCTGCTGCCGGTATTGAGCAAGCTGGATGATGGTGGCTATCCTAAGGATGCCATCAACTGCGTCATCATGTCGCCTACCCGTGAGCTCGCACAGCAGATTGACCAGGCGATGCAGGGCTTCGGCTATTATCTGCAGGACGTGAGCAGCGTAGCTGTATACGGTGGAAACGACGGCAACCGCTACGATCAGGAGCTGAAGAGTCTCCGCATGGGTGCCGATGTAGTCATCGCTACACCAGGACGTCTCATCACCCACATCTCGCTGGGCAACGTAGACCTCAGCAAGGTAAGCTTCTTCATCCTCGACGAGGCCGACCGTATGCTCGACATGGGTTTCTCAGAGGATATCAATACCATCGCTGCCAAGCTGCCTAAGACTTGCCAGACCATCATGTTCTCGGCTACCATGCCAGAGAAGATTGAGGAATTGGCAAAGTCGCTGCTCAAGGATCCGGTAGAGATCAAGCTCGCAGTGAGCAAGCCTGCAGAGAAAATCAAGCAGGAGGCTTACGTATGTTACGAAACCCAGAAGATGACCATCATCAAGGATATCTTCAAGGCTGGCGACATGAAGCGTGTCATCATATTCAGCGGCAGCAAGATGAAGGTGAAGCAGCTGGCTGCTGCCCTCCAGCAGACCGGTATCAACTGCGGCGCCATGCACTCAGACCTGGAGCAGGCTGAGCGTGATGATGTGATGTTCAAGTTCAAGAGCGGTCAGTATGACGTGCTCGTGGCTACCGACATCGTGGCTCGTGGTATCGACATCGACGACATCGAGATGGTTATCAATTATGACGTGCCTCACGATACCGAAGATTACGTTCACCGCATCGGTCGTACAGCCCGTGCCAACCGCGACGGTAGAGCCATCACCTTCGTCAACGAAGAGGACATGTTCTGGTTCCAGCAGATTGAGAAGTTCCTGGAGAAGGTGGTAGAGAAGATGCCGCTTCCTGAGGGATGCGGCGAGGGGCCTGAATATATCAAGCTGAACAAGCCTAGCAAGAAAGGCGGACGTGGAGGCAAGGGCGGAAACGGACGCAAGGGCAATGGACGTGGCGGAAATGAGAACGGCGAAAAGACCAAGGCTAAAAACAGACGCCAGAAAGACCGCGAGCAGACTGCTCATAAGCATAAGCCAAACAACCCTAACAACCGACAGGAGAAAGCTCCTAAGGAAGGAAAGGTACAGAACGGTGAGGCTCAGCAGAACGGACAGAACAGACAGCAGAACGCTCAGAACGGACAGCAGAAGCAGGGCAACAAGAAGCCTCAGCAGAACAAGCCATATCCACAAAACCAGGAAGGCGAACAGACAAGAAGCAACGACAATCCAAACAACAAGCGTCGCAACAACAACAAACGCCGCAATGGTAACAATGGCAACAACGGTAACAATGCTGAGAATGCAAACCCTCAGCAGCGCCCTGGTACAGAAAACAATGTACGCCCAGGAAGCAACGGTCGTGGCAGAGGCGTAGCTCAGAAGAAGCAGAATCCAAACAACCAGCAGAAGCAGAATGCAGCTCCACAGAAACCGGGGGCAGCTCCTCAGCAGAAGCCAGCCCCAGCTCAGAAAAAGGGCGACAAGCAGGGTTCACGCAAGTATGAGCCAGTGGTAAATCCACAGAAGAAAGAAAACGTAGTAAAGAAAATCTTCAACAAGATTTTCGGATTCAAGAAGTAATATAACAAGTCGCAAAAAGGCAAAAGCATTCAAACCCTGATTGCTTTTGCCTTTTACGTTTTCCTTTCGACCGATAACCGTTAGTTCTGTCATCAATAGTGTTAAAAATCATAAGAATCACATCGGTTCGCATTATTTTTATTATCTTTGCATTTCAACAAGACATATATAAATAAATATAGAATTATGAATGTAGGAGATAGAATACCAGAGATTCTTGGCATTGACCAGGACGGACGTGAGATCAAGGCAAGCGACTATCGTGGTCGCAAGATAGTACTCTACAGTTATCCGAAGGCTAACACCAGCGGATGCACAGCCGAGGCCTGCTCTCTGCAGGCACACAAGGAGGAGCTGGCAGCAGCCGGTTACGAGATCATCGGCGTGAGCAAGGACAAGCAGGCGCTGCAGAAGAAGTTTGCAGAAACCAAGGGTCTGCAGTTCCCTCTTATTGCCGATACCGAGACCACCCTTTTGCAGGAACTCGGCTGCTGGGGCGAGAAGGTAACCTGCGGCAGAAAGACCATCGGAATCCTCCGCACCACCTATCTTGTCAACGAAGAAGGCGTCATTGAGAAGATTTTCACTCCAAAGGAGATCAAGACCAAGATTCATGCAGAGCAGATTCTGGATTACATCCATCAATAAGCCTACAACAGAATGGACAATATTGTCATCGAACTTTTTCTGTTGAGCATCGGAGCCAGTTTTGTGCAACGCACCACTGGCTTCGGTTTTGGCATCTTCATCATGACGATGCTCCCCTCCATCATGCCCTCTTACGGTGAGGCAACAACCCTCTCAGGCATTCTGGCGATGACCACCTCGCTGATCATCGTTATTCAGAAATACAAGTACATCACCTGGAGGCGGTTGCTGCCCATTCTGTTCACCTTCATCGTCATCTCCATCGGAGCCATCTTCGTGCTCAAGCGGATGGAATATCACATACTGAACATATTGCTCGGTATTACGCTGA
>OLIS01002552.1_pt1 | contig 11598 bp, 7 predicted proteins | sample 1601351 | NCBI WGS metagenome assembly OLIS01 (sample SAMEA2452122, study PRJEB22498) | human gut metagenome | biome: human feces; feature: human gut; material: feces | place: Australia | collected 2012
CCACATCGGCGCGCAAAAAGGCAGATGCGCGCAGCGCACTCACCTCGCTGGAAGTCAGGACACCGGCAAAATACGCGCGCTCGGGCGCGTTGGAGATATCAGACTGCGCGGTGGAGCTGTAGCGCAGTGCGCGCAGCAGAAATTCTGTGTACATCTCCGCCGATGCGCTCATCGTCGTGCCGAACGTCGTCGGGCCGACGCCGTTGGTGTAGCCTTTGGAGTAGGCGTAGGCCGCGTAGGGCTGCGCCCAGTCGGGTACGTCGGTAAAGGGCTGGTAGGCCGTGCAGCTCAGCGCCTCGCTCTCTTCGCCGAGAAGACGAATGAGCATAATGAGCGCCTCCATGCGCGTGGGGGCCTTTTCGAGGTCAAAGCCCTCGCCGTAGCCCGTGTCCGACCCGCGGAAGAGCGTGAGCGTTTTGAGCGAGGCGGCCATGGCCGGATAGTCGACCGAGGAAGAGCTTGCGATGGAATAGAAGCCGCAGTAATTCACGACCGCGGTCTTGCCGGTGACGGTGAAAAGCGCCGTCGTGTCCTCGGCGACGAGATAGCGGTGATTTTCCGCGAGCGCCGCGCCGCTTTTGACCTCACTGCCGGTCGTCACGTCGACGACCGCGCCGGAGGAAAACTGCACATTGACGCTGCCCGCCAGCACGATGACCTGAAGCCCTGTCGTGCCGGAGAGCACATCTCCCTGCTTGAGGCGCGACTCGGTGAAGACGTCGGCGCGCTGCGCGCCCACGTTGGCCTCGGCCGCGGCGATGGTCGAGCGGAGCGCGGCCTCAGCCTTTGCATACGCCGCCTGATCGGCCTTGTCGAGGGCGGCGTCGATGGATGAATTCGCCTTGGTGGTGAAGGTCGTTTGCAGATAGTTGAGCGAGATCAGCGGGTCGCTGCTGTCTCCCCCTGCGGCCATGGCCGCGGTGGCGAGCACCGTCACTGCGAGGAGCGATGCGAGCAGGGCAATGGGCCTTTTCACGGTTTGGCTCCTTCCTCCTCCGCCTCGGCGGAGGTCTTGGAGATGCGGTAGCTCAGCGTGAGCAGACTGTCGGCAAAGTGGACGTCCTCGGTGAAGACCTCGCTGCCGACGTGCAGCTCCGTATTGGTGAAATTCCAGATCCCACGCACGCCGAGCGCAACGAGCTGCTCGGCGACCTCCTGCGCGATGTGCTTGGGCACGGTCAGTACCGCAACATCGGGATGGCACGCGGCGAAATAGTCGCCGATCTCGTCGAACGAGCGGATAAGCACGTTGTTGACGCGCGTGCCGATGAGCGTGGGGGAGACGTCGAACGCGGTGTCAAGCAGAAAACCGGTCTGCATGAAGTCAAAGTTGCGCAGCAGCGCGTGGCCCAGGTGGCCGGCGCCGACGACGACGAGGCGGTGCTGCTCGTCCACGCCGAGAATGTGACCGATCTCGGTGCGCAGCTCCAAAATGTTGTAGCCGTAGCCCTGCTGGCCGAACTCGCCGAAGCAACTCAAGTCCTGACGGATCTGCGAGGCGGTGATGCCCATGCGCTCGCCGAGCAAGCTCGACGAAATGCGCACGATGCCCTTGGAGTGCAGATCGTCGAGATAGCGGTAGTAACGGGGAAGACGCCGGACGACAGCGTCGGAAATTTTGCGTTTTTTCATAAGGAACGATCCTTTATTTTAGGATACTGTAATTATACGAGCGAGAGAAGAAGTTGTCAATTTTTTTAACGATCTTTGACGAAAATTTTAGCTTTACAGAAGTGGAAAAAGTTGCTATACTTACTTTGTTAACCCCTGCGTCCCAATTCAATATGTGCCCGTAGCTCAGTTGGATAGAGCGTCAGACTCCGACTCTGAAGGCCGCTGGTTCGAATCCAGTCGGGCATACCAAAATGTGTTGATGAAAGATGCAGCACAGAAAACACCGCGCTTTTGCGCGGTGTTTTCACATATTTATCATCTTTTTCACCGCAAAAAGTTTTAAAAACAGTTTTTTTAAAAAGCAGTTTTCCCCGCGACAGGCGACATTTTCGAGATGCAGCCGGTTGATTTTATGAACTGATGCGACTCGAACGCCGAAGCATGGGTGCTTCACTCTTGCTGCTACCTGGCGCATCTCACTTCTCTCTCACATTTGGGCAAAGAAAAACCAGAGGAAGCGAATGCACGCCTCTGGCGTGCGTCCGCTTCCTCTGGCACCGTGGCCCCGCTGGGCTGCGTGGTCTTATTATTCGTCTGCCAACATTGCGCTCCCTTGGCATTGTTCGTCGCTTTGGCAGGGTATCAGTCCCTTTCACCAACGAACAATGCCGTATTCAGGAAAGAAAGGTGGAGAATCGCAAGAGTCCCTATCTTGAAGTGATCAGCAGCTTACAATGACACTTTATAAATTCAGGGAATATTTTAAAAATCAATTCAGCGCTGGATGCGGCCGGAACCATCGCCGTCGGCCAACTTTTCCACCTCGGCCGCTGTAACCATGTTATAATCGCCCTCGACGGTATGCTTGAGCGCGGAGGCCGCCACGGCAAATTCCACAGCCCGCTGATTGCCCTTACCGGCGAGCAGTGCGTAAATCAGACCGCCGCCGAAGCTGTCGCCGCCACCCACGCGGTCAACGATATGCAAGTCATATTTTTTGGAGAAATGGTATTCATCGCCGACAGCGTCAAACAGCATGGCGCTCCAACCGTTGTCGGACGCCGAGCGGGACTCGCGCAGCGTGATAGCGACCTTTTCAAAGCCAAACCGATCAGCAAGCTGTCTTGCAACGGACTTGTAGCCCTCGCGGTTGATCTCGCCGGCATAGATATTGGTCGCCTCCGCCTCAATGCCGAACACATCCTTGGCATCCTCCTCGTTGGAAATGCATACGTCCACGTACTGACACAGATCAGTCATGGCCTCCCGTGCCTGCTGACGGCTCCACAGCTTGCCGCGGTAGTTGAGATCGCAGCTAATCCTGACCCCATGTGCCTTCGCCGCCTTGCAGGCGTCACGGCAGGCATCCACCATGTTGGGGCCGAGCGCAGGCGTGATGCCGGTAAAGTGGAACCAGTCCGCGCCTTTAAAAATCACATCCCAGTCGAAGTCGGAGGGAGTGGACTCCTGAATGGCAGAATGCGCCCGGTCATAAATGCAAACGGAACCGCGCTGAGACGCGCCTTTCTCATTATAGGAGATACCGATACGGTCGCCTCCACGCACGATCATAGAGGTATCCACGCTGTAGCGGCGCAGAGAGTTGACCGCAGCCTGTCCGATGGCATGCGCGGGCAGTTTGGTGACGTAGACGGCGTCAAGGCCGTAGTTAGCCAGCGAAACAGCTACGTTAGCTTCCCCGCCACCGAAAGAAAACTCCAAGTGGTCCGCCTGAACAAAGCGCTCGTAATTGTATGGCTGGAGACGAACCATTCAACCGCGCAATATCCGACCGCCATACAGCTTTCCACCTTGATAAAAAGGGGGCCTGAGGAAATCTTCCTCAGGCCCCAAAACAGGCGCTTACAGCTTATCCTCACGCATAAAATGAGCATTGGTCCCATCAATGGAGAAGAACTCATCTGCTGCACGCCGACCGATGTCATCTGGGTACTTAGATATCTCATTTAAGTACTCTTTTTCATCTACATAGGTAAACGCGCCGTCTCGCATTATGACCTTGCCGTCCACTGCGACCAGCGAAACCTCGGATCCCCTGGCACTGTAAACCAGATTAGGTACCATGTTGCGCATTGGGTAGGTGTACACCGGTAACATGGAGGGACAACTGAGATCTATAGCAATATAGTCCGCGCGTTTTCCAGGCTCAAGAGAGCCTACGGTATCGCCCAAGCCAATCGCTTGGGCACCCTCAATGGTGGCCATACGCAGGGCTTTCCAGGCGGGCATAACTTCCGGATTCTGATACTTGATCTTGTTGAAGAGGCAAACATTTTTCATCTCATTGATGATGTTATGGCAGTTGTTGCCCGGAGCCTGATCGGAACCCAAGGCCACCACACCGCCCGCCTGCTGGAAAACAACACTTGGGCAGACAATGCCATCAATGATGCCGATCGAACCCGGATTAACGATCATTGAGGCACCTCGTTTGGCAATAAGGGCAGCTTCCTCATCTGTGCAGTCAGTAAGATGGACTGCAATAAGAGATTCATCCAGATAGCCCAACTCATCCAGAAAAGCTGTAGGACGCTTGCCGTAGCGCTGGACGATCTGATAGGTCTCTCGATCTCCTTGCTGCACATGCATATGGATTTTGGTACCCCGCTCCTTGACCGCCTTTTGGATACGCAACAGCATCTCCGGGCTGACAAAGTCAGCGCCTTGCGGGCCAAACAGGATCTTAATCCGTCCCCCTGCCTTGTTGTTCCATTTATTATACAGATCAATGTTTCGATTCAGGCTTTCCTCTCCCATGGCATCATCAAACTCATAGAGTTCGCCCGGTTGATAAACCCGTCGTTTAGCCGCTCGAATCGTCTGTGCAATATTCCCTCGGGCGCCCACCTTATCGATGAAAGCACACACATTTTCCATTTTGGAATCATAGTCGCCCAGTGTGGTAGTGCCTGCCCGGACGGCCTCCAGAATGGCCACTCGGCTGCCCGCATCCCGTTCCTCGTCATTGACCGCGTTGTCAAAGGGCTGGAGGCCGAACATCATCCAACTGTTGGTGTCTTGGGCCAATCCGCGCATAATATTGCATGCAGTATGCATATGGCCGTCGATAAAACCAGGCAGCACCATATGATGATCCAAGGTGATCATTTCCTCAGCTGTATACTCCGCTAAAATCTCAGCCCGGTTGCCCACCTTCAAGATTTTGCCTCCGTCTACAGCCATAGCGGCATCACTATGATAGCCCACGCCGGCTCCCTCCATCGTATAGAAATGCGGGGCCACCACAATGGTATCAATCTTTTTCATAAATGTCTCCTATTCCAACGGCAAAGCAGTTAGTGTACCTTCTCAGGGTAACGCCGTTTGGTAAGCTGAGTCAGAGTAATCAGGCTCACTGTCAGAATAGCAGCAGTAACCGCAATACTCAAGACATACTGTCCGGTCAGTCCGCCAAAAAGGAATCCCACGAAAGCCGAAATACCAACCGTAATTCCGTAGGGCAGCTGCGTCATAACATGGACGATATGGTTGCAGGAAGCACCGGTAGAAGAGAGCACAGTCGTATCGGAGATAGGGGAGCACTGGTCGCCGAACAGGCCACCGCCAATCACGGCGCCAACAACAAACGGAATGGAAATATCAAAGGCGATGGCCATTGGGAAAGCAATGGGCATCATAATAGACCACACGCCCCAAGAGGAACCGGTCGAAAACGAAATGAGTGCGCCAAACAGGAATACCAAAGCCGGAACCATGCCGGGAGTCAGGTACTGCTCCACAATATGGATCAGAAACTCGCTGGTCCCCATACCTTTGACGATAGAGCCCAAGGACCATGCGCACACCAGAATAAAGGGAACCGAGATCAGTTCGGCCATACCGTTGACAAAGGTATCGAACGCCTTGGTCACGCTGAAGAGCTTGGTGCTTACACCCATGATGCCCGCACCCAGCGCGCCACCCATAAAGGCGATGCAAATAGCAAGTGTAATGTTGGCACTGCGGAAGCATCCCACCAACCCGTTGTTAACCAGATCGCCGGACCAGAAAATGGTGGCAAAGAGAGAACCAAACAGGCAAACAATAGGGATAATAAAGTTCCACATAGTAAGCTTATAATCTGCGGGCAGCTCATTTTTCACCTCTGGAACCAAGGGCTGAACCCCGTCGTCCAGCAGCTTTCCGGTCTCTCTGGCCCGCTTTTCTTCCTTGTACATAGGGCCAAAGTTCAAGCCGAAAGCAGCAACGATCAAAACAGAAATCATGGCAAATACGCCATACAGATTGAACGGAAGCATATTCAACCAGATGCCCCATTCGTTGCCCTCAACGCCGCTTGCCAACAGCTCTGCGGCAATCAGTCCCGTGATAAAGGGACCATAGCTGCTAATGGGAGAAAGCGCAGCTAAATTGCATCCCATGGAATCCAGGATATAAGCCAATTTTGCTCGAGAGATGCGCACCATGTCAGTAACGGGCCGCATGATAGTACCAAGCATGAGGCAGGGCTCCGTATAGCTGAAAATGAAGGCGCTCAGGCAAGTAACGATCTGCCCCTTCTTGGCAGTATTGATAACCTTTGTCACCTTGGTAGCAAAGGCCTCTGCAGCACCAGTGTTACGGAGCATGGCGATCATACCGCCGGAGAGTGTAACCAAAATAATCAAAGATGCATTTCCGCTGAGAGAGGGGATCATATAGTCCGAGATAATTTTGACAAAACCAACCAAAGGGTTAAAGCCGTTCATCATTGTGGACCCCAACCAAACCGCGATGAATAAAGAGAAAATCGTCTGTTTGGTCCACAGGGCCAATCCGATTGCCACGATGGGGGGAATGAGACACAACACTCCATATGTAGTATCCATATAACAAGCCTCCTGTTATAAATTATCTATGGTTTTTTTCATGGAATCTCTGCTTCCGCAACTACAGGCCCTATCCGAATCTGCAAATCACACCTCCTCACTTTCTCGGTCCAGGGATGCGCAAAACGTAAGTCTTGCAAAATCAAGACACGGCATATCAGCTTTGAACGAGACTGATCATACTATATACCGTATATTTTCATGAACAGACCAAACGTTTTGCGCACTCCGGTTTCCAGCCTCCCACCGCTCCCAACATCTTCGGTTTTGGCAGCGCGAGTAACTACGGATCACACTTGGTTAATTTCGGTTTTCGTAACCGGATGCGTACATATTTGCAGGGATGAATTTTCCCTGGCCGTAGCGGCCCACAAACTTGGCGTTCTCCACTACAACCTGGCCTCGCAGCAGAACCGTCTCCACCCGACCAGACTGACGACGGCCCTCATAGAGGTTGTAGTCCACGCCGTTAGGGTTATCTGCCAGATGAACTGTCCCCTCATAATTGGGATCGAAAATGACAACATCTGCGTCAGAACCTACCGCCAGCGTTCCCTTTCTCGGATAGATACCGTTGATTTTTGCCGGCTGAGTGGCAATAACATCTACAAATTTCTGGCGGGTCAGCTTTCCCGTGCATACACCTTCGGTCCACACCATATGCAGTCGATCGCCGGCGCCGGGGGAACCGTTTGGAATCTGAGTAAAATCATTTCTGCCGGCCTGCTTGAGCTCTGCCACATCTATACCGCAGTGGTCGGATGAGACCGCCGTCAGCAGTCCGTCGGATAATGCCTGCCAAAGAGCCTCGCAGTCCTCACGATCCCGCAAAGCGGGGGAGCAAACGAACTTAGCCGCTTCATTGAAATCCGGATTATCCAGAACTTCCTTAGTGGTGGTCAGATAGTGAGTGCAAGTCTCGCCGGAAACCCGCTGGCCAGTTCCCTTGGCCTTTTGTAATTCGGCAATGGCTTCCCGACAGGTCATATGAGCAATATAAAGAGGCGTATCGGTCTGACCAGCCAGATAAATAGCCCGGCGCACCGCCTCCGCCTCAGTAAAAGGCGGACGGGAAACATAATGGTAATGCGGCGTCAGTTGGCCCTTCTTTACACACTCGCTGCGGAGGAAATTCAGGATCTCTCCATTCTCTGCGTGCACAAATACCGTAGCGCCAACCTGTCGGCTCTTCTCCAGAATACGGAAGAAAGTACCGTCATCTACATGAAGCGGAGAGCCGTTGTAGGCCATAAAAATCTTGATGCTGGAAATGCCTCTCCGAGGAAATTCTTCGATCTCATCAAAGATACTGTCCATAATATATGTTACCATGGAATGCAGTGCAAAATCAACACAAGACTTATCCTTCGCCCGCACATTGATTCGATAATCAATGGAATCCAGCAGTCCGCGATCCGGATCCTGCGGAGCAAAGTCCACAATGGTGGTCGTGCCGCCTACAATAGCAGAGTCGGTCGTCTCATATCCGGCGGTGTCACGGTTGCCGACATTACACAGGGCGGAAAAGTGAGTGTGCTGGTCTACGCCTCCCGGAAACACATATTTACCTTTGGCGTCTATCACAAGATCTGCGGCTTCGTCCAAATGTGTCCCCATTGCGCGGATCACATCGCCCTCCACCAGGATATCCCCCACATACTCTTGTTCTGCGGTTACGATTGTGCCTCCTTTAATCAAGGTACGCATACTGTCATCTCCTAAAATATCAATTCTTGTTTGGTAAACATGGGAAAGCCTACGATATTCTTCTGCTCTGGGAAGCCCCAAGTAGACACCTTGCTGGTACGCAGCCCCATATCTACCATGGCTTCCGCAAATTTAACTGCTGGCATTACCCCATCCAACACGGGAACGCCCAGCTGGGCGGACAGGTCTTCAACAAAGTCCACGAAACCAGCGCACCCCAGCAAAATACATTCGGCGCCGTCCTGCTGCACGGCTAACTTTCCCTGATAGGCTAACGCTTCCAATCCCTTCTTGGGGTCCCTGCCAAATTCCAGCACGCTCAAACCTGTGGATCGGATAGAACGGCAAAACTTTTCCGCTCCATAGTTGGACACCACATCCTCTGTGACCTTGCGAGACCGATCCAGCACCGATACGATAGAAAAGTACGGCGCTATAAATTTGGCAGCAGCAATGGCCGACTCACAGATACCCAGCACAGGCTTGGAGGTGACCTCTCTGGCTGCCTGAAGCCCAGGGTCACCAAAGCAGGCGATGATAAATGCATCGGCGCCTTCCTCTCGGTCTCCCCGGATCACTTCTTTCAGGACTCCCGGAACAGCCAAATACTCATCCACATAACATTCGATGCTGTCCGGCCCGGATGCCGGAGTAACCGCCCAAACCTGAGTGTCGCTGCGTGCCACTCGACGTGCTAAATTTTCTATACTTTCAGTCATGGATTGCGTCGTATTGGGATTGATGATTTTGATTTTCACAATTTTCCCTCCTCTTGGTCCAAAGCCTGAACCATCTCCATCAGAAGCTCAGCTCCCTGGTACAAGTCCTCAGGAGCGCTATATTCTCGGATAGAGTGGCTAATCCCGTCTTTGCTGGGAATGAACAGAAGCATGGAGGGGACCGCTTTTCCCCAATTCATCAGATCGTGTCCTGCACCGCTGAACATTCTGCGAAAACGGATACCGCGGTTGCGGCACAGTGTCTCGCTCAGCTTTATCAGCTTAGAACTGCACTGGGTAGGCGACTGGCGAATATATTCTTCGCCTACCAGCTCCGGGTGCTCTTTCAGCACGGAGTCAATGACCTGATCCATGGGCTCCATCGTTGGGTTGCGCAGTTCCACAATAAACTCCACCTTGCCCGGAATCACATTGACCGCTCCTGGGAACACCTGAAGGGTTCCTACAGTGCAGACCATATCCGGCGAAGCGGCCTCAGTCCGTTCCATAAGCTGGGTAATGATCCGGCAGGCTTTCACCAGCGCGTCATCCCGCAGATGCATGGGTGTGCTGCCTGCATGATTGGCACAGCCGGAAACCGTCATGCGATAGCGCACGATGCCCACAATACCATCAACCACGCCTATTTGCATCCTTTCAGCTTCTAATACCCCGCCCTGCTCAATATGTAACTCCAAGTAACACTGATATTGGGTCAGATCTCTTCGGCAGGCGCCGACCTGCTCCATTGTAAGTCCGTGGAGGGCCAGATTTGGCCGCATAGCTTCATCAATCTCTCCGCCGGTAAATGCCTTACTTCCAAAAGTTCCGCCAATGACATTGCCCTCCTCCTCGGTAAATGCAATCACCTGGATGGGATGCCGATTTTGATATCCCAACTCCTTAAGGCGCTGCACACACTCGATTCCGGACAACACACCATAGGTTCCGTCGTAAATCCCGCCCCCCGGCACCGTATCGATGTGGGATCCAATGCAAATGATCTCTCCCTGACCGGGAAGCGTACCGATCAGATTCCCTACAGGATCGACGGATGTTTGAAGTCCTGCCTGTTCCATGCACTGTTGAACATAGATTCGTCCTTCGTCATAGGCAGGGGTATACGGCAATCGTGTGGTTCCTTCTTTCGGCACAAAACCGATTCGCCCAAGTTGGGTCAAATGATCATATAAGCGGGTGCCGTTGATCATACTCATGCGGGGTCCCCCTCAGTCTCATGGGATCTGACAAACTCCTCCAGCTCCTGCAGCCCCTGCTCCAGGCACTGCATGGATGTTGCATAGGACAGACGGATATATCCCTCGCCAAATTCGCCAAAGGCCGTACCGGGTACCACTACCACCTGTCGTTCTTCCAGCAGTTTCATGGCAAATTCTTCACAAGGCATACCCAGCTGACTGATGTCAATAAATGCGTAGAAAGTCCCAGCCGGAGCATGGCAGGACAAACCAGGGATCTCAGATATCCGCCTCATCACATAGTCACGGCGCAGGCGGTACTGCTCCACCATATACTTCAAGTGGTCTTGTGGACCTTCCAAAGCTTCAATAGCCGCGACCTGGCAGGGAGTGGCCGCACAAGCACTGACATTTTCCTGCAGCTTGACCATATTCCGGATCACATTTTCCGGTCCGGCAGCATAACCGATACGCCAACCGGTCATCGCATAGCCTTTGGAAACCCCGTTGATAATGACTATCCGCTCTCGAATAGAGGGGAATTGCGCCAGACTTTGATGGGCTCCCACATAATTGATGTGTTCGTATATTTCATCGGAAATGACGAATACCTGCGGGTGGCGTTCCAAAACGGAGGCCAGCGCTTCCAACTCTTCGCGGGAATAGACGCTGCCGGTAGGGTTGGAGGGAGAACAGAGAATGAGCAGCTTGGTCTTGGGCGTGATAGCGGCTTCGAGTTGGGCAGGTGTCATCTTAAAATCCTGTTCGATGCCCGTCTCGATAATCACATTCTTACCTTCGGCGAGTTTGACCATCTCTACATAACTTACCCAATACGGGGCGGGGAGGATTACTTCGTCTCCCGGATTGACAAGGGCAAGAATTGTGTTACAAATGGATTGTTTGGCTCCATTCGAAACGACAATCTGTTCAGGAGTAAAATCGAGTCCGTTTTCGTTTTTGAGCTTCGCACAAATGGCTTGCCGCAAATCCATATATCCCGGAACCGGCGAATAGTGCGAAAAATTATCGTCTATCGCTTTTTTCGCGGCATCTTTAATATGCTGGGGTGTATTAAAATCGGGTTCTCCCACACTCAGATTAATCACATCTACTCCTTGGGCTTTCAGTTCACTACTTTTTTGTGACATCGCAAGCGTTTGCGAAGGAGCAAGAGCTGCCAAACGATCGGATACTTGATTCATGAGAATTATTTTTTATATTGTTACACTATGCAAAGATAACGCAAAGATGGACAGTGACCAATTTATCCGGCCATACCGAATGCTGTCTATTTTGCTTCTTGCGCAAAGATACGTAAAGGAAACCAATTCGACAATAATTAACGACATTCTATCGCAAATTTCTTTTCCAGAATAATTTTTCGGAGCAAATAGCCAGAGCACCCACAGGGCGAAGGGGTTAGATTTTACAATAAAAAATCCTATACGCTGTCTTTTTTTTAACCCCTCTCTTCGGCGCTTTCGCTCCTCTGTGTCTCCCCTATAT
>OLIS01002553.1_pt1 | contig 11597 bp, 3 predicted proteins | sample 1601351 | NCBI WGS metagenome assembly OLIS01 (sample SAMEA2452122, study PRJEB22498) | human gut metagenome | biome: human feces; feature: human gut; material: feces | place: Australia | collected 2012
GGTGGATAATGCCACCGGCATCGCGTGCGCCGCTATGGGCAAGCGCGTGGTTACGGTATCGATGACCGTAGATTTCATCAAGGGCGCTCCTTCCGGTGCAATGGTAGAGGCACAGGCTGAGGTTGTTTCGCATAATGGCCAGTTAATTACTATGCAGATTCATGTATATGATACTGATACAAATACACTGCTGGCCACCGGCAGCTGCTGTATGCTGACAATTGCCGACTTCCCCGGAATTCCGGAAAAATGGTAAGTGTCAGCTCTGCATGTAGTCTATAAAGCGTATACCATAACAGCTTAACTGCTTTCGTTACAATGTAAAAAGGCGTTCTCCCCTGCGGGAGAACGCCTTTACTGTAAGAAAAATATTTGTCAAATTCATTCCGCATTAATCGCTTCAACCTGCTCAACGGAAAGTGAAGTAGCCTTAGCAATATCCTCTACAGATAATCCCATACTTAAAAGACGCTTTGCGGTTGCAGTCTTTTCTTCTGCCTTGCCTTCGGCGAGACCCTGAGCCTTACCCTCAGCCAGACCTTCGGCATGTGCTTCGTCACGCAGGTCTTTCATACGCATTTCGTAAGTCATATAGGCATCCCTCACTTTCTTGTCATTTTTAATTTCTACAATCGTGTCAGCAACCTCACGTGTAAAATTACTGTTAATAGTATTGCTGTTGATGTAGTCAAACAGACTTTGAATGTCCGGTGACACATCACCTTTGGTTCCCAAGGTATTGAGAAACATAATAACTGCTTCATCTGCCAATTCAATATTCATGTTTTCCAGACAACGCTTCTTAAAGGTATAAATACGCTGGGAATCCTGAAAAAAATCAAACAGACAGAAGAAAATTATATACGTAGGAGATAATTCGTCATAATCCTGACCTTTTTGCAGCATATCAGTATCAAGCATAGCTTGATAGTAGCGGGTACGCTTAGGCAACAGAAATTTTCCTGTAGCACGATTAACAGGATTCTTTACCTGCATTTCCAAATTGTAATGAGTATTGGCAGCATCTGCAATTCTAACATCCAAACGAATACCATGACTGTCAGGATAAACATCAATAGTCTGCTCTGCTTCAAGATAGGTAATGTCTGCAATTTCGGTATGTAAAAGCTCTTCCAGAATATGCTTGCAGATGCGTTTTCTGAGCATAACGTGCTTGAAAAGAAAATCGTTAGACAGAGTCAGCTTATCGAGATTAGAGATTTGCTTTTGCATATGTTTCCTCCTTTGATTATAGCATAATTTGCAGTAAAAATATATAAGCCGGCACTTGCGACTGACATAAAGGAAAAGGCGCCTGCCGAAAGCTCGACAGGCGCCACTGGTCCGCACGACCAGGCATAAGCTCCGCCAAAATGCGGCTACCTATGCAACTAAGGTAATTATAACACAGAAGCACTTTAAAAACAATAGTTCGTTAAGCAAAAAGTGCTATTACACTTAGGGCATATTTCATTACGACAAAAGGCATTCTCCCCTGCGGGAGAACGCCTTTACTGTTTACTGAGCTTTATTCACTTGTCACCGCCGACAATTTATTTTGCCAGCTTGTTGCCGTAATGGTCGCGTTCGCCTTTAGTATCGTTTACGCGTACACGTTCAATCTTATCGCGATCGCCGTCTTCACCGCTGATGCGGTCTACACGGATGCGGCCCAATTCAGGCTCAAATTCTTTGATGATCTTTTCTTCCAGAGCTGCGCCGTTTTCGATTGCACGATAGAGCATTGCAGCAAATTCATAACGAGTCATCAGGCGGTCACCGCCGAAGTTGCCGTCAGGATAGCCTTCGATGTAGCCGTTGCCTGCCAGCTTAGCGATGTATTCATATGCCCAGTGGTTAGCCGGAACATCCGGGAAGAGCTTGGTCTTGGTTTCATCCAGCATACCGAATGCTTTTTCCATCTTAGCCATCTTAGCACCCATTACTGCCAGCTGACCGCGGAGGTCGATAACCTCGCGTGCCAGAGCGGTACGGCTGTTGCTTACATGGTTGGTGCGGTCCAGGGAGAAGGATACGCCTGCGTTAACCATGTTTTCACCGTTGCCTACGGTACCGCCAACACTGAACATTACCTTTTCGTCAGGACGATAGTAAGCGCCGATTGCAGCAGCGTTTTCACCGCCGTAGTTGCCGTAGCCTGCGGAGAAGGTCAGTTTGTCGTCCGGATCGAAGTCCATCGGATGCAGTGCTGCCAGAGCTGCTGCGCCTGCGCCAACCTTATTCACACGGCTGCCCAGTTGGTTAATGCGGTTAGTGTTGTTAGCAACTTCTTGATTGGTAGCATAGAGCTGGCTGCCATTTACAGCGTCCTTGGAGGTTGCGCTGATTTCACCTGCAGCTACGTTGGTAACCTTTTGGTCATTAGCATTCAGGCCTTTATCGCTGATATAGGTCTTGTCGCCAACTTTTACGCCTTCATCGCTGATGGAGGTCTTGCCTGCGGTTACAGCAGTTGCGGTTACGCTAACCTTATCGCCAACCTTCAGGCCGTCATTGTTCATTACAGTCTGACCGGTAGTTACGCTGTCAAGCTTAATATCTTTGTCCAGAGCAACCTTGTATTCCTTGCCACCGTCTTTATTGGTGTCTTCGGTTACAGTAATGTTGTCACCTGCGGTAACAGTGGTGTGTTTCTTAGCAAGCTCTTCAACATTGGTTACACGATTATCAAGGTTCTTGATATCGGTCTTGTTTTGAGCGATGTCTGCTTTATTTTGAGCAATATCTGCTTTATTCTGAGCAATGTCTGCTTTGTTTTGAGCGATGTCTGCTGCATTTTGAGCAATATTTGCTTTATTGGTAGCGATGTCTGCTGCATTTTGAGCAATATTTGCTTTATTGGCAGCTATATCTGCTGCATTTTGAGCAATATTTGCTTTATTAGCAGCGATATCTGCTTCGTTCTGGGTTACGCGTTTATCCAATGCTGCAACATTCTCATTGGTCTGATGCAGCTGGCTGCCGTTGATAGCGTCAGTAGAGGTGCTGCTTACTTCGCCTGCAGCTACGCCGCTGATCTTGCCGTCTTCAGCAACAGTTACTTTGCCCAGCTTAGCACCTTTAGTGGTGATTTGGCTGTAGTTGCCGCTTGCATCGCCTACGAACAGCTCGCCGTCACGCAGTGCGGAATGACCGGTGTATACGCCATTGTTCAGAACTACGTTGCCGATTTCACCTGCGGTTGCAATAACTTTACCGTCTTTGTCTACGGAGAAGTTATTGTTTGCTGCATAGAATGCGCCGTTGCTGTTTACGAAGAACGGTACAATGCCGTTTTCATTTGCAGTACCTACAGACAGGTTGTATTTGGAATTCAATGCGTTGGTCTGAACGGAGTTTGCATTCATATTACCGTCTTTATCTACGGAGAATTTGTTGCTTGCTGCGTAGAATGCGCCGGTGCTGTTTACAAAGAACGGCATAATTCCGTTTTCAGCCATAGTACCTACGGACAGATTGTATTTGGAGTTCAGAGCGTTAGTTTGAACGGAGTTAACATCGATGTCTTTGTTCAGCTCAACCTTAACCTTAGTGCCGTCATGGCTGATGCTAATGTTCTTGTCACCGCTGAAGTCAACATAATCGCCGGGTTTAACATTGGTTGCTTCGGTTGCAACACCGTTGGTAGCCAGGTTCCAGCCCTTGTTGGCAATTTCGCTTACTTTATTCAGCTGGCCTACGTTTACAGCGTCGTTATTGTTAATACCATCAGCTACACCGGAAATACGGCCGTCTTTGTATACGGTTACTGCATTGTTGATAGTAGTGGTATCACCGAACAGTTTTACGGATGCACCCTGGCCGTTAGCCAATTCGGTTGCAATGCCGTTCATAGTCAGGCTTGCACCTGCATTGCTGATGCTTTCAATACCTACCAGATCCTTGTTCAGGTTTACTTTGTAATCGGTATGACCGTCTTCAGCCTTGGTAGCGGTAATGGTGGTATTTACGCCGTCAGATACAGTCGTTGCGGATGCTGCAGCTGCTTTTTGCAGTTGGCTTACGTTTACTGCATCATTAGCATTAACGCCGTCAGCTACGCCTGCAATGCGGCCGTCTTTATATACGTTTACTTTGCCGTTGATGGTAGTAGTATCACCGAACAGTTTTACGGATGCGCCCTGGCCATTTGCCAATTCGGTTGCAAAACCGTTCATAGTCAGGCTTGCACCGCCGTTGCTGATGGATTCAACACCGGTCAGATTCTTGTTCAGGTTTACTTTGTAATCAACATGACCGTCTTCAGCGGTGGTAGTAGTAACGGTGGTATTTACGCCATCAGTTACAGTTGCTGCGGATGCTGCTGCTGCTTTTTGCAGTTGGCTTACGTTTACTGCATCAGTAGCATTAACGCCATCAGCTACGCCTGCAATGCGACCGTCTTTGTATACGTTTACTTTACCGTTGATGGTAGTAGTATCGCCGAACAGTTTTACGGATGCACCCTGGCCGTTAGCCAATTCTGCTACCATGCCACCCATTGCACCCAAGGTCAGTGTTGCACCACCATTGCTGATGGTTTCGATATCTTTCAGGTTTTTTTTCAGCTTAACGCTTACAGCAGTGCCGTCATTGCTTACGCTGACGTTCTTATCACCGCTGAAATCAACATTGTCACCGGGTTTTACGTTGGTTGCTGCGGTTGCTACACCATTGGTAGACAAATTCCAGCCTTTATTAGCGTTTCCGGCAGCTTCTTCTACTTTCTTCAGTTGGCTTACGTTTACAGCATCATCATTATTAACGCCTGCTGCTACGCCGCTGATTTTGCCGTCCTGGTCGAAGGAAACCTTGCTGTTGATTACGGTGTAACCATCCTGCATGTAAACAGATGCGCCTTTACCGTTAACAATGCCTGCAGTGCCTGCTGCACCATTCAGTGCCAGCTTAGCATCGCCGTTGGCAACGGAGGAAATATCAGTCAAATCGCCTGCAACATTAACCTTGTAATCGGTCTGACCGTCTTTAACTACAGCGTCAACTGTTGTATTCTTGCCATTAGACAATGTAGTATGTTTACCTGCTTCTGCTTTTACATCTTTCAGTTGGCCTACGTTTACTGCGTCAGTATCAGCAACACCTGCTGCTACGCCGCTGATTTTGCCTTGTTCGTCAACAGTAACCTTACCATTGATCGTGGTCAGACCGCCAACCATGAATACAGATGCTCCAACGCCGTTTTGCATGCCTGCCCAGCCTTCTCTGAGTACCAGCTTACTGGTGTTATTGCTGATGGACTCAATACCTTGCAGATCCTTGTTCAGCTTAACAGCGTAATTAGTTACGTTGTTGTCCTTAGTTTCTGCAGTTACTGCTACATTGCTGTCACCGCTTACGGTTGTACCGTTTGCATTTACGGTGTAAACCATATGTCCGTCATCTGCGGTAGTCTGGTCTACATTAGCAATGTTAGTGCCACCTTTAATCTCAGTTTTAGCTGCGGTTGCTGCTGCGCTGATGTTTTTCAACTGGCCATAGTTTACTGCGTCAGTATCGGCAGTACCTGCTGCAACGCCGCTGATTTTGCCGTTCTTATCTACGGAAACCTTTTGGTTGATTAAGGTAGTGCTGCCCTGCATGTAAACAGATGCGCCCTGGCCGTTGATAATACCTGCAGTACCTGCTGCACCATTCAGTGCCAGTTTAGCACCGCCGTTGGCAACGGAAGTAATATCAGTTAAATCGCCTGCAACATTAACCTTGTAATCAGTCTGGCCGTCTTTAACTGTAGGTGCAACGGTTGTATTCTTGCCGTCAGACAAGGTTGTATGTTTACCTGCTTCTGTTTTTACATCTTTCAGCTGACCATAGTTTACTGCATCAGTATCGGCAGTACCTGCTGCTACGCCGCTGATCTTGCCTTGTTCGTCAACAGTAACCTTATCATTGATTGTGGTCAGGCCGCCAACCATGAATACAGATGCACCAACGCCGTTTTGCATGCCTGCCCAGCCTTCTCTGAGTACCAGCTTGCTGGTGTTGTTGCTGATGGACTCAATGCCTTGCAGGTCTTTGTTCAGAGACAGACCTTTTTCGTCGACAGCAAGGTTTACTTCGCCTTCTTTCAGGTTTACAGAAATTGCATTGTTTGCAGCTGCGTCAATAGTGATACCGTTACCTGCGGTATATTTAGTATCAACAGCATTGACAGTGTATTCCAATCCTTTGTCTGTTTCCTTTTTATCCAGGGTTACATTATCACCGGCAACCAAGGTAGTATGCTTACCTGCTTCGGTTGCTACTTCCTTCAACTGCTCTTCGGTTGCAGCTTTACCGGTAGTTGCAAAGCCAGCATAAGCAGTAGTTTTATTGCCAAGTCCGCTTACGGTTGCAGTAGTGCTATCCATAACAACATCGCCAGCTACTACACTGCCTGCTGTTACACTGCCGCTTGTCCAGATAGTGCCGTGGCTGCCACTGATGCTTACCATTGCGCCATTATCGCCGAAAAGATGAATATCGTTATTCAGAGCAACTTTATATTCCTTGCCACCGTCTTTATTGGTGGTTTCAGTTACAGCAATATTATCACCATTGGTAACAGTACTGTGTTTGAGTGCTTCTGCTTTTACATCTTTCAGTTGGCCATAGTTTACTGCATCTTTATCAGCTTCACCATTTGCTACGCCGCTGATTTTACCGGTATTGTCGATACCAACAACACCATTGATTGTGGTGCTGCCATTCATCATAATTACAGATTCTTGGCCGTTGGTAATACCTGCAATACCTGTTCCCAAGGTTACGCGGGAATTTCCATTAACTACACCGGTAACATTTTTCAATTCACTGGCAAGTTCAATTTTTACATTGTTGCCCTCGTTGCTAACAGTAATATTTTGATGACCGCCGGCATCCTTTTTACCGCTGAAATCAACGGTTGCTTCAGATGCTACCTGATTTGCTGTACCGCCTTCAGTAGAAAGCTTCCAGCCTTTATTGGCATTTGCAGTTGCTTTTTTCAGTTGGCTTACGTTTACTGCATCGGTATCTGCTTCGCCTGCTGCTACATTGATAATCTGACGGTTAGCGCCAGTGCTGCCTACGGATACTGCATTAGCTCTGTCAGCTACGCTGCCAACGCCCAAAGCAACTCCGCCTTCACCGGTAACTTTGGCATTATGACCGAGAACAACAGCGTTATTAACAGTTGTTTCGGTTAATTTATCAGCAGAGCCGAAAATAACGTTATTCTTACCGCTTACCTTGTGATTATCACCGATAACCTTGTTGCCGTCTGCGGTAACTTCATTTTTGCTGCCGATTACGGTAACATCAGATGCTTCGGTAACAGTGTTTTGGTAACCATTAACAAAGTCATACTTTGCAGCCTTAGCTTTAGTACCGGTTACTTTATTCTGTACACCTGTAAGCTGGGAATATGTAGCGTAATCAGCCTTGTTGCCGCCGCCGATTGCCATCACAGAACCGCCTGCATATTTGCTGGACTGCATAGCTTCAATAGCCTTTTGCTGTGCTTCCGCAACAGAAACATTATTCCAATCGGTGTCAATACCGATCTTTTCAACAGAGTTGGTAACCTCGTTGCCGGTACCCCAGATTAACGCAGCATTGGCATTTTGTGTTCTGTTGGCAAAGCCAAGCACACTGCTGGCAACACCGCTGTACTTGCTATTGCTGGTTGCAGATTCGATGCTGTTCATTGAGCCATAAATGGTAGCACCTGTATTTTGAGTATCCTCACCGGAAGCAATAGATAATGCACCGGTTACAGCAGCCAAGGAGCCGCTATTATAAGCACCGGCACCAAGAGTGGTAGAATAAATACCATCATTATAGGTCATAGCATTTGCCGGGTTAATTTCAATATCACCGAGCTTACCGGTATAGGAATGATCGCCAAGCATAACAGAGCCTGTGCGTGCTACTGTATTTTTACCGATAGCAATAGAACCGGCTATTTTGGAACCGTCTGCTACTTTATATTTATAAGGAATGCCAAAAAACGACTCTGCTCCAACTACGCCACCTTGGCCAAAATCCAACAAATATTCTTTAGAGCCGATTCTACCTTCGCTACCATAAGAATATTCACCATTCCAGGCATGCGCATTCGGTCCAACAGCAATATCACCGGTTATGTTCTTTCCTGTAACACCATTCCAAACAGAAACATGTGCACCCTTACCAATGGTTACGTTCAAATCATCCGATGCCGGATTACTAGCCATTGCCGGTGCCATGCTTGCACAGGTCATCACACCTGTTGCAATCAGCATTGTCAACAGCTTTTTGGTAGAGCAGCTTTTACTGCCATGATTTTTTGCGATTTCGGAGACAACAACATATGCGTTGCGCGCCTCACTCCAAATTACTTTGAATACTTTGTTCATCAATAATTCCTCCCACATAAATAATATTATTTACATACGGTACGCGACACCTGCCGCGTGTGGAAACAAGTTAAACAACTGTTGTATTAATTGTCCTGCGCCGATATTGCTGTTTTCCAGCATCCGCTGTCCTGCAGCAGCACCGGGCAACAAACCTTCGCAAAAGATTTTCGAAAAAATTTATTTTTATTTTAAAATTAGCTTTAACAAACTATCAACCGGCATTAGCGTTATCTTGCAAGAGAGTGTGTAACATATTGAACACAATGCTTCAAGACTTCCACTTTACTCCTTCTCCCCCACCCTCAATACCGTTTCTACAAGAGATTTTTGCAACATGTTGCACTTTTCTCTTCTAAATTCTCCTTGCAGCGCCAAAAACGCAAAAGCCCCCGGAGCAGGGCAAGCCTGCTTCGAGGGCATTCAGGTTAAATTTTATTTTGCTTTCGGTCCCAAGCCGTATTTCTTCAGATAACGGTACAAGGTTACACGGCTGACATCAAGCATTGTTGCCAGCTTACTGATATTGCCGCCGGCGGATTTCCAGGCTGCAATAAAGGCTTCCTTGTCATACTTCCAAGAGCGCTCCAAGGTTTTGTCACCGGGCAGCTTAATATTTTCTGCTTCGATGATGCTGCCGGGAGTGTGGAAGAAGGCCTGCTCGATAACACCCTGCAGCTGCTTGATGTTACCCGGCCAGCTGCAGGACAGCAGCAGGGAAACAGCCTCGGGAGAAAGGCGTTTTTGCGGCAGGTTGTGCTGTGCGGACATTTCCACCAGAATATGCGAAGCGATAACCTCGATATCCTTCACGCGCTCGCGCAGAGGCGGCACGCGCATGGTAGTATCCAGCACCAGCTCATACAGATTACGGGAGAACAGGCCCTTATCTGCCAAGCGCTTGAGGTTGGAATCACAGGCAGCAATTACGCGCACGTCGAACATACGCGGTTTGCCGCCATTTTCCGTTGCAGGCAGACCGTGCGTCAGCGCATCAGCCAGCTTGTCGCCCATTTCGAGCGGCAGTTTTTCTACCTCGTCGAGGAACAGCGTACCGCCGATAGCAAGCTCCAGCTTGCCTGCGGACTGCTGGCCGTCCTCATCCGTACCAAAGAATTCGGCCTCCAGCTCTGCCAAGGATGCGTTGTGGCATTTTACCGCAATCAGCGGAGCGGCAGCGCGGGGGCTGGCCTGATGAATGCCGTGTGCCAGGCGCTGTTTGCCGGTACCGGGCTCGCCCTGCAGCAGGATGTTGTGGTCGGTGCGGGCAACGCGGCTTGCTTTATGCTGCAGCGCCAAAAATTCGCTGGTTTCGCCAACCATGCTGTACAGGCTGTAACGGCTGCTGTAGCCTGTTGCATGGGCGATGGTTGTTTTCAAATCCTCAATGGACATGGAAAGCACCAAAGCACTTTCTACCTCGCTGCCAACCTTAATAGGCATAACGGTGGTAATATCCTCAAAGGTTCTGTCTTGGGTAATCCAAGTGATTTCACGACGCTGTGTTGCTACGCCATGCAACGCTTTTTTGATAGGAATATGCTCGTAGTTCAGGAACACGTCCTCCAGACGCTCATGTCCTTCCAGACGCTTGCGGCCGTTTTCGTTGCAGTATTTCACGCTGCCGTCCTTGCCCAGCCAGTAAACGGTTACCGGCAGCTGTTCCATCATAATACGGTTGATGCTCCATGCCTCCAGCATATTCAGGTGCTGCTCGATGGAATATTTCATCGTCATCAGCAGGCTCAAAAGCAAATCATAGGGCAAATCGTTCTGATCCAAGGAAAAGAAGGAAATAATATAGCGGATTTTGCCGTTTACGCAGATAGGCGCACTGCAGGCATCGCCGGAATGGCTGTCCTTAATCCACATTTCCGGGCCGAACATCAAAAAGGGCACGTTATGCTCGCGCGCAATGCTGATGCTGGAGGTACCAACATCCTCCTCCAGCACGCGCATACCCTGAATATCCTCGATAATGCGTTGGAAGAACGGCATAGCATAGTTTTTGATTACATAACCGTTTTCATCAATCAGCAGCATGCTCAGGTTATGGATATTGAAATGCTGCTTGCTTTGCTCATAAAGACCGTCAACGTATTTTACGATGAACTCATGCGTCTTTTGGTGCGCAATAATCTCTTCGCGGCTCAGCTTATTGATTTTGGGCATGGTTTCGTGCGGCAGATGCATAGCACGGCAACGCTGCCAGCTGTCGGCAACCCACGGATGCACGTTAGGGTCAACAATACCCTCTTCCATAAACTTTCTGTAATAAGCAGCCAGCTTATCCTTATTTCTTCTCTCACGAATCATGTTTTATACCCTCCCCAGCTGTCCGGCAGTCGGCTGCCGTCAGCAGAACTTTTATTTATAAACCTCGCCGTTCGTAATCAACACCCGGCGTGCTCCATAATAGCGTTGTTTCCAGTAATCGTCCTTCAGCGACGAAAGGATTACACCCTTGGACGAGGATGCGCTCCAAAATTGTCCGTCACCGGCATAAATACCCACATGCGACGCGCCCGCGGCGTAGGTTGTAAAGAATACCAAATCACCGGGCCGCAGCTGCTTTTGCGTTACAAAAATCCCCTGTAACGCCTGCTCGTCTGCCAGTCGCGGCAGCTTAGCCTTGCAGTCCTTAAACACATACTGCACGTAACCGGAGCAGTCAAAGCCCTTGGTCGTGGTTCCGCCGAACACATAGGGAACACCCTTGTATTTGGCTGCGCGGCTGACTATTTCCTTGCCCTTAACCTTGGGGATGCCTTCCTTGGCAAAGGCCTCCCAGGTCAGCTTATGATAGGTTGCATCATTCAGCTCACCGTCTGCCTTCAGCTTGTGCTGCTTCTGAAAGCTTTTCAGCGCAGTGCTGGTAGCCTCCGTCATGCGTCCGCTGGGGCGCTCGTCACTGAAGCCCAGCACCTGCAGCTTTTGCTGTGCCACCTTCAGGCGCCAGTTGCTTTGCTGCACCTGCACCTTGGACTGCTTTTCCTTCGTTTTTTTAGACTTTTTCTTTGCGGTTTTCTTCGCCTTTTTCTCAGGCTTCGCCTGCTTGGGGGCCTTCACTTCGGCAGCAGGCTTGGCTGCGGTATCGGCCTTGACAGCAGCAGGCTCCGGCACCGCCCTCACAGGCCGCGCCTCGCTTACGGCCGGCGGCGTTGCCACCGGTGCCTTATGCGGTTTGTTGCTGACAATAGGCACTGCAGCCTGTGCCTGCCA
>OLIS01002557.1_pt1 | contig 11574 bp, 8 predicted proteins | sample 1601351 | NCBI WGS metagenome assembly OLIS01 (sample SAMEA2452122, study PRJEB22498) | human gut metagenome | biome: human feces; feature: human gut; material: feces | place: Australia | collected 2012
TAGAAGCCGCATTGGAAGCTGTCAGGAATTGTGAAAATCCGGTATTGACCACCAGACAGAAGCACACCAGAGAGTGTTTTGTGGTAGCAGAAGAGGGCGCAGACAAGGCACAGATTGAAGAGCAGATCAAGACCATGCCCAACTATTTTGCAGACTATGATACCACGGTACATTTCATCACAGAGGAAGAGCTGCAGAGAGATCATGCAGGGATTCCTCATGGCGGATTCGTATTGCGTACCGGCAAGACCGGCTTAAACGGTGAGCATGATCATGTGATTGAGTACAGCTTGAAGCTGGATTCCAACCCGGAGTTCACTTCCTGCGTACTGACTGCTTATGCAAGAGCAGCTTACCGCATGAATCAGGAAGGCCAGAAGGGCTGCAAGACTGTATTTGATGTGGCACCCGCATATTTAAGCACTTTGACTCCGGAAGAGATGAGAAGTACTTTATTGTAATAAATATAGATTTAGAGGAGATACTTATGGAAAAAAAGGCATTTGTTACCAAAGATATGATCGAAAAGATTGCAGAAAAATATCCTACACCGTTTCATATCTATGATGAAAAGGGAATCCGTGAGAATGCAAAAGCACTGAAAGAAGCATTTGCATGGAATAAGGGGTACAAGGAGTTTTTTGCAGTGAAGGCGACTCCCAACCCGTTTCTGATCAATATTTTGAGAGAATATGGCTGCGGATGTGACTGTTCCTCTCTGACAGAGCTGATGCTGAGCAATGCCATGGGTGTAAAAGGAGAGGACATTATGTTCTCCTCTAACGATACTCCGGCCCATGAATTTGAATATGCGGCAAAAATCGGTGCTACCATCAATCTGGACGACATCACGCATATCGATTTTTTGGAGAAGACCATCGGTTATCTGCCCAAGACCTTAAGCTGCCGTTACAATCCCGGCGGATATTTTTCCATCAGTAATAACATCATGGACAATCCGGGAGATGCCAAGTACGGCTTTACCACGGAGCAGATGTTCGAGGGATATAAGATCCTGAAGGCAAAGGGCGTGGAGAATTTTGGTATTCATTCCTTCCTTGCCAGCAATACGGTAACAAATGACTATTATCCCACACTGGCGAGAGAACTGTTCGAGCTTGCTGTCAAGCTGAAGGAAGAGACCGGCGCACATATCACCTTCATCAATCTGTCCGGTGGTATCGGTATTCCTTACCGTCCGGATCAGGAGCCTAACGATATCCGGGCCATCGGCGAAGGCGTGCGTAAGGTATACGAGGAGGTTCTGGTACCTGCCGGTATGGGTGATGTTGCAATTTACACAGAGCTTGGCAGATACATGATGGCGCCTTACGGACATCTGGTAACCCAGGTGATTCATGAGAAGCATACCCACAAGGAATACATCGGTGTGGATGCCTGTGCCGTGAACCTGATGCGTCCTGCCATGTATGGAGCATACCATCATATTACCGTGCTGGGCAAGGAGAATGAGCCCTGCGACCATAAGTACGATGTGACAGGTTCCCTGTGCGAGAACAATGATAAGTTTGCCATCGACCGGATGCTGCCGAAGATCGACATCGGAGATTATATCGCTATCCACGACACCGGTGCACACGGTTTTGCCATGGGTTACAATTACAACGGTAAGTTGAAATCCGCAGAGCTTTTACTGAAAGAGGACGGCAGTGTGGAACTGATCCGTCGCGCTGAGACACCGAAGGATTACTTTGCAACCTTTGACTGCTTCGACATATATAACAAGATTGACTTTGACGCATAACACTTAACCATAGGAAGGACGATAGCCCGGAATGCGAATGGACGTTGCAATTTCGGGAGTGCAGAGCACGGAGAAATCGTTTGTGCATAGTATATACTGGAGGATACAAAGCGATGAAATATCCGAAAAATATACAGCAGGGAGGGACCATCGGATTCGTGGCCCCTTCTTTTGGCTGTCAGATAGAACCTTATTACAGTGCATTTGGTAATGCACAGAAAAAGTTTCGTGAACTGGGATATCAATTACAGCTTGGTCCCAACTGTTACGCGCAAGAAGGCATCGGCATCAGCAATACGCCCGAAAAATGCGGACAGGAGCTGACGGACTATTATTGCAGTCCGGACAATGGCTGTCTGATCTCCTGCGGTGGCGGCGAACTGATGTGTGAGACCATGAGTCAGGTGGATTTTGACCGGCTGCGGGCAGCAGATCCGAAGTGGTATCTGGGCTATTCCGACAATACCAACATGACCTACCTGCTGGCAACCATCTGCGATACCGCGTCCGTCTACGGTCCCTGCGCGGCGGCTTTCGGCATGGAACCCTGGCATGCATCCTTAAAAGATACTTTCGGAATACTCACCGGAGAGACCAAAGAGGTGCACGGGTATGACAAGTGGGAAAAGGAGTCTCTGAAAAATGAAGAACAGCCTTTATTACCATATAACACCACGGAGCCCAGAGTGTTGAAAAATTATCTTGGCAGACAGGCAGCAGGAGAGGATCAGAAGATCTGCTTTTCCGGCAGATTATTGGGCGGCTGCATGGACTGTCTGGTGAATCTGTTGGGAACCCGGTTTGACAAGACGAAGGATTTTCTGGAAAAATATAAAGAGGACGGAATCATCTGGTTCTTAGAATCCTGTGACCTGAATGTTTTCGCTATCCGTAGAGCCATGTGGCAGATGGAGGAAGCAGGGTGGTTTCAGTATGTCAAAGGCTTCCTGATCGGCAGGCCCTTGTGTTTTGGACAGGAGATGATGGGACTGGATCAGTATCAGGCAATCCTCGCTGTGGCGGGAGAGAAGAATGTACCTGTGATCATGGACGTGGATCTGGGACATCTGGCACCGATGATGCCCATCGTCACCGGAAGCCTTGCGGAAGTAAGGGTATGTAACAATGATATTACCATTCGTTATGACTACCGGTAAAAACGTATAAATTTTCATAAATGGTATAGAAATAAAAAGGCTCATCCCGGGAGGAAGAGCCTTTTTGCGGTTGCGCGCCAGGGGCACGCTCTATTCGTTGAAAACGATATTAGCAGCCGAAATTGAAGTAGCCGCAGAATGCATTCAACCACTGAGAACAGTTAATGAATCTGAAACACATACTTTCTTCCTCCTTTTCCTGTTGCATGGTGTCCGGTTACGTCTGTGTTAGCTAAGCACAAATGGATTGTAACAATTTTGTAACAATTTATCCATAGGAGATGATTGGCAAAAAAATGGAAAAAGCAGGAAATAAGATTCAAGTATAAAAAGAAAAAAAGAAAGCGCAGAATCATATTGATTCTGCGCTGACTGCCGGCAATGGGACTTGAACCCATACGGTGTTGCCACCAACAGATTTTGAGTCTGCCTCGTCTGCCATTCCGACACGCCGGCATTCAAACACTCACAACAGAGATTATCTTATCATAGATTAAATAGGTTGACAAGACTTTTTTTCCGGAATATGTATACTATTTTTCTAGTCTTTTTCCACAAGATGTTGTATAGTAGAAGTGTGTGAGTATACAGGAGCGCAACCTGTTGAATGGTCCTTTGGGATATGGTGGAAACATGAATTGCAAAGAATTTGAAAAAAATATTCCTGATTTTATTTCCGGGAAACTGGATTTTTTAACCCTGCAGGAATTCGGGGAGCATATGGAAAAATGTCCCGGCTGTAAGGAAGAACTGGTGATTCAGTTTTTGGTAACGGAAGGTATGCAGCGCCTGGAAGACGGTGATGCCTTTGACTTACAGAAGGAACTGGAAGTGCGTCTTTTGGAGGCAAAGCGCAAGATGAAATTTCATATGGCTTTTATGAAGACGGGAGCCGTGCTGGAAGTGCTGGCAGTGATCTTCCTGATGGGATTTTTAGGATGGATCATTTCTTAAACAAAACAGGATAGGATAGAGAGATTATGAGTCAGAAACTGGTATTGATCGACGGACACAGCATATTGAACCGGGCTTTTTATGGAGTGCCGGATTTAAGTAACGCAGAAGGATTGCATACGAACGCTGTTTATGGCTTTTTAAATATTATGTTTAAGATCTTAGAGGAGGAAAAACCGGAGTACCTGGCGGTTGCTTTTGACGTCCATGCACCGACTTTCCGCCATCAGATGTACGAAGCCTACAAGGGGACGAGAAAGCCTATGCCCGAGGAACTGCGGGAGCAGGTGCCCGTCATGAAGGAAGTACTGAAGGCAATGCACATCACCATCATGGAGCAGGCGGGACTGGAAGCAGATGATATCTTAGGAACACTGGCGAAGAAAGCGGAGCAGGCAGGCATGGAAGTATCATTAGTCTCCGGAGACAGAGACCTGCTGCAGATCGCCACGGATCATATCAAGATCCGTATTCCGAAGACGAAGCAGGGCAGAACGGAGATAGAGGATTATTATGCAACGGATGTAAAAGCCGCTTATCAGGTGACACCGTTACAGTTTATCGAATTGAAAGCGTTGATGGGAGATACTGCCGACAATATTCCCGGCGTGCCGAAGGTGGGAGAGAAGACTGCCCAGGCGCTGATGGTGGAGTACGGCTCCTTAGACAATATTTATGCTCATGTGGAAGAGATCCCGAAAAAAAGTATCAGAGAATCCCTGATCGAGCATAAGGATCTGGCGGAGCTAAGTAAGACGCTGGCAACCATCAGGACGGACTGTGAATTACAGCTGGATTATGAACAGGCGAAAGCGGAAGGCTTTTATACCCCGGAAGCCTACACCCTGTGTAAACGCCTGGAATTCAAAAATCTGCTGGGAAGATTTGAAAAAGAGGCCGCTGCCAACGACAGCAAGATTGCAGAAAGTTTCCGGCAGATCGAAGACAAAGCGGAATTTTTAAAATATCTGAAAAAAGTAAAAAAACAGGAAGAGATCGGTCTGTGGCTGATCACGGAGCCTGCGGATGCGAATACGAAGAAGGAAGAACTCTTAGGAGTGGCACTGTCGGTGTCCGATGAGGAGACCGTATTTTACGCTCTGACCCATGAAAAGGAACCGGAAGGACAGTTGAGCCTGTTTGCGGAAACTGTGGAGCCGGTGGATGATACTGCGGAGATTACAGCTGCTTTACAGGAGCTTTCTGCAGGGGAGAACATACAGATCGCTACCTTTGATGTGAAGAGACAGTATGACTATTTAGACCGCAGCGGCACGAAGCAGTATTTTGATGTGCTGATCGCAGCATACCTGTTAAATCCTCTGAAAAATGATTATGATCTGGAAACTATTGCTTCCGAGCATCTGGGCATTCTGATCCCCGGAAGAGCAGAAATATTCGGCAAGAGAGATTTCCGGACGCTTGCTGTAGAGGAGCCAGGGAAAGCCATGGAATATGCCTGCTATGGAGCCTATATCTCCCGTAAGAGCAAAAAGGTTCTGGAGGACAAGCTGGAGGCAGCAGGCATGAAGCGTCTCCTGGAAGAGATGGAGATGCCCCTTTCTCTGGTGCTGTACGACATGCAAAAAGAGGGTGTCGCAGTGAAGAGAGAGGAACTGAAAGCGTACGGTGATGCACTGGCAGCAAGGATCGAGGAACTGGAGGAGTCCATTCATGCGCAGGCGGGAACGGAATTTAATATCAATTCCCCCAAGCAGTTAGGAGAGGTATTGTTCGAGACCCTGCAGATCCCCGGTGGCAAAAAGACAAAGACCGGCTATTCCACAGCAGCGGATGTACTGGAGAAGCTGTCGGCGGATTACCCCATCGTCCGGGATATTCTGGAGTACAGAGGCCTGACGAAATTAAAATCCACCTATGCGGACGGACTGGCTGCTTTCATCGAAGAGGACGGCAGGATCCATACGAATTTCAACCAGACCATCACCGCTACGGGGCGTATCAGTTCTACGGAGCCGAACTTACAGAACATTCCCATGCGTATGGAACTGGGCAGACAGATCCGCAAGGTATTTGTACCGAGGGCAGGCTACGAATTCATGGATGCGGATTATTCCCAAATCGAGCTTCGCGTGCTGGCGCATATGTCTGGGGATGAACAGCTGATCGATGCCTACAGACAGGAAGAGGATATTCATAGGATCACGGCATCCAAGGTATTCCATACTCCTTTTGAGGAGGTCACGGATCTGCAACGCCGCAATGCCAAGGCAGTCAACTTCGGCATTGTCTACGGTATCAGCTCCTTTGGATTGAGTCAGGATCTAAGCATCAGCAAAAAGGAAGCGGCGCAGTATATTGAACAGTATTTTGCCACTTATCCGAAGGTGAAGGAATTCATTGACAAACTGGTGGCGGATGCGAAGGAGAAGGGCTATACGGAGACCATGTTCGGCAGAAGACGCCCGATTCCCGAACTTTCTTCCTCGAATTTCATGCAGCGGTCCTTTGGGGAACGTGTGGCAATGAATGCTCCCATTCAGGGAACGGCGGCGGACATTATCAAGATCGCCATGATCAAAGTATGGAAAGCATTGAAAGACGAAGGCTTAAAATCCCGTCTGATCCTGCAGGTGCACGATGAACTGTTGATCGAGACTGCGCAGGATGAGGAAGCAAGAGTACGCAAGATCCTTACGGAAAATATGAAGTCTGCGGCAGATCTGGCAGTGACACTGGAGATTGATCTGCACACAGGAAGCAACTGGTATGAGGCGAAATAAATGCGTTTTATAGGAATCACCGGCGGCGTAGGTGCCGGGAAAACAGAAATCTTAAAATACATCGGACAACATTATAAATGTGAGATCTATCTGGCGGATGAGATCGGTCATAAGGTCAAGGAACCGGGAACCGAGGGGTACCGTGCACTGGTGGCACTTTTAGGAGAGGAAATCCTCGCAGCGGATGGACAGATCGATAAGCCCGCAATGGCGGCGAAAATTTTCGCAGATCCCGCATTATTGGAACAGGTCAATGCCATCATTCACCCGGCAGTGAAAAAATATCTGGCAGACCGGCTGGAGGAAGCGAAGACCCGGGGCGATGTGGAACTGTTTTTCGTGGAAGCGGCGCTTTTGATCGAGAGTGGGTATGAGAAGATTGTGGATGAAATGTGGTATGTCTATGCCAGAGAGGATGTCCGCAGAAGGAGACTTTCTAAGAGTCGTGGCTATACCCCGGAGAAAATCGAGAGGATCATAACATCACAGCTTTCGGAGGAAGAATTCCGCAAGCACAGCAATTTTGTCATTGATAACAGTGACAGTCTGGAAGCTAGCTACAGACAGATCAGACAGAAACTGGAGGCGTATACATGGAGGGAGTAAAAGAAAAACAGGGACAGCTGGTATTCGGACTGGATATTGGTACGCGAAGCATCGTAGGTACGGTAGGATACTTAAATGGCGGGAAATTCCATGTGCTGGCGCAGCGCTCCAGAGAGCATGAGACCAGAGCCATGCTGGACGGACAGATCCATGACATCGGTAAGGTGGGAGAGACCATTTCAAGGGTGAAGGAACAGCTGGAAGAGGATCTGGGCAGAGAACTTACAGAAGTGTGTATCGCAGCTGCAGGTCGTGTGCTGCGCACTGTTACCACTTATGTGGAGCACAGCTTTGAGAGCGACCGGGAGATCACGCAGGAGGATGTGTATTCCCTGTGTACCATGGGTGTGGAAAAAGCATACGAAGAATTCCAAAACAGCAACACCGATACGGATATGAAGTTCTATTGCGTCGGTTATACTGCCATGCGTTATTATATGAACGGTTATCAGATGGGCAATCTGGAAGGACACAAGGCGAAAACCATAGCGGTGGATCTGATCGCAACCTTTTTGCCGGATGATGTGGTGGATGGTCTGTATAAGGCTGTGGAACTGGCGGGTCTGCATGTGGCGAATCTGACATTGGAGCCTATTGCGGCGATCCAGGTGGCAATTCCGGAGAAATTCCGTATGTTAAACATGGCACTGGTGGATGTGGGTGCGGGCACCAGCGATATTTCCATTACCAAAGAGGGAACGATCACGGCTTACGGCATGATCCCTGTAGCCGGTGACAGCCTGACGGATATTCTGGTGCAGCATTGTCTCGTGGAATTCGAGATGGCAGAGCAGATCAAGAGAAAATGCCGGACCCAGGAGACCATCGAATACGAAGACATCATGGGCCTGCCCCAGACGATCAAAGCCGTTGAAGTACTGGAACTTTTGGAGCCCGAGATTGAACGGATGACGCAGCTGGTATCCGATACGATCAAGGAACTAAACGGTGACAAGCCGGTAAGTGCGGTGTTTGTCGTAGGCGGTGGCGGTATGGTACCCGGCTATACGGAGAAGCTGGCAGAGAAACTGGGTATTGTGAAAGAGCGTGTGGCGATCCGTGGACAGGAAGTCATGCAGTCCATTGTATTTGAACTGGAAAATGCCAGAAAAGATGCCATGATGGTGACCCCCATCGGTATCTGTTTAAGCTATTATGTGCAGAGCAATAATTTTATCTTCGTGGAATTCAACGGAGAGCGGGTAAAGCTCTATGATAACGGAAAATTGTCAGTGACGGATGCCGCCATGCAGATGCAGTTCCCCAACGATCAGCTGTTCCCCAGAAAAGGAGAAGCCCTGCTGTTTACGATTAATGGCAAAACACGGATGGTGCGGGGCGAGCAGGGAGAGGCAGCAGTGATCCGGGTCAACGGGAACGAAGCGGACATGTATACTCAGGTACATAACGGAGACCGTATCGTGGTCACTCCTTCCACCGAAGGAGAACCGGCAGTGCTGGAGATTGGAAAGCTTCCGGAACTGGGCGATGCCCTGCGGGTCTATGTGAACGGCAGACAGATCAGCCTGCCCAAGACAGCAGAGGTCAATGGACACAGAGAGAATGAATTTTACCGGATCAGACCAAACGACGATATAAGGATTCAGAATTCCTATACGGTAAAAGAGATCGCGGAATTTCTGGATGTACCTCTGGGTGAGGATATTAAAGTCAACGACACAGCGGCGCGACCGGATACCAGAGTCTATGAGCATTTCACCGTAAGCTGGAATATGGAGAAGGCGCTTGCACAAGGAACTTATGCGGATCTGCCGGATGCGGACATGGAAGAGAATGCTCAGAGAGAAGAGTCTGCTCATGGAGAAGGGTCTGTGATGCAGAAGGCAGAGACTGTGGCAGGAGAAGCGGGAAAGAAGCAGGAAACAGAGAATGCGCGTGAAGGAGTATCCCTGATACAGAAGGCAGAGACTGTGGCAGGAGAAGCAGGAAAGGATCAGGAAACACAGACTGCGGCAGCAGATAGAACAGATGATGTGACGACACAGCTTCCGCATCCCCTGACTGTGATCGTAAACCATACCTCCATCACCATGCAGGGGAAGGCTTCCTACGTATTTGTGGACGTATTTGACTATATTGATTTTGACCTGGGAACTTCCGCATCCGCAGGCAGATCCATCGTGACGAACTTAAACGGTCGACCGGCACAGTACATGGAACCTCTGTCAGAGGGAGATGTGATCGAGATCTACTGGAAAAATATGAGATAAAAGATGTTAAGATAAAAGACGAAAGATAAAAGATGCAAGACAAAAGATATTAAGATTAAAGATATGTGCTAAGAAATAACAGCTATAAAATAGAAAAGAGATTAAGAAGTTATGAGATTATGTAGTATTGCCAGCGGCAGCAGCGGCAACTGTATTTATGTAGGATCGGAAGCCACGCATCTGCTGGTGGATGTGGGAATCAGTGGGAAAAAGGCGGAAGCAGGACTGAACAGTCTGGGACTGACCGGCCGAGATTTAGACGGTATCCTGGTGACCCACGAACATATGGATCATGTGGCTGGTTTAGGGGTCATGGCAAGAAAATACGATGTGCCCATCTATGCGACTCCCGGGACTTTGAAAGAAATTCAGAAGATGGGAAATCTTGGGAAGATCGATCCGGAACTGTTCCATGAGGTGAAGGAAGATGTGAAACTGACCATCAAGGATCTGACCGTGAATCCCATGAAGATCTCCCACGATGCGGCACAGCCTGTGGGGTATCGCATTGCATATGGGAATAAAAAAGTCGGAATCTGTACGGATCTGGGCGTGTATAACGATTACACCGTAGAGTGCCTGAAGGGAATGGATGCGCTGCTCATAGAAGCCAATCACGATGTGAAGATGCTGCAGGTAGGTCCTTATCCTTATTATTTAAAACAGAGAATCTTAGGGGAGAGAGGGCACCTGTCCAATGAGAATTCAGGAAAGCTCCTTTGTCGTATTTTACATGATAAGTTACAGGCTATTGTGTTAGGGCATTTGAGCAAGGAAAACAATCTTCCTGAGCTGGCCTATGAGGCGGTCCGTATGGAGATCACCATGGGAGAGAATCCTTACCGGGCGGAGGACTTCCGGATGATGGTGGCGGACAGAAGTAATGTATCACCGGTCATCAATATTGCTTAACTACGTTTCAGCCCGCACCATTCGCAAAGTCGCGTTAGCATGCTTTTACGTCGCTTCGTGATTAACTTTGCTCATAGATTGGCGCTTAGTGCATGAACGTATTCGTTCACAAAATCGTGAAAGCTTGATTTGTGCGTCCGATATGCCCATAGGCGGAACTTAAGGTTGCAAAATGTAACAAAGTGTAGTTTAATAGATAAAAATATAGATAGAAATAATAGCATGAAATCATGCGGAAAATGAGGGCGATTATGAAAAAAACAATTATTACGGTAGTTGGTAAGGACACAGTAGGCATTATCGCAAAGGTATGTACCTATCTTGCGGAGAACGGCATCAATATCCTGGATATTTCCCAGACCATCGTGCAGGGATATTTCAATATGATGATGATCGTTGACACCAATCAGATGCAGAAGACTTTTGGTGACATGGCAGATGAACTGGCTGCTCTCGGAGAAGAGATCGGCGTAGTGATCAAATGTCAGAAGGAAGAGATTTTTGATAAGATGCATCGTATCTGATGCCCCACGATAAATAATAAAGACCCGAAGGGCAGAAGGAGCCGTAATGATCAATTTATATGAAGTAACAGAGACCAACAAAATGATCGAGGAAGAGAACCTGGATGTGCGTACTATCACACTGGGAATCAGTCTGTTAGACTGTATCGATTCCGATCTGGATAGATTAAACGAGAAAATTTACAATAAAATTTACGAAGCAGCCAAGGATCTGGTGAAGACCGGAGAGGAGATCTCCAGAGAATTTGGTATTCCTATTGTAAATAAGAGAATTTCCGTAACACCCATCGCGCTGATCGGCGGCGCCGCATGCCACACCATCGAGGATTTTGCAAGTATTGCAAAGACCCTGGATAAAGTAGCACATGAAGTGGGCGTGAATTTCCTTGGCGGATATTCTGCACTGGTAAGTAAGGGCATGACTCCGGCAGACGAACTGCTGATCCGTTCCATTCCTCTGGCGCTGTCCACCACAGAGCGTGTGTGCAGCTCCGTGAACCTGGGCTCCACCAAGACAGGCATCAATATGGATGCGGTCAAGCTCATGGGAGAGATGGTGAAGGAAACCGCTGAGTATACCAAGGAAGATGATTCCCTGGGTTGTGCAAAACTGGTTGTGTTCTGTAATGCACCGGATGACAACCCGTTTATGGCAGGTGCATTACACGGCGTTACAGAGGT
>OLIS01002568.1_pt1 | contig 11540 bp, 18 predicted proteins | sample 1601351 | NCBI WGS metagenome assembly OLIS01 (sample SAMEA2452122, study PRJEB22498) | human gut metagenome | biome: human feces; feature: human gut; material: feces | place: Australia | collected 2012
ACCAATATGACCGATAATTTTTGACGGATTAATAGAAAAGAAATAGGTCAGAACGAAAAAGAACACGGTGTATACCGGCAGGCCGATAGCTTCGCAGGAAGCAGGCAGCAGACTGTGGATGCCGGTGTCAAAGGAAACGGCAGCGGTACGCGGAATAGCGAACAGCGGGCCGATAGCCAGTGCGCAGAGAATAGTAACAGCGCGTGCATACAGGGGATGCATAGGCATAGCAATGGAGTCCGGGTTATCGCTTTGCTTCATAGCCATAGCAAGTACGCCCAAAAGCGGGAAGCCGACGCCGCTCAGGCAGAAGCCGAGCATGCCCCAACCAATGTTGTCGCCTGCCATTTGTCCTAAAACAGGCGGGAAAATTAAGTTACCGGCACCAAAGAAAAAGGAAAATAACATCAGGCCGATAGGGATGATTAATGAAAAGTTGATTTTATCGTTTTGCATTAAGAGCTCCTTATTACTACCTTAATCAAAAGAGTAGTCTGTATTTTGAAATCATAGAAAAAGCCACCTAGTCCGTCAGGAGCATAGATGGCTTTTAAAGGCTTATTTTACCAGCAGACGGAAATATTTCTTTTTACCCTTACGGATTAACAGGCTCTTATCTGCATCAAACATGTCTGCGCTCAGGCATGCTTCTGCATCCTGCAGGACAGTGTCTGCTACAGTCAGGCCGCCTTGGGCGATTAACTGACGAGCTTCGCGTTTGCTGCTGAAAACCTTAGCGGCAGTCAGTACATCGATAATCTTGGCAGTCATATCTTCCGGGGTAATTTCGATTGCCGGTACGTTGCTCATGTCTTTGGCATTGCCGCCGAAGAGTGCTTCGGTAGCTTCCTGCGCCTGACGTGCTGCTTCTTCGCCATGAACAAGCTTGGTAACCTCATAGGCCAGAACTTTTTTAGCTTCGTTAATAGCTGCATCCTTCAGTGCGCTCAGACGGCGAACTTCATCCATCGGCAGGAATGTCAGCAGGGACAGGCAGTTTTCTACGTCGCTGTCTGCAACATTACGCCAGTATTGATAGAAATCATACGGAGAAGTTTTTTCCGGGTCAAGCCACAGAGCACCCTTTTCGGTTTTGCCCATCTTGCGGCCATCGCTGGTGGTCAAAAGCTTGCAGGTCATGCAGTAAGCAGGTTTTTGATCCTTGCGGCGGATTAATTCTACGCCGGCAAGCATGTTGGACCATTGGTCGTCGCCACCCAGCTCCATAATGCAGTTATGGTCATGGTGCAGCTTCCAGAAGTCGTAGCCCTGCATAATCATATAGTTGAACTCAAAGAAGGTCAGGCCTTTTTCCCAACGCTTTTTGAAGCATTCCGCAGCCAGCATACGGTTAACGGTAAAGTGTACGCCAACCTCGCGCAGCATCTGAACATAGTTCAAGTCTAACAGCCAGTCAGCATTGTTGACAATAATAGCCTTGTCTTCACCGAAATCAATGAAACGGCTCATTTGCTTTTTGAAGCAGGCAATATTGTGAGCGATGAATTCCGGAGTGAGCATTTTACGCATTTCGTCCTTGCCGCTCGGGTCGCCTACCATGCCGGTGCCGCCGCCCAAAAGTACGATAGGACGATGGCCTGCGCGTTGCATATGGCTCATCATCATCAGGGCGATGAAATGGCCTACATGCAGGCTGTCCGCGGTGGGGTCAAAACCGATATAAAAGGTAATTTTTTCCTTCTCTAATAATTCTTTAATCTCGTCTTCATGGGACATTTGCTTAATAAAGCCACGTTCCATAAGTACGTCATAAACAGACATCAGATAACCTCCTTAAAATTTAAGCTGTGAAAAACAGCCTAGGCGATATATATATAGTCTACATTATACAATATAAGCTTGTTTTTAGCAAATGAAAAAGACTTTATCAAAGTGAAAATAGCTGATATACAGGAAAAAATCCCGAATATCAGCCGAAAGTGTAAACTGTTATTCCAAATGAGATGTGCAATGCGGGCAACGGGTTGCGTCATCGGCAATCTCGGATTTGCAGTAAGGGCACAGACGTGGCTCCGGTGCAGGCTCCGGTTCCGGAGTGAGCTTGTTGATCTGGCGAATCATCAGGAAGATGACAAAAGCGAGAATCAGAAAATCCAGTACGGAATTAATGAAGCTGCCGTAAGCGAGCACAGGCGCACCAGCCTTTTTTGCTGCCTCCAATGTAGCATATTCCTTGCCGTTGAGGCTGATAAACAAATTGGAAAAATCCATCTTGCCAAGCGCCATGCCTAATGGAGGCATAACGACATCGTTTACCAGCGAGCTGACGATTTTGCCGAAAGCACCGCCGATAATAACGCCGACAGCCATATCCATAACATTACCACGCATAGCAAATTTTTTAAAATCTTCTTTCATAGACATATATTAACACCCCTCGTTAAAAGTATTTTTTATAGTATTCTCGTTTAATGCTAAATTTCCTGCTGCTTGACGAAAAAGTGCTTGTGACATATAATAAAGGAGAATAAATTCTGTGTTATGCAGGTTCATTTAATTGGATATAGAGATGGAGGAAGAATTATGCGTGACGATTTAGTAGTACCCGGCGAAGGCGAGGAGAATTATGTCCTGGCCCGTGATGCCAGAGTTGTGACTGTACCGTTCTCTCCCTTGGAAGAACGTATGCAGAAGGAAAAACCGGAGGTTTTTGTACGTCTGCAAAAGCTGAAGGAAATTATCGGTGAGGAAACCTTCAAGCGCCTTGTAAGCAAGGTGCACAACATCAACTATGCTGATACCCGTATCATGCTTGTTGCTGAAAACGAGCTGCACCGTACCAACATTGAAAGAGAGATTTTGCCGGCTATTGCTGAGGCTTTTGAGGTTACCAGCATCCGCGTTGTTACCCAAGGATAAAATTTTTCAAAAAAAGTGTTGACAAAAGCTTAAAGATGCTTTATAATTACATTCGTTGCTGATGAACAGCAACAACAAATGTCGGGGCGTGGCGCAGTTTGGTAGCGCGCTTGTTTCGGGTACAAGAGGCCGTGAGTTCGAATCTCGCCGCCCCGACCAAATTTAAAACATAGGAACCGCATGAGAATGCGGTTCTTTTTGTTTGCTGAAGCTTTAAAGGACGAAAGGAAAATGAGAAAAATACTGCTTTGTCCAATATTTGTCCAATATTTGCTCCAACTGCCTATTTAGAACACTTTAGAACGTATTAGAAAAAGCCTGCTTTTCAACTTAATGAAATAGCAGGCTTTATTTTTTATGGCAGCAGTCCTTTGATGGCGTTTTCGTATTTATCCATAGCTTTTTGATGAGTATTTTCTAAAGGCAGTGCGTAGGTTCTTGCTGTGAAAGAAACATCACTGTGACCAAGAATTTCACAGATGTCAACAATGTCTACGCCGCGGTCCCTAAGATTGCTGCCAAAGCTGTGCCGGAAATCATGGTGCCGCATCTTGGCCAGAAGAGGATATTTTTCAAGCAGCTTCAGCCATTCCGTACACTGTTTTTTCAATCTGCGCCAACGCCGTTCAACATGATCGCGGCACATTGGGCGACCATTATCCGGAAAGACTATTAGCAAACCTAGGTTGTTACGCCAGGGAGCATCATCTACCGCAATACATCCGGGAGTGCTTAATAACAGGTTGTACCTGTTTATGGCTTCTTTCTCGGCTTGGGCAATGTAGCTTTGGTATTCGTTTATTTCGTGACGTACAAAGTTAAGCATGGGGATTTCCCTTATACTGGTACGCGTTTTGGTCTTGGAAAACTGCATTACGCCATTGTGGCGCAGAAGGTTATTGGTTACGGATACTTCCCTGAAATCAAGGACATTAGCACGAACTGCCAGGGTTTCGCTTATACGCATGCCGCACATACCGCCAAGCAGAAACGGCATATAAAGATTACTGTAATCAAATGCTTTGATAATGCGCAGAATCTGCAGCAGTATTTCGATAGGTACATGCATTCCCTTGGGAGGCTGCTTTGGTGGAAGTTTGATTTTGCGTGCCGGGTTTCTGTAAATCAAATCTGCAGATACAGCCCATTCGAAGGCAGATTTTAAAAAGCTCAGGTCTTCTCTGATTGTTTGGGCAGAAAGACCGGATTCGCTTAAAAGGAAGGCTCTATATTTTTCTACATGTATAAGCGTAACCTTATTAAGCTGGATACTTCCTAAAGGCTGCCGTCCAATCCTTTTAGCAAAACTGCGCATGGGGTAGAGGGAACCGGGACTCAGATCTGATTTGGATGCAATGAAAGCATCAAGAAGTTCATTGACAGTGACTTTTGACGGTTCGATATAAGTGCCCTGTGATAATTGGGATATTGCTATGGCCTCAGCTTCCTTAGCTTCTTTTTTGGTGGCAAAGTATGGACCATAAATGTATTTGTGCTTGCCGGTAGGCAGTATTTCATCGGTGCAGATGCTGTAGCTATAGGGCTTTGGCCTGCCTTTTTTTGTAATGATAGCCATAAAAATCAGCTCCTTTACTAATTTTACTTATGCAGAGCTGATTAAATTCTGATATAATAAAAAGGTAATCAGCTCTTGTTCTTGCCATGAATTGAGGGATTACAAAGCGGCTGCGTGCTGGTAACACGCTCCGCACTGCGCTCGGTGCTGGTAACACCGGGCGCTTTTTTGTTTTGCTAGTTAAAAGTTTATGGTAAGTCTTGATACTTACTTTAGGAATTGTCAAGGGTTAGCCTTATTGACGAATTCATATTTAATTGCTATAATATTAGTGAAAAGAACGCCGCCAGATAAACGCGAGGGTGAATTCACCAGCATGTTCAACATGTGGTAGTCGCGCTGGGGGTTCTTTTTTTATATCTTTTTACAGATTGTTTTATTTTTCAAATAATTATTATCTGGGCGCATTTCCTCAGCATAATATTTAACACCATAGTTTTTCCGTTCCTGATTATGAGAATAAATGAACGGTAACATTCTATAAATAAAACAAGGGGCGACTAGACCAAATCTGTTGGGCTCGTAAAAATAAAACATACTTGTTGCACATACGTCAGCTAGTTGCAACATATCCCAACTGGCTGCTGGTTTTGCGGTTATTTTATGAAAGACATTGCTGACTTGATTATAATCATAGTTTAAAAGTTTTTCTCTAATATATTCGATAAGCTCTCCGTCACGGGAGGTTCCTCGGCTAGATAATACGATATCGGCTATCATTTTATTATCGCGTAGATACCAAGACGCACGTTCCAATAAAAGGCGGCAAGCAAAATTATATGTAATAAAACTTGGTTTATCGTCTTTGTTCTTAGTTTTCAATGTAATTTTTGTAGTATCTACAATAATAGAAATAAACTTAAACCTTCCTTGGCATAATGTATCAACCACATATGCTTTTTGCTCATATTTCATGTTGCGAAAATGAATATTATTCATGTTGAGTTTGCTTTTAATGTTTTTCATAATGTTGCGAATCAAAGGTTCGTCATTTTTCTCTACAATTACACCAGATAAAACAAACCATTGAGTGCCGCGGTTAAAACCTAAATCGCCAGCTTCATCGATGTAAAGTGTACATTTGTTATTCATAATTCAACAGTCCTTTCTTTGTGTTTCTTCGCCGTCAGCATCCAGCTGGCGGTATTTTTTTATGCCTAACGTCTTTGGTAAAAATGGCTGTTTTTACCAAGTTCTTTTTTACTTCTTCAGTACTTCCAGCCCCATCGGCACGCCTACCATGTCAGCAAGGCGGTGAATGGAAGTTTCCGGGTACTGCTGCAGCAGCTCATCCGGCAGGAGCAGTTCCACGGCGAAGGTGTTGGCCTGACGTTCTATTTTATCAATGCTGAAAAGGGTATGGGCTTTGAGGAATGGCGTCGATACGCCTTTATGTAAAACACTGTGCCCAAGCTCATGGGCGCAGGTGTATGTTTGCAATTCTTCGGATATGTTCTGGTTAATGATGATAAACTTGGAACGCTTATATGTAGTGTAGTAGCCCCATGTGCTGCCAAGCTCTGCGTACATGACGATGATGTTCAGCAGCTGCGCCAGCTCATAGGGGTTATTTGTTTTGTGCTTATGTGTAAGCTGCTTCACAGCAGCCTTGATATCCATGATATTATTCCTCTTCGTGGCGATATTTTTTAGGAGTGTATTTTTCTTTGGCGATTTTCTTTGCCAGTCGCATGGTAGCCTGCAGGCTTGCTTTCAGGAGTTCTCTGTCTTCATCATCTTCAACGGTACCGCCCATGGCTGCCATTGCGTTTTTGCTGTCGAGGTCGGCAAGCATTTTTTCGAGGTCTGCGGCGATTTGGCGTTCGTCGCGGGGGGTGAGGGGGACGGAGGGTGCTTCTGTATTGCTTTTTTTACTGCCGTCATTATAAGCCATATCGTCAATTGTACATCCAATCAATTCAGCTAATTTTTTCAAAGTAGATAATTTAGTGTTTTCGTCACCTTTTTTAAATAAACCGTCAATTGTTGTGTATGGGATGTTAGACATTCTTGATATATCGGCTTTAGTGTAGCCGTTCTTTAACATATATTCTTTTAAGAAATCAGATACGGGCATGATTCTTCCTCCTAAATGTTTTGTTCTTCTTATATTTAATCACAACCGAATTACTTTGTAAAGTAAAAAAACTACCTTGTAGGGTAATTATTTTTCGTTATGCTATTGACAATTACCCTGCAAGGTATTATTATAATATTAAACTACCCCACAGGGTAAAAAAGAAGGTGAGGTGATTACGATGTATCCTAATTTGGAAGCAGAAATTGCAAGAAACAAGCTTACAAACGCAGAGTGTGCCAAAGCTTGTGATATTACCGAAAAGGCTTTTTCAAACAAACGTTGTGGGAAAAGCGAGTTTAACCTTAGGGAAATCAAGATTTTGCAGAAACAATTCTTTACGTCTTGCTCTTTAGAATATTTATTTTCTGATATTCCTTTGGGCGGTCGTAACTGTGAGTAATTATAAGAGGTGCAAAATGAATAATTTACAGATTTTCAACAGTCCTGATTTCGGACAGATTCGTACTATTCAAAAGAATGGTGAACCGTGGTTCGTTGGAAAGGATGTAGCTAGCGTTCTTCAATATAGAGATACATCAGACGCTCTGAAGAAACACGTTGATAAAGAAGATAAGGTTTTACTCAAGGCAGGTGAAACGCCGACCTTGAAATCTTCAAACTTTGGAATGTACATCATCAACGAAAGCGGTCTTTACTCTCTCATCCTCTCCAGTAAGATGCCCAAAGCAAAGGAGTTCAAGCGCTGGGTGACAAGCGAAGTCATTCCGGCAATCAGAAAGACCGGCGGTTACATCGCAGGCAGTGAGAACATGACGGACGCAGAGATTATGGCGAAGGCTGTGCTGGTAGCTCAAAGCACTATCCGGCAGCGTGACCAGCGCATTAAGGAGCTGGAAAGCGATGTGGCAGCGGCGAAACCGAAGGTGCTGTTTGCGGATGCGGTGAGCGCGTCGGACAGCACGATTCTGATTGGCGACCTTGCGAAGATTCTGAAGCAGAACGGCCATCCGATTGGTCAGAAGCGCTTGTTTAACTGGATGCGTGAGCAAGGATACCTGATTAAGCGTGCCGGAGCAGATTACAACAGCCCGACGCAGAGAGCTATGGAAATGGGCTTGTTCAAGATTAAAGAAACGGCTATTTCCCACAGTGACGGTCACGTCAGCGTCAGCAAAACAACCAAGGTTACCGGCAAAGGCCAGCAGTACTTTATCAACAAGTTTTGCGGGGCGTGATGGTGATGGGAGGCAATGGCGATGGAGATTACGAAAAATTTGCAAACCATTGAAAGAAGCTTAAAGGCAATTAAAGAAGCCGAATTTAGAATCAACAAACTTTGGGGAAAAACATCTTCAGGTAAACTTGATAACTCGCTATACATAATTGAAAGTTCGAAAATACGGGAAGAAATAAAAAAAGCCTTGGCTGCTGTTGATGCAATCAAGGCCGAAGAATTTAAATTTTTAAATGAAAATATTTTACCGCTACTTTGTGAGCAGATAGGTACCAATGACCTGCAAAAGTGAACCGTACATAGTTTGATAGTTTTCCAGATGTTCTTTAGCGGACGAAAGCAGACCTTTTTCTAACGGAGAACCGATTTCCATCCGCTTAAAAAGAGGTGAAAGCTCTTCTTGAATTTTTTGCAGGTCTTGCTTGTCGCTAATGGTGGCTTGTAGTATAGCTTGAAAATCAGCGATAGACAAACCTTGATTGATAGTATTTCCGGTAATGTTCTGACCAACGATACCGGAAACGTTGCTATTGACAATGATGTTTGCGGCCGGCTGCACAGTGGAAATTTTCTCAATAGCCTTTATACCTTTAGAGGTGATTTTAACACTAACAGGAACGCCTTTATATTCGGTGTATGGCTTAACAAAATTTTCTTGTTTCAAATAGTTTACAGAAGCAAGAAATGATGTTCTGTCATTAGGGCTCATAGCTTCCAGCTTATCTTCGCTGACATTGTAGGAATCATATCCTTCTGAAAGGCCATCATAAATGTACCTTAATAAATCCATTGCGTCGTTATGTATATTCATATTATTTCACCTCCTGTCTGTAGCTTAATTATAGCACTGATGCGGAGAAGTGAGGGAAGAAGGGAGGGTTAGTTATGGAAGAAGAAAGAATGCCGCTGGAGCTGCGGCGTATAATCTATAATCAGCGTGAGTGCAAAGCGAATAAGCAGCTTATCTGCTACAGGCTCTGCGCTGTGCTGCAGCTGACTAACCGCTTCTACGACTTGGAGTCGCTAGAATACGTGGAAGAAAACGAGTATGAATCGCATGTTTATGCGAAGTTCACGCATGGCAGCGCTATTGTAGTAACTTCGGCAGATAACAGCTGGGGCATGATTGTTGATATCATCAAGCAGCTTCCGGGTGCGTGAGGCAAGAAGAAAACAGTAAAGTTGTTTATTAACTAAGAAAAGAGGGTTCAATCATGGCAAGAACGATTAAAAAAGCTGCTCCGAAAGAGCGCAGAGAGATTCCGCGCAGAATGCTTTACCCAACTGGCGAAGCTGCATACCTGCTTTGCTGTTCCGCAGCATTCGTCAGAGAAGAGATGGACGCGGGCCGTCTGAAGTATGTAGTCCGTAACAGCCGCCGCTTTGTTCCGGCATTTGCAATTGACGATTATTTGCACGAAATGTGTTCGGGAGAGTGATTAGCATGAAAAAAATCTTAATCGCAATGCTCGCAGCCTGCTGCGTTTGGGCTGCATGGGACGCAACACGTCCGGTTGATAATTATGTTGTCAAGACCGTTGCCGGAGAGGGCGATACGCTCTGGCATTTGGTGGGCTCTGTAATGGAGCACGAGGGCGACAGCAGAGATATTCGCGAGGTCATCTTTTGTACAAAGAAAATCAGCAACTTGAAGGGTGACCTTCAGCCGGGGGACATCGTGCTGATTCCCATTGAGGTGCGCAGATGAACGAAAGAGATTATGACGGCCTGACAATGGATTACTTCCAAAATCAGCTGCTTGCAAAAGGCGTCACCAAAGAAATGTTTAACATGGACCAGTTTGCCGGCCTTACCACCCGGGAGCTGCAGAACATCGTGAATAACGTAAGTTTAAAGGAGGCATAGCATGAAACTGTTTGATATAGACGAAAGACTGGCGGCCTGCGTCAAGTTGGACGAAAGCCGTGTTGTAGATACCGAAAGCGGCGAAATCATCGACCTTGAAGCAATCGCAGCTCTGGAAATGGAGCGCGACAAGAAGATCGAGAACCTGGGCTGCTGGTATAAAAACCTGTTAGCGGAGGCAGAAGCTTTGAAAGCGCAGAAGAACGCTTTTGCAGAACGTGAAAAGGCTAAGAAGGCCAAGGCGGAAAGCCTCAAAGGCTTTTTGAGCCGCTATCTGAACGGCAAAAAGTTTGAGACTGCGAAGGTGGCCATGAGCTTCCGCAAAAGCGAAGCAGTGGAGTTTGACGCAAAGTGCATCGGAGATATTCCGGAAGAATTCCTGAAATTCAAAGATCCGGAGCTGGACAAGGTTGCAGTCAAAAAGGCTATCAAGGCCGGTGAAACTGTACCGGGCTGCGAGCTGGTAGCGCGCCAGAACCTGCAGATTAAATAAGGCGGTACTGATCATGGGCATTTATGAAAAGCTGCTGACATTGCAGGCAAAATTGAAAGTACCTAAAGGGCAGTACAGCGACTTCGGCGGGTACTATTACCGCAGCTGTGAAGATATTACAGAAGCGGCAAAGCCTCTGCTGGTAGAAGTAAAAGCTGTGCTGCTGCTGACGGATGAAATCGTTGTCATTGGCAATCGTACATATGTGAAGGCTGTAGCTAAGTTGATTGATACTGAAAGTGATGGTGTTGTGGAAGTTGATGGTTATGCTCGCGAAGACGAATCACAAAAAGGTAAGGATGTAGCGCAGATTACAGGAAGTTGTAGCAGCTATGCACGTAAATATGCGCTTAATGGGCTGTTTGCGCTGGACGACGCAAAGGACGCGGACGCACTGCCACCGGTGCAGCAACCAGCAGAAAAGCCTGCTGGAAGTCAGAAGCCAGCTAACAACGCTAAGCGGCAGCCTACGGCAAAGCCTGCGGGAAAAGTCACTAGCTACCAGATGGGGCAGCTGCAAGCGTTGGCAAAGCAAAAGGGCGTTGCTGTTGATAGCGTCGTTGCAGGTTACAAGATTAATAACCTGCAAGACATGGATACAAAACAATGGGCGCAGGCTATGAACAGCCTTAGAAAGCGGGCTGATGCACAGTGAAAAAGTCTATTGTAACGGATAACATGGAATTTTGCATAGTCTGCGGCAGACCGCGGGAAGCAGTGCATCACGTATTTTTCGGAACTGCGCTGCGGAAAATCAGCGACAAACACGGTTTTGTAGTGCCGTTGTGCAACTATCATCATAACGGCGCGGCTGGCGTACATAATAATAACCAGGTGCTTGACAAAAAAATCAAACAGCACGCACAGCGTAAGTATGAAGCCCTGGGGCATAGCCGAGAAGAATTCCGGGCGTTGATAGGCAAAAGCTATCTTTAGGGCGGTGGAAACGTGAAAGCACAGATTAAACATATAGCTGACGTGGCCTGTATTGGTGATACAGTAGAGTTTACCGTGTCGCTGGATAGTTGGTATAGGCAAGAGCTTTTCGACACGCTGAACGCAATGCAGGGCGATAATAAGCCGTACATAATATCTATTGACCGCCAAAAGCGCAAGCGCAGCCTAAACGCTAACGCCTATATGTGGCAGATGTGCCAGAAAATCGCGGAAAAAGTCGGGGCGACGAAAGAAACAGTGTACCGCAAAAACATTCGAGAAGTCGGGAGTTTTGAAACAGTGGAGCTGATCAGCGCGGGTGCGGCGCGGTTTATCCGTAGCTGGGAGGCTAATGGCCTTGGCTGGGTAGCGGAACCGATAAGTGAACGCGGCGGTTATATGACTGTGATTGCCTACTATGGCAGCAGCTCATACGATACCGCCGAAATGTCCAGGCTGGTTAAAGCTGTGGTGGAGGAAGCAAAGGCCTTGGGCATTGAAACTATGACACCTT
>OLIS01002578.1_pt1 | contig 11511 bp, 9 predicted proteins | sample 1601351 | NCBI WGS metagenome assembly OLIS01 (sample SAMEA2452122, study PRJEB22498) | human gut metagenome | biome: human feces; feature: human gut; material: feces | place: Australia | collected 2012
ATCAAAGGTACCACCACCAAGGTCGTATACCATGATCTTCTGCTCTTTTTCATTGTCCAGACCATAAGCAAGTGCTGCTGCGGTAGGCTCGTTGATGATACGCTTTACATCCAGACCTGCGATCTTACCGGCATCCTTGGTAGCCTGACGCTGAGCATCATTGAAGTATGCGGGAACTGTAATAACTGCCTCGGTAACTTTCTCACCCAGATAGCTCTCTGCATCTGCTTTCAGCTTCTGCAGGATCATAGCGGAAATCTGCTGAGGAGAGTACTTTTTGCCGTCGATGGTACGGCCACGATCGGTACCCATATCTCTCTTAATGGAAGAGATGGTCTTCTCTGCGTTGGTAACTGCCTGACGCTTTGCAGGCTCACCGACCAGTCTCTCACCGGTCTTGGTAAATGCTACAACAGAGGGTGTGGTTCTTGCGCCTTCTGTATTAGCGATAACGGTGGGTTTACCACCTTCCATAACAGCTACACAGCTGTTGGTTGTACCTAAGTCAATACCAATAATCTTACTCATAATATTTTCCTCCTGTTTTTATTCTCTGTTTTCATTTTATAGTTTCTATTTTCAAAAATATGTGATAATCAAATTATTGAACAACGCCTACCATGCTGTGTCTTACGACCATGTCATGGTATGTGTAACCCTTCTGAAGTTCCTGGGCTACTACACCGGATTCATACTCATCGCTCTCCACCTGCATCACTGCGTTATGAAGATTCGGATCGAATTCCTGTCCGACTGCATCGATGGGTTTTACTCCGATGTTCTCAAGCTCTGTCATCAGCTGTTTGTAGATACGATTCATACCGTCTACAAAAGGATCTTCTTTGGATTCCTCGGGAACCGTTGCCAGACCTCTTTCAAAATTATCTACTACCGGAAGGATCTTCTCGATCACACTCTTGGCACCGGTATCGAACATTGCCTGTTTCTCTTTATCGGTTCTCTTACGGAAGTTCTCGAACTCTGCCATCTGACGCTTTACTCTGTCTTCCAGCTGATCGATCTTCTCCTTGTAGGAATCTTCCTTTTTGCTGAACTTTGCCTGCTTCTTTGCTGCCTTTTTGTCTTCCTTGCTCACGGGCTCCTCATTTTCTGTCTCTTCTTCCTTCAGCTCTTCGGCATCTGAAAGATCCTGTTCCATTTCTTCCTCTAATATTTCTTTTTCCTGATCTGCCATTCTTACTTTCCTTTCTGGAATCTGTCTATTCTTTGCGGTAAAGGTCATCCAACTGGTTCTGTACGGTTCTCAGCGTTCCGATGACCTTGTCATAATCCATTCTCTTGGGACCTATGATTCCTATGGTTCCCTTCATGCCTTCGCCTAATTCATAAGTAGCTGTCACAACACTGCAGTCCTTCATGCCCTGCACCGGTGTCTCGTCTCCGATGTACACCTGAATACCTGTGCTTCCCTCGTCTGCCAGGGATTCCTGGATCAGACCGCCTAACTGCTGCTTCTCCTCGAAAGCATTGATCAGTTCACTTGCCTTGGACTGATCTGCCAGTTCCGGATACCGGAAAATGTTGTTCGCGCCGCTGGTGTAAATCTCCAGGTCTTCGTCTGCTTTGATGGCATCTGCCACGGCATCGATCACCTCGCTGACGATCTCACTGTGGATTCCGGCCTGCTGCTTCATCGCTGCGATCATCCCTAAGTTGATCTCCTCCATGGACAATCCATTGAGGTGTGTGTTCAACAGGATATTCAGCTTCAGCATTGTCTCATCATCCAGTTCCTGATTCACCGCCAGGATATTGTTCTTGATCACATTGCCTTCGGCGACGATGACTGCCAAAATCTGTCCGGCATCCACCCGGGACAGCTGGATGAACTTCAACTTGTTGTGATGTACCTGTGGAGCGCTGATCATGGTGGCGTACTGTGTGTTCTGAGCCAGGGTCTTAACTACCTGCTTTAACAGGTTCTCCAGCTTATCCTGTCTCTCTAAGAGCATATCCTTCATCTCATTGACTTCCTGCTCTCTGGTCGCCATCATGGTATCCACATAGAAGCGATATCCCTTATCAGACGGAATTCTTCCTGCGGAAGTGTGGGGCTGTATGATATAACCCATCTCCTCCAGATCTGACATCTCGTTCCGAATGGTTGCCGAGCTTAAATTCAGATCCGTATATTTCGAAATGGTTCTGCTGCCTACCGGCTCTCCCGTTTCCAAGTAGTTCCGGATAATGGCTTGCAATATAATTGTTTTTCTGTCATCCAATTGCATTCCATCACTCCCTTTGGGATTATTAGCACTCGTCTAAAAGGAGTGCTAACATCTTCTTACCCTAAAATATCACTACCGGGTATTATTGTCAACCGATTTTCCGGAAAATAATTCTAAAGATTATTAATAAAATATAAAGACAGGACCGGCACTATTCCAGTACCAGTCCTGTCTCCAAATATACGGGAAGCGCCCGTACAAATACCATATCTATTGTGCCTCCGATAATGATCAGGAAGCATACCGCAATGCCTGCGTTTACCAACCATCTCGGAAAAGTCCTGCCTCTGAAGCTGATTTCCGAAAGCTTCTGAATCCCTTTTATCATGTAATACATTAACGGAAGCAGTGCCGGGAGCAGGTAACGTCCCTGGTTCTGATAATCCGTGGTATATGCATAATAAATCGTCAGAAAAACCGGCATGAAAATGCAATACAACATATTTATATGAAAGAACCATTCTCTTCCGGATATCTTCCTCCGCACTTTATAGCGGATCAGATACAGAAGCGCTCCCACAATGCCTGCGGCAAAAAATACTTTATATGCCCGATACAACCAGATGGAACCATATATGGACATGGAACCGAATGCCCCCACAAAACTGTGGAACAGTCCGGACAAGGTATAACGTTCCCGGAACATTTCGAATACTGTATATCCCATGGACTGATAGGTCTGCATCGTCAGAGGGTTCACGCTCTCTATCGCATACTGTATTGCCATTTTTTCCCGGGTGGCAAGCCCTAACAGATCTCCGTCCAGTACAATATAACTTCGAATGAACCACCAGCCGATTCCTATCAGGACCACCGCCGCAATAAAGCAGCCGTATTTTAACATCTTCTTCCAGTCATAAGAATAACCGCCGCTCTCCTTTTTCTGTAAAAAGAACATAACAAACAGCAAAATGCAGCTTACGATATATCCATAGGCATTATAATAAGAAAGTGCGCATAAAATAATACCTCCGCTCATCCACAGACTGTTCCGGACATTGATGCCGTCCCGGTAAACACAGATCAGTGCATACACCATCATCGCCGTGGACAACATGCAGCAGGAATCCGTATTCACATAGGTATGCATAAACAGTCCTTCCGGCAGATAGGTCACCGCAAAGCAGAACAGCCAGCGGAATCTGTCATCCTGAAATACTCTCTTCCCGATAAAGTATACCACGACTGCCATCAGCAGTCCGAAAGTCACATTCACCAGGCGTGCAGTGTACAGCAACGCGATCTCGGATTCCGTGAACAGGCTGACAAAACGCATGATATACCCCTGTACAATATATGGAAATACGTTATACAGTGCATAAGAAAATCCATACGCCGGAATCCGCACTTCTTCCTCCAGTCCCGTGGGGATTCTGCCGTATTTGCAGATAAACTGCGGGATCAAATATCTCGCATGCTCATCGGGCGGGTTGCCGAACAGGGGCGGTGTATTGGCGAGGGGCTGCAGCAGGGCGATGGTAAGCGCCAGTGCCAGAAAACCCAGCAGATATAATGTAAAAATAATCTTTTCTGATTTTTTCTGCATTCTGTCATCCTTTAACATTGTGATAATAATGATACAAAGACCCCAAAGTGATTATTCAACTTTGGGGCCTGCTCACAAGTATTCTTACGAATGCAAGCATTCGACGTATACTTTGCTCATTTTATCTGACTCTGGATAATTATATGTAGAAGCTGCCGGTGGTCTCTTTGTTCATTACATAGTAAACCATGTTCTCTTCGGGCTTTACATATAATTCTATGCTGGTCAGATCAGCTGCCTTCTGCTTCAGGTCGTATTTCCATACATCCTTTGCAATCTTCAGCAGATCTTCCTGAGAATAGGACTTGCCGCTGAACTGAACACTGATCTCGCTCTTTAACTCTGCCTTTTTTGCTGCGGGTTTCTTAGCGGGTGCTTTCTTAGCGGTTTCCTTTTTTGCTGTCTCTTTCTTAGCTGCGGGCTTTTTAACCTCTGCCTTTACAGGTGCTTTTACTTCGGCCTTTGCTACGGGTGCCTTCTCAGCTTCCTTCACAGCGGTCTTGGTTTCTGTCTTAACTGGAGTTGTCGGTGCTGCTTTCTTCACTTCTGCCTTAGGCGCTTCCACTTTCGCTGCTGCTACTGGTGCTACAGTTTTCTTAACTATTGCCATGTTACCGTCTCCCTTCTGTACGAATCATGTACAAAAAACATTTTCATTCTCCTCACAAGTACCGTATCCCGGCGCTCGATAAGGGTAGTGTATTCCATTTCCTTATAATTGTCAACTGTTATGCGAATACAAGGAAGTACAGTAATACGATAATCCCCAGTACGATCCGGTACCATCCGAAGACCTTAAAGTCATGCTTTTTGATATATCCCATCAGGAAGCGAAGCACGAACAGGGATACAATAAAGGATATCACCGTACCGACCAGCAAGCAGGCAAGCTCCATTCCCGTGAATGCAAATCCAAACTTCAATACCTTCAGAAGACTCGCTCCAAACATAACGGGAATCGCCAGAAAGAAGGTGAATTCCGCTGCCACTGTTCTCGATATGCCAATCATAATGGCTCCCAGGATCGTAGCTCCGGAGCGGGAGGTTCCGGGCAGTGCCGCCGCTACCAGCTGGCACAGACCGATGATCAGTGCATCTCTGTAAGTCAGCTGAGACAATTTTGTTGTGGTAGGTACACGGTCCTTATTCCAATTCTCGATCACGATAAACAGTACGCCGACCACTACCAGCATTACAGCTACCACGATAACCTGAATTGTAACACCACTGCTTCCGATCTCTTTTTGGAAGGCTTCTCCCACCGCATCATCAAATAACAGACCGTATACGACTGCCGGGATGCATGCCACAACGATCTTCACCCACATCCAGAATGCATCCATGCTCAGTGCCACATTTCCCACTGCGGGATCTTTTGCGGATTTTACAATGCCTCCCTTTTTCGGCTGCTTATTTTTCTTCAGATAAAAAGGCCAGATCTTGTTCCAGAACAATACAACCACCGCTAAAATAGCTCCCAGCTGGATGACTACATCGAACATATCGAAAAAGCCTTCGCTGGTCTGCTTAAAAGGGATCAGACGTTCCACCAGGATCAGATGTCCCGTGCTGCTGATCGGCAGCCACTCGGTAATACCTTCTACAATACCGTAAATAATTGCTTTGATGATTTCTAACATTTCTTTTCTCTCTTTACTTTCTTATATTTTTAGTACTTACTTTTCCAGATATGCCAGCAGATCCTCGTAGCAGGCTTCTGCTTCCCGATACCCCTCTTTGTATAAGGCGATCAGTTTGTCCTTGTCTTTCTCGATCCGTCCCACATCACTCTTTTTATGAGGACGGATGACGAATGCCTGACCACATTTCTCCTGTCTTTCGATGTAGTCCAGGCTCTCATTATAACGGATATGTCTGTCCGCCATCAGTTCATATACTTTAGGATATTTCAGATATCTGAGTTTTATGAGTCCTAACTGCGATGCGGAGGCGGGTTTTCTCACGAATCCCACTTCCTTGGTCATGACAACGATGTTTTTACGGTTGCCGTCCAGGATCGATTTCTCCAGAGGAATTGCGTCGCTGATGCCACCGTCCAGATACAGCTTCCCATCTATTTTTACATTCCGTGCCACTAACGGCAGGGATGCGGAAGCACGGATCTTGTCAATATCCTTGCGGATATCACGGACACGCAGATACTCCGGCTGTCCCGTCTCGATGTTGGTCACCACGCTGTAGGCCTTGCCGGGATATTTTTCAAATGTTTCATAGTCATACGGATACAGATATTCCGGGATCAGGTGATAACAGAAATCCACATTGAACAGATCTCCGCTGGTCAATAAGCTCTCCAGGCTGCAATACCGTCTCGTATCCAGATAGTCCACACTGACACTCAGTGCCCGCCCCTTTTGTCTGGACAGATAGCTGCACATATGGCACGCTCCGGCAGATACCCCATAGATATGGGAGAAGTCAATTCCTTTTTCGGTAAAAAAGTCCAACACCCCGGCGGTATAGACACCCTTCATGCCACCGCCTTCCAATACCAGTCCTGCCTGATACATTCGCATTACTCTCCTTTCTGCTTCTGCAACGATCCAGAACCACATCAGCATATCGAAAGACTCATTCGTGCAAGCACGATTCGTTTTTCGATATGCTGTGTGACTCTAGATAGTTGCATATTCATTCTTCACGAACTTCCGCAAAGCTTCCAGGGATCTCTCTACCTTCTCCGTGTCCACACAATATGCCATGCGGAAATATCCGGGTGCACCAAAGCTATCACCCGGTACCAGAACGAGATCATATTTCAATGCTTTCTGGCTGAATATCTTAGCATCCTCTTCCAACGCCTTCGGGAAAATGTAGAAGGTTCCACCGGGCTTCACGCAAGTGAATCCCAGGTCGATCAGTTCTTTATAAAGGATATTCATATTCGTCTCATACACCGACAGATCCGCTGTCTTGTCCAGTACCTGTGCTACTGCCAGCTGGATAATGGAAGGAGGGCAGTTATGTCCGATACCGCGGGAAATCTGTCCGCACATATTGATCATGGTCTCCGCATCCTCACATGCCGGGTTCACTGCCACATAACCGATACGTTCTCCCGGCAGGGACAGGGATTTGGAGAAGGAATAGCACATGATGGTATTGTCGTAAAAATAGGATACGCAGGGGCTGTCCACACCTTCAAACACGATCTCACGATAAGGTTCATCGGAGATCAGATAAATAATATGACCGTATTCCTGTGACTTTTCTCTCAGGATATCTGCCAGTCTCTGCAATGTCGGGGTGGAATATACCACACCGGAGGGGTTGTTGGGAGTATTGATCAGTACTGCCTTGACTTTCTCCGTCAGCATCTCCTCAAACGCCTCAAAGTTGATCTGGAAATTCTCCAGATTAGGCGGAACCACCTTCAGTACCGCTCCGGTGAGATCCACATAAGGATGATATTCCGGGAAAAACGGTGCAAAAGTCAGGATCTCATCTCCCGGCTCCGTCACCAGGCGAAAAGCATGTGCCAGCGCTCCGGCCGCCCCGGATGCCATGAAAATATGCTCTTTGCGATAAGGCAGTCCGAACCTCTTCTCCAGGTTCTCCGCAATTGCCTCCCTGACACTTGTAATACCGAGGCTGGGACTGTAGCCGTGCAGTTCCAATGGTTCCTTCGTCGCCAGCATATGGATCATACGATCTGTAAATTCTCTGGGAACCGGAACGGAAGGATTCCCCAGGCTGTAATCAAATACGTTCTCGTATCCGATCTCCTGTCCTCTTGCCGTAGCGAATTCCGAAAGCTGCCGGATCACTGATTTTCCAGACAGCATGTCTTTGTATTTCTGAACTAACATACTACGCTCTCCCATCTGCGCTTTCTGCGCTGTTTATTTGATCTCTATAAACTTATCTATGGACTTTTCAGTGGACAGACAGATGCCGTCTCTTCCACAGTTTTTTGCCTTATAGAGAAGATCATCCGCTCTGGAAGTGAAATCCCACTCTCTGTTATTTTCCACCGGGATTCTTGCAAAGACTCCCTGGCTGATGGATACGTATTTACTGCATCTACTGCACTCATGAGGTATTTTTAACGTACGGACCTCTCTGAGAATGTCCTCTGAAATTCTCCGGATCTGCTCCGCCGTCATTCCGGTATATACGATCATAAACTCATCGCCACCGTATCTGGCGCAAAATACCTGTCCTGGAATCTGTATCTTTTGCAGAACTCCGGCAATGGCCTTCAGACACCGGTCTCCCATCAGATGACCGTAGTGATCATTGTACTCTTTGAAAAAATCAATATCCATAAGCTCCACACCCATGATCTCCTCTTCCGCATAGGCGTGTTCGAAGCAGCCGGTCAGATATTCGTGTAAATAAGTACGATTAGCCAACCCCGTCAGTTCATCATGCATGGCAAGATCCTCCAGTACCCGGTTAGAGGCTCGCATATTCTCTCTGTCAAGCGTTATATTTCTCAATCGATCCTGTAATTCCATGACACCGACCAAGGCTCGGTGATTTTCCTGCCGGAATTTTTCATAAGTTTCTAAATATTGCCGGGTATATTTCACATATTCCTCCATGTCTCCTTTGCGCAGTATGCTCTGCACTTTAAAAGGATACAGATCCAGGAAGATATTGTAATAGGCATCAACATTTTTTTCATCAATGATCCGGATCAGTTCCTCCAGATATTTTCCATCGGGCAGAATTGCCAGGATTCCCGCCAGGATCACAAGTTCATCCATGATCTCTTCAAAAATATCCCAGTCTGACAATTGCTCCAGAATATCTGACGCAAGCTTTAAAGCCTCTTCCACATGCCCTTTTAATAATTCGCAGGGAATGCGATACATTTCTAATGTTATTTTCGAATAATAGCTTTCCGGTGCTTCTCTCAGGATCTGCTCTATTTCATTCCAAAGTTGCAGGGCTTCTTCCATTTCTCCCAGGTACATGTGACAGCAGCCGCACTCGATCATACAGTTGATCCTGTTATAATTCAAATGATATGTTTTTTCTGACTTATCATAGCAGGCGATCGCTATACGGTAATGATGTATCGCCTCCTGCCTCAGGCGCATCCTGACCAGGGTATAGGCAATATTGCTCTCCGCCATGCCCTGTATATAATAATAATGATATTTTTCCGCATATTTCAGGCTGTTATAGTAGGAGCTGAGCGCTAACATCCGGTTATTCTTCCGATCGGACACCGCTCCCATCATATTATGGGCTTTGGCCAACAGCTCATACATCCGGGCATTTTCCAGGCAGCCGACACTCTCTGTAAGGCATTGCATGGTGTTCTCATACTCGCCCTTCTGCCAATAACACTCCGCCAGATAATAGAGTCCAAGCCCTGTCAGCTTCTGTGATCCGGTATCTGCCGCATACTCTAATATTTTCTGGCAGGTGTCATAGTCCAGACAGTTGCCTGATTCTCTATATTGGATAGTATCGTTTATGAAGTTCTGCACGGTCTGTGGTAAGCCGTTTAAATCCATCCTGTTTCCTTTCCGTGAATTCCCCTTAACCCCTTACTACAATTCATTCCGTAAAAATATAATGTCTGGGTTGCAAGATAACCTTTCACCCAGACATCATAATACCACAGTACTTTATTACATTACAAGTTTGCTTTGTCAAAAAATACCATGGTCATATAAAATTTATACCTCATCCTCTGCCCATGCAAGAGCACATTTCACTGCACGATGCCAGCCCTTTAATAACTGTCGCCGTTGTTGTTCCTCCATCTGCGGTGCAAATGAAGCTCCGATCTGCCAGTTCTCACGGATCTCATCACGATTCTTCCAATAGCCTACCGCAAGTCCTGCCAGATAAGCCGCTCCCAGAGCCGTCGTCTCGATACACGCCGGACGGCGTACCTGGGTGTTGACGATGTCCGCCTGGAACTGCATAAGGAAGTCATTGGCGCTGGCGCCGCCGTCCACTTTCAGGCTCTTTAAATCAATGCCGCTGTCCTTCTCCATGGCTTCCAGCACATCTGCGGTCTGGTATGCAATGGATTCCAGAGTGGCGCGGATGAAATGCTCCTTGGTACAGCCTCTGGTAATGCCAACGATCGTACCTCTGGCATATTGATCCCAGTAGGGGGCTCCCATGCCTGCAAATGCCGGAACGATATAGACCCCTGCGGTATCCGGTACATGCTCCGCATACTCCTGGGACTGTGCGGAGGTCTTAAGCATACGCATACTGTCACGAAGCCACTGGATCCCGGCACCGGCCACGAACACGCTGCCCTCCAGGGCATACTCTACGTTTTTGCTCGTACTGGCGGCAATGGTGGTCAGCAGACCGGAACGGGAAGTAATGGCTTCGTGTCCGGTGTTCATTAATAAGAAGCAGCCGGTCCCATAAGTATTTTTCACTTCTCCCTGCTCAAAGCAGCACTGTCCGAACAGCGCCGCCTGCTGGTCACCCGCCGCGCCGCAGATCGGCACGCCCGCGAGCTCTTCGAGCCCTTCGATGCCCTCCGCCACCGTGCCGTAGACTTCGGAGTTGGACACGGGACGCGGCAGAATGTTCATCGGAATGTCCAGCAGCGCGCAGAGCTCTTCATCCCACGAAAGCGTGTGGATGTTGAAGAGCATCGTGCGGCTGGCGTTCGAGTAGTCCGTCACGTGGACCTTACCGCCCGTCAGCCTCCAGATGAGCCATGTCTCCACCGTACCGAATAAAATTTCGCCGCGCTCGGCCCTTTCCCGCGCGCTGGGGACGTGGTCGAGCAGCCACTTGATCTTCGTCGCGGAAAAGTAGGCGTCGATGTGCAATCCCGTTTTCTCGGCCACAAGCTCGCTCACGCCGCGCTTTTCGCGAAGGGCATCCGCGATGTCCGCCGTGCGGCGGCACTGCCAGACGATGGCATTGTAGATGGGGCGGCCGGTGGCCTTTTCCCACAGGATGGTGGTCTCCCGCTGGTTGGTGATGCCGATGGCGGCAATGTCCTCCGCCGACGCGCCGACCTCGTTCATGGCCGACAGCGCCACGCCGAGTTGGGTCGTCCAGATCTCGTTGGCGTCATGCTCGACCCAGCCGGGCTTGGGGAAATACTGGGTGAACTCCTTTTGCGCGACGCTGCACATCTCGCCCCTGGCGTTAAAAAGAATGCAGCGGTTGGACGTGGTGCCCGCGTCCAGCGCCATGATATATTTTTGCTTTGTCATCGCGGTTTCTCCTTTTTACAGCAGAAAATCGATCCGTGTCTTTATTATACAGGATGTTCAGATTTTATGCGCGTGGCAAAACCGCCAAATTTTTCACCCTATTTTTGGCAGGGCTGGCGTTGGGCGGGGCGGGCACGGCATACCGGATGGTGCGGAGATGCCCCCGTATAAGCTCGTATAAGCTATGGAAAAGACCGAAGCAGTACGCCCATGATTTCCGGGCACGCCGCTTCGGTCTTTTTATGGTTTTGTCTCAGGGGGCTTTTTCCGACTCTTGGGCAGCTCCTCCGCCGCGGCAATCGCCACAGCGGTCACCTCCACCGCACCGACCTCCAAAAGTGCCAGCGCACACGCCGATGCCGTCGCACCGGTTGTGATAATGTCATCGATCAGCAGCACCCGCCTGGCGGTCAGGTCTGTGCCGGGGCGGCAGCCAAACGCGCCCCTGGCGTTTTGCAGGCGCTGCTCGCGGGTAAGCTCCTTCTGCGGGCGGCCCCGGCGCTTGATGTACAGCGGTGTCTCCACCGGGACCCCCAGC
>OLIS01002599.1_pt1 | contig 11447 bp, 13 predicted proteins | sample 1601351 | NCBI WGS metagenome assembly OLIS01 (sample SAMEA2452122, study PRJEB22498) | human gut metagenome | biome: human feces; feature: human gut; material: feces | place: Australia | collected 2012
ATCACAAGATAGCTGTGTGGCAAAAAGATGACCGAATCCGGAAAAGTCCACTAAAATTTTACGTTTATTATTATAGCGAACCCGAAGGAGACTGTCAAGCATCAATCATCACAGAATTGTGGCCATAGTCTATGAGCGTGATTTCTCGCAAAAAACCAACAATCTGTATCTGTTCTTTTGTGATGTAGTCAAGGAGCTTTTCATAGTGCCGCAAACTACTAACACTAATATGAAACAATTTTGACACTTCACCTATTGAGAAGAGATTTTTCCGATCCATATTTTACTCCTCCACCAGAACAAGTGTTGATTTGCGCCGTATGACTCCAAAGGCGATTAGGCAGATCACGACCGATATCAGTGAGCCTGCTCTTCTTACACTTCTTACAATAAAAATCTATAATTTTTAACTCTTTGTTCAATTCAGTTCGCTCCCTTTCTCGAAAAAAATAACAGCCTTACGTTTGATTTCGTAAGACTGTCTCATAATTTCTTTATTGAATTGTAACTGCTTAATACTTAAATATAACTGTTTTGCACTCTTCACAAATTTAAGCAATTTCTCCTCTCTCAAAGGGTAGTTTAACTTTTACTTAGAATTATCTTTTTTAATAACTAAGTTGTAATTGCTATCATAATACAGTCCAAGTTCTCTACACATTCTATCGTTCACATTATCTAACGCTTTCTTATATTCTGCATACGTTGGAGACAGAACCATTAAATTAGAAATGAATATATCGTTATATCCTTTATTTTGTAACTCTTTCTGCATTTTTCTCTGTGCAATAAATGCTGGATGGTATTTCATTATACCGTTTTTCATTTTAGCACCTTTCCATACTTTTTCTTTTAGTCTTTCATATTCACTTTCACTCATATCACGATAATAGGCTATCATCTCATCTGCGGTTCTGGTTTCTTGTGCAATCCCACCTATCATCTTCGCACCTATTCCCATAATAAAAGGAACTTTCAATGTCGTTTCATCGCAATATTCTAATATATTCTGTAGTGCCTGCTTCTGTTCCAGAGTCTTCAACCTTACATTAAGAAATGGTTTGAAATGACTTTTAAAATAATCTCCCCATTCTTTTCCCGGTAGCAAAGACTCAATTGCATTTTCAACGGTTTGATAATCAAGTGCCTCATTTGCTTTGTCTGCGTCACCATCATCTATAAATTGCTTCAAAGCTTCAAGTTCTGAGTCTTTTAAAACTTTTTCCTGCACTTTTTCTTGATAAATACGAAGAAGAATACTTTTGTCGCCAGTTTCCAAAAGGCTCTGTATGTCTTTAATACTAATACCGAGTTTTCTATATACTGAAATCTTTTTTAAAGTTTCAACATCTTGTGCAGTATAGTTACGATAACCATTGTTATCTTTATCCACTGACAGCAATCCTTTTTCTTCATAATACTTAACTGCACGCTTTGTCATTCCAACCTCATTTATAATTTCATTTAATAACATCCGATGCACCTCCTTATGATTTATGTTGATAGTATAAGCGTATACGCTGCGTGCAGGTCAAGAGTTTTTCGTCTTTCTTCTAAAAATGGGCAATCCCGATTTCAGGACTGCCCATTCATTCTGCCAATTATGCGATTTTTTCTTGCTTGCACCGATTTCTGCATCAATTGATGTAAGTTTGATGTAAATCGCTGTTTTTTTAGTTTTTTATCAAATGAAGTACGTCCCGTCTATTTGGTAAAACGGTACATCTTTACATCATCTTAATAGAGCTTTGCACCTGCCGGAATGTGGTCATCTACCATCAGAAGATGAAGCTTTTCTTCGCCTTCTTCTTCATGAATAGCACTGAGGAGCATACCGCAAGAGTCAATGCCCATCATAGCTCTCGGTGGAAGATTTGTGATAGCGATAAGAGTCTTTCCAACCAGTTCTTCCGGCTCATAAAAGCTATGAATACCGCTTAAAATGGTTCTGTCTGTGCCTGTTCCGTCATCAAGAGTAAACTGTAACAGTTTCTTTGACTTCGGTACTGCAACACACTCTTTAACCTTTACTGCACGGAAATCTGACTTGCTGAATGTATCAAAGTCTACCATTTCCTCAAACAAAGGCTCAATCTTTACTTTAGAAAAATCAATCTTTTCAGACTCAGTTTTTACATTTTTTTCAGGTGCTTCAGAAGCTGTATTATTTACATCATTTTTCTTATTTACACCATCTAAGGACTTCATTGTCGGGAACAGCAGAACATCACGGATTGCAGGAGAGTTGGTCAGCAGCATTACCAGACGGTCGATACCGTAACCGATACCGCCGGTAGGAGGCATACCGATCTCCAGTGCATTCATGAAATCTTCATCGGTCGTATTGGCTTCCTCATCGCCTGCTGCCAGGGCAGCTTCCTGCGCCTTGAAACGCTCTCTCTGGTCGATGGGGTCATTTAACTCGGAATAAGCATTACACATTTCACGTCCGTAGATGAACAGCTCGAAACGCTCTACATAATCAGGCTTGTCCGGCTTTCTCTTGGTCAGAGGAGAGATCTCTACCGGATGATCCATGATGAATACGGGCTGGATCAGATGCTCTTCTACGAACTCCTCGAAGAACAGGTTCAGGATATCGCCCTTGGCATGACGCTCTTCGTAGTGTACACCCTTCTCGTCTGCCAGCTTCTTCGCTGCAGCGGTATCGGGAATCTGGTCGAAGTCAACGCCTGCGTATTTCTTGACAGCATCTACCATGGTCAGTCTCTCGAAAGGCTTGCCCAGGTCGATGGTCTCTTCTGCATAGGGGATCACGGTAGTACCGCATACTTCCTGTGCCACATAGCGGAACATGTTCTCAGTCAGATCCATCATTCCGTAATAGTCGGTGTATGCCTGGTACAGCTCCATCAGTGTGAATTCCGGATTGTGTCTGGTGTCCAGACCTTCGTTACGGAATACACGGCCGATCTCGAAGACACGCTCCATGCCGCCGACGATCAGTCTCTTCAGGTACAGCTCCAGGGAGATACGCAGCTTCACGTCCTCATCCAGCGCATTGTAATGGGTCTCGAAAGGTCTTGCTGCCGCACCGCCGGCATTGGATACCAGCATGGGCGTCTCTACTTCCAGGAAGCCCTGTCCGTCCAGATAACGGCGAATGGCGCTGATGATCCTGGAACGCTTTACGAAAGTATCCTTAACATCCTGATTCATGATCAGGTCGGTATAACGCTGACGATAACGGATATCGGTATTGGTCAGGCCATGGAACTTCTCAGGCAGGATCTGTAAGCTCTTGGACAGCAGTGTTACCTGGGACGCATGCACGGAGATCTCGCCGGTCTTGGTCTTGAATACTTCGCCCTCGATACCTACGATATCGCCCACATCATACTTTTTGAAATCCGCATAGGACTCTTCTCCGATGCTGTCTCTTGCTACATATACCTGAATGTTGCCGGGCAGATCCTGTACATTACAGAAGGATGCCTTACCCATGACACGTTTGGACATTACACGTCCGGCGATACGGACGGTCTTGCCTTCCAGTTCTTCGAAATTATTCTTGATATCGGTGCTGTGATGGGTCACATCATATTTGGTGATCTGAAAAGGATCCTTGCCTGCCTGCTGCAGGTTAGCCAGCTTCTCGCGCTTTACCTTAAGCAGCTGATGAATATCCTGCTCCTGTACATTTGTGTTCTGTGTATCTGCCACTTTTTTCCACTCCTTACTCTGTCTTACTTACTCAACGTTACTTCTCTGGATCTCCAGAATCTTATATGAGAATACACCTGCGGGTGTCTCTACTTCAACGGTATCGCCGACCTTATGGCCGATCAGTGCCTTACCTACGGGGCTCTCGTTGGAGATCTTGCCCTTTAAGCTGTTGGCCTCGGTGGAACCTACGATCTTGTAATCCAGCTCTTCGCTGTATTCGATATCCAGGATCTTGACCTGGCAGCCGATGTTGATCTTATCCAGATCTACTTCATCCTCGACTACGACTTCTGCGTTCTTCAGGATCTTCTCCAGCTCTTCGATACGGGCTTCGATGTCTCTCTGCTCATCCTTCGCTGCATCGTACTCAGCGTTCTCGGACAGGTCTCCCTGCTCTCTTGCTTCCTTGATCTTCTGGGCAACTTCCTGACGTTTTACCACTTTCAGATCATGTAACTCATCCTCATATTTTCTGAGGCCTTCGTAGGTCAAAATGTTTTTCTTTTCCTGCATGATACCGCACCTTCCTGTTTTCTATATTTTGTGCTGCCGACACTCCCGGCAACATAACTGCCTAATCAACCGGGTTATTATACCCATTTTTACTGATGGTGTCAAGGTATTCCAAGGCTTTTCGCGGGTCTTTCCACTCTTTTTTCATGGAAAAATAACGGATCTGCGGACATCCGGACGCGACACGGCGTTCCTTTTCCTCCGATGCCGGAAAATCCAGCCAGACACTGCCCGCTGCCAGCCCGCCGCCATAGACTCTATCGCTGTCGCAAAAATCCAGCACCAGGCAGGGCGCCGTCGCCTCCAGCCGCACCCTGTCGTAATCTGCTGCTTCCGCTAGCAGACGGATCTCCGGGATCAGCCCGTATTCGTCTTCCAACTCCCAGGTAAGTCTCTCCTCGTCCTCCCGTAATTCCCGCGCCGTGAGATACCACTTCATGCTGTGAAGTTCCTGCGCATATTCGAGAATGACATACGGCAGAAAAGGATTGTGCCCCAGCACGATCAGATCCCGCCACAGAGGCTCACCTTTTGCTTTTTCCCCATAGGCAAGCAGATGTTCCACCCATTCCTGCTGCAGATATTCCCGAAATTCCCTTCCGTAATAAAAAGACAGGGGTTCACGGCACACAATGTATGTGTGGTCCGGATCCTCTGTCAGTTCCGTCAATTGTTCCCGGAGTATTTGCTCCGTCTGTTTCTGCTCCGTGCTATCCGCCAACGTCACTGCTGCCCTGACCAGACGGTAATCCCGGAATAGATATTCCGTCCGGCGAACAGTCACTGCCTCCGTAGCTTTCTGCGTTTTTGTAGTTTTCCACAGCTCCCGGAATATTTTTAAAAGTTTTCCCCGGGAAGCTTTTCCCTTCTGCACAGGCTGTGACTTACACACCGCTGTCTGTGCCCCCTGTTCCACGGTTTGTCTCACCGGATAGAGATACAAAATAGTGTCCATGCTACAGTGTATGCAGCCAACCCGATTATATGCACAGTGCTGCATCACACAAAGCCATATTCTATACAGCCCTACACAGACACTGCTGTACACCGGGTTCCCGGCACTACTCTTCATCCGGAAATATATCATGCACGCCCCGGATGAGTTCGTCCATTTTCTCCATGGTGTTGATGGTCTGACGAAAATGGGCGGAATGGGGCATTCCCACGGTATACCAGGACAGATGTTTGCGCATCTCCCGGACGCCGGTATATTCGCCCTTGTATTCCAGCTGCAATGCCGCATGGCGCAGGATCAGTTCCCGCTTCTCCCTGTTCGTGGGTCTCGCTGGGATCGTGCCGTCTGTAAGGTAGGATACCACTTCTCTAAAGATCCAGGGATTGCCCTCCGCCGCCCGGCCGATCATGACACCGTCACAGCCGGTCTGCTCCATAATGGCTTTCGCTTTCTCGGGGCTGTCCACATCGCCGTTACCGATGACGGGGATCTTCACCGCATTCTTCACCTGTGCGATGATGTCCCAGTCTGCCTGTCCACTGTAATACTGGGCTCTGGTCCGTCCGTGCACCGCTACCGCTGCCACACCGCAGGCTTCCGCGATCTTCGCGATCTCCACGGCATTGACATGGTCATCATCAAAGCCTTTCCGTATCTTCACGGTCACCGGCTTGTCGATGGCTCTGACTAACGCCGTCAGGATCTGCTCCACCAGCTTCGGATCCTTCATCAGTGCGGAGCCCTCGCCGTTATTCACTACTTTCGGTACCGGGCATCCCATGTTCAGATCCAGAATGGAAAAAGGACGCTCCTCGATGCGTTTTGCCATCTCCGCAAGGATCTGCGGATCGGAACCGAACAGCTGCAAGGAAGCAGGCACCTCGTCGGGATGGATCTCCATAAGGCTGTCGGTATTTTTATTGTTATAATAGATTGCCTTGGCACTCACCATCTCCATGCACACCAGTGCTGCTCCCATTTCTCTGCAGAGCAGACGAAATGGCAGGTCGGATACGCCTGCCATGGGTGCCAGGATGATGGGATTATCCAGGGTCACATTGCCAATCTGTAATTTCTTCATAATTTCTCCGTGGTCCGGTATCCTATATTTTATTTATAGATTCTTTTACGTATCCTGTTTGCGGATCTTGTCTGCGAATACTACTTCCGGTTCTTGTCGTAAATGATCCGCAGTCCATCCAGCGTCAGAGAGCTGTCATAGATATCAATGCTGTCGGTCTCGTCTGCGATGGCACGCCCCAATCCCCCGGTGGCTACCACCTTCAGATTAGCAAGACCGCTCTCTTCCTTTACCTTGCGGACAATGTATTCTGTCTGTCCGATCTGACCATACATCAGACCGGCCTGCATACTGGTAATGGTCTCCTGTGCCAAAATGGTCTTCGGCTTGCGGATCTCGATATTTGGCAGCTTCGCCGTCTCTTTCCATAAGGCTTCGGAGCTGATGCGGATGCCGGGAGCAGTGATACCTGCAGTAAATCTTCCGTCCTCCGTGATCAGGTCATATGTGGTGGCAGTACCGAAATCCAGTACCAGCACAGGTCCGCCGTATTTCACATATGCTGCCACCGCATCTACGATACGGTCCGCGCCGATACCTCTGGGATCCTCCGTAGCCACCTTAATACCGCTTTTGACTCCGGGACCTACGATGAGAGGTTTCGTATGCAGGTAGCGGATGACAGAACTGGTCAGGGAATGCATCACATCCGGCACGACGCTGGCGATGATGGCTCCCTCGATATCCGAGATCTCAATTCCGTTATTTTTCAACAGCTGTGTGATCATGATCCCGTATTCATCGGAAGTTCTGGGAGTCTTTGTCATGATCCGGAAAGTAGCTGCCAGTTTTTCCCCCAGGAAGACACCCATGGTCATATTGGTATTGCCCACATCTATGACAAATATCATTCGCCGTCCTCCTCATCCAACAATTCCGAAACATCTTCTTTTTTGATAAATACGCGGTAATACAGACTTAAGGATTCGAAAAGCTCCTGTCTGCTCCTACGGATCTCAGAGATCAACAGTCCGGAAGAGATCTCATCATAATAGATGTCATCATCATCCGCGTTGGTCTCCATGACTACGTTGCCGTCCTCTTCAAAAGCAATGGTGAACACGCCACCCACTTCCTCTGTGAACAGCACACAGATCACATGCAGCTCCTGCTTGATGGAGTCCGGGATCATCTTGAATTGTTCTTCGTTAAAATAATATTTTTTCTCATAGGCGTTGGCGCCACAGAGTACAACTTTGTTCTCGTCCATAATTCTCTATCCTGTTTTTTATTCTCAATCTGTTTCTGATCCGGTCAGGGCTTCTTGCTTTGCTCCTTCAGGCACTACACGTAGCCATAGATTCCGCGGACGGATACCTCACCGGCATAGACTTCCTCTACTGTGCCGTCCTGTCTCTCTACGATAAGTTCGCCCTGGTCGTTGATACCTCTGGCAATACCACGGTATTCTCCCTTGGGATCCAGTACGCAGACCTCTCTGTCCTGGTTCAGCAGAAGCTTGGCATAGGAGTCTCTGAGCCCTTTCAGGTCATGGGTCTGTAAGAAGATCTCGTAATCCTCCTCAAAAGCTTCCATGATGTCCGCGATCAGCTGGCTGCGGGAAATGCAAAATCCACACTGTTCATCAATGGCTGCTGCCCGCTCCCTGATCTCCTCCGAGAATTCCTGCCTGCGCACATTGATGCCCACACCGATGACGATGTGATGGATATACCCCTGCTCCATGCTCATCTCTGTGAGGATGCCGCAGACCTTTTTTCCATCCACGACGATATCATTGGGCCATTTGATACCGACCTTCGCAGCTGCCTCCCTGCTGTCACGGCCAAGTGTCTGCCGGATGCCCTTTGCCACCGCCAGTGCCATGACTAACGTTAACATGGGTGCGCAGTCCGCATTGAAATCCGGCTTTAACATTAATGTGTAGTAGATATTCGTCGCCGCAGGGCTCTCCCAGCCGCGACCTCTTCTGCCACGTCCGGCGGTCTGCTGATCCGCTACGACTAACAGTCCGTTCTCCGCGCCCTGTTCCGCTTCCTGCTTTGCGCGGATATTGGTGGAATCAATACTGTCAAAAAACAATAACGGATGTCCCACCCATTTCGTCTTCAGTCTGCTCTGAATATCCGCCTGGTTATAGACTTCCTGTGCCTGTTCCACCAGCCGATAGCCGCGGTTCTGTACCGCTTCAATGACATAACCTTCTTTTTTCAATTGTCCGATGGCTTTCCATACCGCAGTTCTCGATACGCCGAACTGTTCGCAGAGCTCCTGTCCGGAGACATACACCCCAGACTCCGGTGCTCCTGCTGCCACCTGCTCCTTTTTTTCCCGAAGGAGCTCTAATATCTTTGCTTTCATACTCATAAAGTTGCCGCCATCACTGCCTTGATTGTATGCATACGATTCTCAGCCTCTTCAAATACCAGAGACTGACTGGATTCAAATACTTCATCTGTTACTTCCATCTCGGTGATACCGAATCTCTCACCCATCTGGGCGCCGATCTTGGTCTTGAGATCATGGAAGGCGGGGAGACAGTGCATGAAGATTGCCTGCTTGCCGGCATTGTCCATGACTGCTTTGTTCACCTGATAAGGAGACAGCTCCTTAATACGCTCGGTCCATACTTCGTCGGGCTCACCCATGGATACCCAGACATCTGTGTAGATCACATCCACATCCTTGGTTCCTGCCTTAACATCCTCAGTCAGTGTGATGCTGCCACCGGTCTGTGCGGCGATTGCTTCACATTCTGCCACCAGTTCTTTTGCCGGGAAATATTTTGCAGTGGTACATGCGGTAAAATGCATACCCATCTTCGCGCAGGCTACCATCAGAGAGTTGCCCATGTTGTAACGGGCATCTCCCATGTAGGTCATGCGGATCCCCTTCAGGTGTCCGAAATGCTCACGGATGGTCAGAAGATCTGCCAACATCTGTGTGGGATGGAACTCATTGGTCAATCCGTTCCATACAGGAACCTTGGAGTATTTTGCCAGTTCCTCTACAATATCCTGTCCAAAGCCACGGTATTCGATACCTTCGAACATACCTGCCAGTACTCTGGCGGTATCGGCGATGCTTTCTTTTTTACCGATCTGAGATCCGGTGGGATCCAGATAAGTGGTACCCATTCCCAGATCATGCGCTGCCACTTCAAAAGCACATCTGGTACGTGTACTGGTCTTCTCGAAGATCAGAGCCACATTTTTGCCTCGGAGAGTATCTACGGGGATTCCCTTTTTCTTTTTATCTTTCAGGTCTGCTGCCAGATCCAGCAGATATTCGATCTCTTCCGGTGTAAAATCCAGTAACTTTAAAAAATCGCGTCCCTTTAAATCCATAATACTCCTCTTTTCCGAGGCTTCTGACCTCTGTATTTTTAGCTACATGTATTCAATATACTTCATTATCCGGCGTTTTTCAACCCCTCGCAGCATGCACTTTATGCCACGTTTTCTGATCTTTAGAGTAAAAAAGGATCCCTACCGGCACTCCGGAAGAGATCCTCTTTGATCTGTCTGATTCTATTCGGTATGACTTTTATTCTGCTTTTTTGCCGGCTGCTGCCTTGAAGGTCTCTGCTACGCTGGCAATACCCTGCAGTTCTGCGGGAAGCAGGATCGTGGTAGCCTGACCGTCTGCCACTTTTTCAAAAGCTTCCAGACTCTTTAACTTAAGGACTGCTTCGTCTGCGCCTGCTTCTCTTAGCATCTTGATACCATCGGCATTTGCCTGCTGCACCTTCAGGATGGCTTCGGCTTCACCTTCTGCCTCACGGATCATTTTCTCCTTCTCAGCTTCCGCACGAAGGATGGCTGCCTGCTTATCTGCCTCTGCACGGAGGATTGCAGACTCCTTGGCACCTTCTGCCTCCAGGATCTTCGCCTTCTTCTCACCTTCGGCACGGGTTACGGCTTCACGTCTCTCACGCTCTGCCTTCATCTGCTTCTCCATGGCGTTCTGGATCTCTGCGGGAGGGATAATGTTCTTCAGCTCTACACGGTTGACCTTAATACCCCAGGGATCGGTGGCGATATCCAGTGCTGCACGCATCTTGGTATTGATGGTCTCACGGGATGTCAGTGTCTGATCCAGCTCCAGGTCACCGATGATGTTACGCAGGGTGGTGGCAGTCAGATTCTCGATTGCCATCATAGGGTTCTCTACGCCGTAGGTGAACAGCTTGGGATCGGTGATCTGATAGAAGACTACGGTATCGATCCGCATGGTTACGTTATCCTTGGTGATCACAGGCTGGGGCGGGAAATCCGCTACCTGCTCCTTTAAGTTGACTTTTCTGGCAACCTTGTCGACGAACGGGATCTTCAAATTAAATCCTACATTCCAGGTAGCCTGATAAGCACCCAGACGCTCGATGACATAGGCCTGTGCCTGAGGAACGATCTTGATACAGGATACGAAGATCCATAATACTAAAACGACAATAATGATCAATGCTAACATTTTTCCTCCTTCTGCGTACGTTTATGTACGCTGCGTATCCCTTGTACGCGCTTTTCCCTCATGTATTGGTTCTACACGATTCTTACGACTGCGGTCCCGATAGGTTTTCCGTCACTTTTGCCATCTGGGGATCCACTTTGACGATCAGCTTGACTCCGCTGACTGCCACAATGTCCACCACGGTCCCGGGCTGTAAATCCATCCCGTCTGCTTCGGTTCTGGCACTCCACTCCTGACCGCCTACCGTTACCTGTCCTATGCCCTGCAGATTGTCGATCTCGCTGGTCACAATGGCCTGCCTGCCGATCATGCTTTCCACGTTCGTCCTTACGCGGTCCTTGTTAAAATACCGGACAGCGACAGGTCTGGTGAAAAATAACAGCAGCAGAGATACTGCAAAAAATAACAGGATCTGTAACCAGACCGGTCCATGAAATGCGGCAACGATCACTGCCACCACTGCGCCTCCGGCGAACCATATGCTCGTCAGTCCCAGCGTAGCGACTTCCACACCGATCGATACGATCAACACCACAAGCCATAAGGTTACCATTTCACTCATGTAATCACTCCTTTGGTTTTGTAGTTGTATCCAGTGTACTACAAATATATGTGCGTGACAACCGCTACTTTTGCACGATACTTATGGTTATTGTGCTGTCCTGGGATGTCTTTTTAGTCAAAAAGACGGCATCCCCTTTGGGACACCGCCTCTTTTGTAATTTTAATGATGCCAGGGTCAAAAGGTCTAAGCCCACATGAGCTTGCTCATAGGTGGGT
>OLIS01002610.1_pt1 | contig 11417 bp, 6 predicted proteins | sample 1601351 | NCBI WGS metagenome assembly OLIS01 (sample SAMEA2452122, study PRJEB22498) | human gut metagenome | biome: human feces; feature: human gut; material: feces | place: Australia | collected 2012
TGAAGCAAGCAGCCCACAACGAATGGAACAATTATCTGAGCCGCATTGAAGTAACGGGTACGGATGACGAGAAGACCAACTTCTATACCAGCTTCTACCATGCCCTGATACAGCCCAACCAAATCTCGGACGTAGACGGATGGTACCGTAATGCAGCCGATTCCATCGTTAAAGCCGGTAACGGAGCTTTTTATTCCACTTTCTCCTTATGGGACACTTATCGTGCCGCCCATCCGTTTTACACCTTAATGGTTCCTGAAAAAGTAGACGGATTCGTCAATTCATTGGTAGAACAGGCTGAAGTACAGGGCTTCCTGCCTATCTGGGGACTTTGGGGAAAAGAGACATATACCATGATTGGCAACCACGGTGTTTCAGTTATCGCCGAAGCGTACCGCAAAGGGTTCCGGGGTTTTGACGCCGAACGTGCCTTCAATGCTATCAAAAATACCCAGACCGTATCTCATAAACTGAAATCCGATTGGGAAACTTATATGAAATACGGTTATTTCCCTACAGACTTGATTAAGACAGAATCAGTATCCTCCACACTGGAATCGGTATATGACGATTATGCCGCAGCCGATATGGCCCAACGTATGGGTAAAGAGGAAGATGCCGCTTATTTTGCCAAACGTGCCGATTTTTATAAGAACCTGTTTGATAAAGAAACGCAGTTCATGCGTCCCCGTAATGCTGACGGAAGTTGGAAATCTCCCTTCAACCCTAGTCAGGTTGCCCACATGGAAAGTACCGGTGGAGACTATACCGAAGGTAATGCATGGCAGTACACCTGGCATGTGCAACATGATGTGCCGGGGCTTATTGAGTTATTCGGCGGAGAACAGGCATTCTTAAACAAATTGGATTCTTTGTTCACCTTGAAACTGGAAACCACCCAGGCAGATGTTACCGGCTTGATCGGTCAATATGCACACGGCAACGAACCCAGCCATCACATTACTTATTTATATACGTTGGCAGGCCGCCCCGAACGTACCCAGGAACTGATCCGTGAAATCTTTGATACGCAATATCGTCCCGAACCCGACGGACTCTGTGGCAATGACGACTGCGGACAGATGTCAGCATGGTATATGTTCTCGGCTATGGGGTTCTATCCGGTAGATCCGGTAAGTGGCAATTATGTCTTCGGCGCTCCGCAGCTGCCTGAAATCGTTTTGAATCTGGCCGACGGAAAGACTTTCACGATCATTGCCGAAGGATTGTCAAAGGAACACAAGTACATTGACAGCATCACACTGAACGGTGAACCCTATACAAAGAATTATATCTCGCATGAAGATATTTTGAAGGTTGGGACTTTGGTGTATAAGATGAAATAAGGAATCTACCTCATTACAGGAAGAGGGTATAACAGCCGGCTCCGGCTATATACCCTCTTCCTGTTTTCTGCTCCTGATGCTTTCCAAAGGATCATAATGCTCCAGGTATCATGTCCTTATCCATGAAACATGATCATTATCTGCATAACTTCTGCTTTAGATATCTTGTAACTGCCACATTAAATTATTGCCATGAACCATGTCAAGTCAGAGCATGGTACAATGGGCAACACAAAAATACAACTCTCATATTTGCTCAATCCTAACTTTATTGCGTTACATGTTTTATGTAACATAAAAACTGCAATGAAGAATATTCCTACTAATCCATTTTTAATAACCGGTTACCAAGGCCCCGACTATTTCTGTGACCGCGAAAAAGAAACAGCTTCTTTAATGTCAGCATTAAAGAATGGCAGAAATATTACATTAATCAGTCCACGCCGTATGGGAAAGACAGAACTAATAAAGAATGTATTTTACTATATTCAAAAAGAAAATAAATCTGCCGCCTGTTTTTATCTGGATATATTTTCAACCCAGAATCTTCAGGAGTTTGTATCTCTACTGGGACGAAGTGTGTTGGGAAAATCAGATACCTTATCACAGAGTACCTTAAAATCGCTATTCTCATTCTTTAAGAGTTGCCGTCCGGTCATCAGTACCGATGAAATTACAGGGATGCCATCTGTAACACTCGACTTTATTCCGGAACGTTCAGAAGAAACCTTGAAAGAGATTTTCACCTGCCTAAACCAATCGGGAGTAGAATGTTACATAGCCATTGATGAATTCCAACAAATAATGGAATATCCGGAGAAAGGAGTGGAAGGCCTGTTGAGATCGTATATCCAGTTCACCCCGAATGTGCATTTCATCTTTTCGGGCAGCAAAAAGCATTTGATGGAGTCTATCTTCTTTTCCATCAAAAGGCCTTTTTACCAATCTACGCAGAAACTTTTCCTGGCCCCTATTCCCTATACCCCTTACCGGGAGTTTGCCAAGAAACTGTTTGATGGAAGAAAGAAAACTTTGCAGGAAGATATCTTCCATGAAATTTATCAATCGGTAAAAGGGCATACGTGGTATATGCAATATCTTTTAAACAGATTGTATTCATTGCCACAGCAGACTCCGACGATAGAACTGTTGCATACACTCATGCAGGAAATCATACAGGAGGAAGAATATACTTATCAAACCTATTTCCAGTTTTTAACTTCCAATCAGATTCAGTTGCTGAAAGCTATAGCCAAAGAGGAAATTGTAAGTGAGATTAACAGTGCCACATTCATAAAGAAATATGATTTAAAAGGAGCCAGCAGCATAAATGTAGCATTAAAGTCTTCAATTAATAAGGAGTCTGTCTTAAAAGAGCAGCAAGGATATATAGTATACAATCGTTTTTTTGCAATTTGGCTCAAAGGACTAGTATGAATAATTGAAATCTCCATCACTATGAACTATGAATACAAAAGGAATTCTTATTGCAATTCTGGCATTGGGAAGCATAACGTTTACCAATGCCCAACAGCCTGCCGGCTATTTCTTCAAGGAATTTACTTCAGGAAAAGTTTCATTGAAATTCACTTCTGAAATTATATTCAAAAGATAAGCAACAACCTGTCAAAGAGTTCATTGAAACAGAAAAGGTCAAGATACCCCCAAAAAGATATACTAAAAGTCTTGAAACGGTTTCAATAAAAAGAGGCGTCCGAAAAGTTGAATCTAGTTTCTTCAGGTTCTTATAAAAAGCAGAGCAAGCCCCCACTATTCAGTGAAAGACTTGCTCACAGCTTAAAGTTTACTCCTTATTATTTTCGATCAAAGCATCTTATTACTCTTTATTATCCGTCGTATAGCCTGGAGTTTGTTTCAATTCTTTGTTATTGGTCAAAGTATTAGCATCAATCGGCCATAACAATCGGCTGGAATTTGCAGTAGAATACTTCTCTGTATACCCTAAAGTACGGATATCATACCACCGTTTTCCTTCATACATTAATTCACGGAGCCGTTCTTTCAAAACAGCTTCCACCGGATTTTCATCACCGGCTACAAAAGGATTATTGGTGTAAAAATCACCTTTGTCATTAGGATAAGCTACAGTAGCCTTATTAGCCTCAAAATACTCTTTACCATAAGCACGTTCACGCACCGCATTGATTTCCGCTGCAATATCTTCCCCCAACAATGCCTTGGCCTCCGCCAATAACAACAAACAATCTGCATAGCGGTAGATGGGATAGTCATCCAACCAGCTACGTGTAGAGCTACCAGCTATCATCGTTCCTTGGAATTTATAAGGAATAGGAGCTACATATACCAAATTACCATCAGCATCCTTCTGATAAACAGCCTTTATAGAGCCTGCCTTGCGTGTATCCCCCTTCAAGAATACTTTATTATAGAAATCTTTCTTAATCTGAAGTCTAATCAAACCATTCATTTCAGCATCTTTAGTATCAGCATACGAAACCCCATCTTCATTAAAATAAATGCCTGAGGTCATGTAAGCCTGTTGAGGAACCAAAGTCATTCTATAAGAATCCTTCCACATATCATATTCATCTTGTCCGTTATGGATGGTGAAAATGATTTCTTCGTTCTTCTTATTATTATAAGCAAAAACATCGGTAAAATTGCTTTCCAAACCTATTCCCGGACAGTTTTTAACTTCCTGCAAAGCCGATTTTGCCATGTTATAATCAGTTGCTCCACCGTCCATCTGCTTACCGCTCCACAAATAAACTTCACCTTTCAACATTTTAGTTGCCCCCAATGACCAATAATGCTTCCCATATTTATAAGAATAATCATTGCCAAATGCTGCTTCTGAAGCAGATATATCATTCTTGATTTGTTCCATTACAGCACTTGCAGGAGAAGCCGGTTTCAGGATGTTAGCCAAATCAATGGTAGAACCACTGGTATAATCCAAATGTAAAATTACATCTCCCCATGAACGGAGCAGATGAAAATACAAGAAAGCACGCATACCATAAGCCTCACCCAAATAATAGTTCTTCGACACCTCTGGCAACAGTTGGGTTTCTGTTGTTTTGGCAATCATCAAGTTTATTTGATTAATAACCCCATACAAGTCAGCAAAGTTACTTAGTCCCACATTTTCCGCATTCAGCGAATTATAAGGAAATCTTTCCATTCCTTGAGTCGCTTCACCACCAAATGGATCATCACCATAAATATCCGCACGAGGTTCACCTAAAATAAAGAGATTATATGTCCGTTCCCTAAGTTGAGCATGCAAACCTACATTAAATGCACTGAAATGAGTGTCACTTTTCCAGTAATTGGGATCAGTAATAGTACTTTCTGATTCCAAATCCAAAGAATTGCATCCTGTTGCCATCGGCAACAGGGTCATACCAGCTAATACATATATAAATATCTTTTTCATAATTATCTTCCTATTTTAATCTTAATTTATTTAGAATGTTACAGATAATCCGAACAATACAGTTCTAGGAGTAGGATAACGTCCGTTATCAATACCGCGACCATAGGTAGTACTTACCACCGGTTCGGGAGAAACGCCTTCATAACCGGTAATATAGAATAAGTTCTGTCCGGTTACATAGACAGAGGCATCGGTCATGTGTACTTTGCTAATCAGTGATTTGGGCAATTGATAACTCAACGTAATTTCACGTAAAGCCAAATAATCTCCTTTCTCATAAAAACGTGAGCTATTACTATCAGCCGCAGTATTACTATCGTTGGAACGGGTTATGTTCTTTTTGCTTAACTGATCTGCATAATAGAACTTGGGCAAATCCGAATTAGGGTTTGCTTCGCTCCAAGTATCTTTCACCTTATCGATAACATTGAAACTACCCTGATATTGTCCCAATGAACGAGCAGCCAAATCATTGTATAATGTATGACCTAAAGCATAGTCAAAACGAGCATACAATGAAATACCTTTATAACCAAACGTTGTAGAGAAACCACCTGTAATATTCGGGAAAATATTACCAACCACGTAGCGATCATACCCATTGATGACATCATCACCATTCATATCTTCCCAACATACATCACCCGGTTCAATGGGTTGCCATCCTGTTGATTCTTTGTAAGGTTTATTAGTTAACGGATTAATTTGATCGGCCAAGCCCGGACCATACAGATTCGCAACTTCATCAATACGCATATTAGCATGCTGTTTCACATCATCCCAATCTTTGAAAATATGTTGCTGTTTATAGGCTACCAATTCACCCAACTTACCTCCTTCTTGACGACCTGCAATCCATTTTGTCGGGAATTTACCATCTGCACCTACTTTTCCAGCAGCGACTTCGTATCCACCAACCCGATTTTTGTCTACACCATTATAAGGCAGGCTAATTATCTTATTAGCTACAGAAGAAATATTGGCATTCATATCCCAAGTAAAGCCACCTTTATTAATGATGTTAGCCCTGACTTCCGCCTCAAAACCATAGTTACGCAACGTTCCTTGATTAGTTACAATATCAGAAAATCCGGTATATCCCGGCAATGCTTGTTTCGTCAGCAAATCTTTTGTATCACGGCTGTAATAATCCAAAATAAAAGATAACCTATTCTGCAAGAAGCCAATATCCAAACCCACCTCAAATGTCTGACTCTGTTCCCAACGGAGATTAGTATTTAACAGTTTGGAATTGTAAAGTCCAGTTGCGCCACCATAGTTTTTAGATTCCACTTGTGCATACTCCCCATACACTTCATAGTTACCAATACCGTTTACATTACCATTCACACCATAACTTACACGAGGCTTTAGGTTAGAAATAACTCCTGATACTTTTGAGTCTTTCCAAAAGTCCTCTTCCATAACATTCCAACCGACAGACACGCCTGGGAAAAATCCCCAACGATTATCTTTCAAACGAGAAATACCATCATAACGCGCTGTAAAAGACAACAGATATTTCATGTTATAGATATAATTAATACGACCAAATCCAGACAATATGCGATAAGCTGTTTTCTCAGTTCTAGTAAAAGTACGATTAGAACCAACATTCAATGTCGGCACATCATCTGTAGGAGAGCCCTGTGTCTTAGCTTCAAAGTCAAACTGATTGTAGGTATAGTATTCACCACCAATCATCGCTTCCAAGTTATGTTTTTCTGCAAAAGTACCAGTATAAGTCAAAGAAGCATTCAATTGAACCTGCTGATATTTTTGCACCCACGCTTCTGCCTGACGGGTTGTTTCCGGTGTAGTAGTGGTCTGGGTCTGATAAGCTTTATTGAATTTTTCACGCTGGTAATCATAATTCAATAAAGAAGCATTTCCATTCAATACCAATTGTTTGGGAAGAATATCCAAAGTAAAACCGATATTATAAGTAGCGCGTGTAGTACTGTTCTTCTGGGTAAGTTTATCTCTGTAATAAGCAGGGTTACCATCACCTGTTCCAAATCCGGCTGCCGGAGTACCATCTTCATTCCAAGGATTCCAAGTAGGGCGCTGAGAACGAGTACGGTAGAAGAATTCGTAAGAACCAATCCACAGTTCCGGACGAGTAGACCAAACATAAGAAACACCAGCTTTCACATTCAAAATAGGCAATATTTTATATGAGGCGTTGAATGAGCCACTGAATCGTTGAAAACCTGTTCCCTTAATCATACCATCTTCATTATAGTATCCCAAACTACTGGCAAAAGTACTTTTATCATTACCGCCTGTAATATTAAGATAATGATCTTGTGTAATGGCACTACTACTGAACACCTCATCATCCAGTTGGCCTGAATAATCTTTGAATAAAATTTGCTTTCCTTCATAAAATGGATCGTCCATCACAGACCATCCCTCATTTTTCAAATGAGCATTATCATCTGTCAAATACTGGATATCAAACAAGCTGTTTCCAATGCCATATCCTTGCTGAGTATCCACATTAGTACGTCCGGTTCTCAAATATCCCAAACGGTTATAATAGATATAATCCTCTGCATTACAGAATTCATACCCTTTGCGAGTAAAGTTCTTACCTATTTTAAATTTATAGTTAATCGAAGTTTTACCTTCCTTTCCACTCTTGGTTTCTATCAAAATAACACCACCATTTGCACGAGCTCCGTAAATAGCTGTAGAAGCAGCATCTTTTAATATCTGAATAGATTCGATATCAGATGGATTAACATCCGACATACTATTACGCACAATACCATCAACAACCACTAAAGCATTACTATTTTCGCCAGTAATTGTCGCCCCACCACGAAGAGTTATATCAGGATTAGTACCTGGTTGACCAGTCGTATTTACAACACGCAACCCTGTTACTGAACCTTGTAAAGACTGACCTGCATTACTGTAAGCCGCATTCTTCAATACACTATTGTCCAATTTCGAAATTGCTGTAGTCAAAGCAGCGCGTTTCTGCGAACCGCCGTAACCGGTAATCACCACTTCATCCAATACTTCCGTATCATCTTTCAAAATGATATTCAACGACTGTCCTACATACTTAATCTCCTGAGTTTTGTAACCGACGAATGAAATCTGAATTACATCTCCATTCTTTACATTGGTTAAAGTGAAATTGCCATCAAAATCAGTAATAGTACCATTGGTCGTTCCCTTTACTATTACAGATGCACCAATAACAGTTTCACCTGTTTTGTCCAATACAACACCCGTAACGGTTTTGTCTTGCGCAAGAATGTTTAAATGACAGCTTATTAAAAGAAGCATTAATAAGCATAACTTTTTGTGTAAGATTCTCATAGACTATTAATATAAATTGGTTGATTAATTAATTCAAGATTAACAGTCCGATATAACTATTATCGGATACAGAACTTGTGGGTGCAAAATTAAATATAGCGATACGTAACAAAATACAACTACTGACACAAATACTTTCCTTTTTGACTTTCTCTTAAGCAAAAAGGAACTTACAAGTACTAAAACAACAGAAAATCAAGGGTTTTATAAGCATTTTGACTGTTTACTGCCTATTTTGACTTTAATCTAAGTCCTCATTCTCCGCTTCAGTCTCCCGACCGAAAGAACGGTATTCCAATGGTGTAAACCCTGTACGTTTTTTAAATAATGAAAAGAAATGTTCGGTAGATTTATAATCAAGCATAAAAGAAATCTCTTTGACGGACTGAGAAGTTCCGACCAACAACTGTTTAGCTTTACGTAGCTTCAGTTCTTGGAAATATTTGGCCGGCGCATAACCTGTATAGTCCTTGAACACTTTCCGGAACCAGGAATAGCTAATATTTAATTTCATGGCTAACTCTTCAGGATCGATATCCTTAAAGACATTCTCATTCATTATAATCTTAGCTTGCTCAATCTTCTGATCGACGTCACCTACCTCAAAAATCTTATTCTTCGAAATGGAAAGAATCATACCTACGATATGCAATACTATACCGCCAAGATACTGCTGAGAAGATATCTTATCCGCTTCGGCAATTTCTAAGGCGCGGGAAAAGAGAGATACCAGTTCCTCATTCAAACCGACCTCAAGCACTTGATTATCCTTTGACAAGAAACCGCCTTTCATCAAATTATCAATGACAGGTCCTTCAAAACCTATATAGTATTCATTCCACCCTGTCTGACGATAAGGATGATAGGTATGCCATTGTCCGGGAAACAGCACCATCAACCGTCCTTTACAGACTTGCTTTTCCGGAGTGGTTTCTGAAGAGAACAATCCCCGCCCCTTCGTTATATAAACCAATTGGTATTCACGCAAAACACGTCCTTTCTGGGCATTAAAGAAATAGCCGGAAGGGTGATCTTTCAAAGGATATGGAGAGTCCGGCTGAATAGACTGAAAGCCGACAGTATTTACCCAAAGACCAAATTTTTGGTCCATGTCATTTACAATAAGATACTTAAATTCCACTCCTAAATCATTGTAATTCTTTGTCATAATACGTGTCCTTCATGATGGGTTCGGGACAAAAATAGGAAATATTTATGAAATAAGGGATAGCAATGCAAGATTTAATAAAAAAATCCCGGTTGGCAGAACAGGCATTCTTCCAACCGGGATTCGCTTATTTCTAAAAGGACTACTACTTCTTAACCACAATTTTATCGTACTGTTGCTCGGCCTTGATCTCCGTATATTTCGGCGCATCCATCATTTCAATCAATGCACGGAGAACAGGACCTTCACCCATCGGATCATTCTCTTGGGTAGGACGGTTATAATAATATGCAGGAGACGGCATGATACCTGTTCCGACACAGATTTTAGTAACATCACCTTTATCAGACATCAACGTCATCATACCCTTAAGTCCTTGCTCGGCGGCATAAATAAAGTCGGGATGCAGCCATCCGTGCTTTACACCGCGTGCAATACCAAAGACAAACATTGCCGTACCTGTAATCTCCTCATAAGAATCTTCCTTATCGAGAAGCTGGTGCCACAAACCGTTCTTACCTTGATAACGTACTACACCGCTGCACTGGCGACTGAAGCATTCCAATACTTCAGGACGCATCGGGTGATTCTGCGGCATCACTGCAAGTAAATCGGCAGTTGCCATAAAAACCCAACCATTAGCACGGCTCCAATGAGCAACACCATGTTCATCCGTATCCGTATGATAGCAATGATAGAGAATACGTTTTTCAGGGCACCACAAATATTTATGATATTTGATTACCTGATTGGCTGCATCATTGATGTAATTCATATCACCGGTCATCTTAGCCATACGGGCAAGAAATGAGATAGCCATGAAAGCGTCATCTGCCCAAATTGTATTTTCATGAGGCCAAATGCGGGCAATAGTACCGTCTGCCAGACGAGGCTCACCATAATTCAGATGTTCGGCTGTTTCATTAATATAATTCAAGAAAGAATTATTCGGATGCTTCATCTGCAAGTCAATCAGACTGGCTCCCATAGGACCGTTGTCATCCAAACGCTTTCCACGGAAAATCATATGCCAGCTCAATTTACGAACTCCATACCAACCTTCATCTTTCATTGCCTGATCATATTGCTTCTTGAAGAAGTCCAGATTACCTTCATTAAATACGAAGTTCATATTTTTAAAGACATAATCATCATACTTCTTAGCACCGGTTTTATCGGCCAATTCCATTAAAGCGATATGAGTCACTCCATTGGTATAATGCCAATTATTATACTTGCATGCAACCTTGACATTCATATCCAAAGGCAGGTTTTTAACCGACTTATAGGTTTTACCGGTCTTGGCATTCTTAAACTCATAAGTGGTGGTTGCAAGAATACGGTCTGCTATTTTTACGGCAAGGTCGGAAGCTGATAGTTTAGCTTCAGCCGCAGTCTTCATCGTTGTTTGCGAGAAGGCAGTGACAGCTGTTAAAAACAGCACACACGAGATAATAGTTTTCTTCATGGTATATTTGAATTATAATTAAAAAGCTTTACGGTATAAAGCCTCAATCTCTTCGACAGAAGTAGGACGAGGATTACCACCTGTACAAACATCATTAAATGCATCGACAGCCAATTGATGTAAATCTTCCTCTTTTACATTGATTTCATGTAACTTTTGAGGAATACCAATACTTAATGACAACTTACGAACAGCGTCTACTGCTGCACGTATTCCTTCACTTTCAGTCATGCCATCGGTATTTACTCCCATAGCTTTGAAAGCTCTTACAATAGTGGAGAATGATATACTTTTTCCACTTTCAATCTTCGATATTTGTGCTCTTTTAACTCCCATCAGTTCACCCAGTTGCTCCTGAGTAAGATTCCTTGCCTCCCTGGCTTGTTTAATGGCTTCACCAATGAGAAAGGCATTCAAGTCAGCTTCGTATTTATCACGTTTCGGAGTGCCTTTTACACCTATAAATTCATCCTCTATTTCTTCAAGGGTATAGAAATCTTTTTCTTTCATAATCACTTATCTTTAGCGTTAAAATATCTGGTTCTTATCTCTTCAGCTTTCGCTATTTCTTTGGGTGGAGTTTTCTGCGTTTTCTTGATAAAACCATGGGTGGCTATGACCAATGTATCCGTGCCGTTCACTTTATCCCAAAAGGCTAATAGTCTATATTGTATGCCT
>OLIS01002614.1_pt1 | contig 11405 bp, 10 predicted proteins | sample 1601351 | NCBI WGS metagenome assembly OLIS01 (sample SAMEA2452122, study PRJEB22498) | human gut metagenome | biome: human feces; feature: human gut; material: feces | place: Australia | collected 2012
ATCTTTGCTTATAGTCGTTGGTATTGCTCCGCTCCATGCGGCTCTTGTTGGTGGCGGCGTGGAGGATGGCGTCCTCCTCGGCAGGCGTGACCTGCCGTGCTGTCAGGCGCAGGTTGACGCCGCCCATATCGCCAAGGCCCCGCAGCAGCGCCAGCTCATCCGTCATGGGCGGGTAGCTTTTCAGCGCCATCGCCGTGTGATACCGGCTGCCGAGGATGAAGTGATCTGTGTTGAACTTCACCGCCGCGGGCGCGATCATGTCCAGAAAATCTTTCGGGCGCTGCACCTGTTCCGGCATCTTCTTTTTCTTCTTCTGTTTCTTTTTAGCCATGTACATACTCCTCTCCATCGTGATCACGGAATACCTCCGTGGTGAGATCCTGCCGGTAGTAGATCGCCAGCAGGCGCTTCACATCCTGCTCCTCCGCCAGACGCACGCGGAGCCCGTGGTCACAGATGGCTTTCTCCAACTGCCGCAGCGCGCTTTCATCCGCACCGGCTTTTTCATCCAGTGGGAGCACCAGCACAAATTTGCGGGAGGAGGCGGATGAGAATTGAATGGCATCCAGATGGACCATGTCCCGCTCCAACAGCTCCCGCACGGCAGGCTCCGTTTCCTCCTCCAAGCGCCGCAAGTAATACTCCTTATTTCGCTGGAAGGACTCACGGGAGTCCAGAGCCAGAATTTCCAAGGTTGGTTGGGTGCTAAGAAGCATGGTGAGGGAGCGGACGCGGCCCCGGATGACCTCCGGGGACAGGACGGAGAGGTTGTCCGGCTGAATCAGGAAGAAGACCCGCTCTCCGGAATCTGTCACGATGCCGTGGGGCGTCACGCGGACGATGCCCATGAGCTGCCGGGTCGACTGCCGCTGGCGCAGCTCCTTTTTCTGTTTCCAATTCATGGGTCCAGCCTCCATTCATAGTATTGCTGCCGCAGAAAGAGAAAACAGGCGGCGCGGCGCAGGAAATCTAAGATACTGCTGCCATCCACCTGAATGGTGAGGAAGGCATACAGCACTGTGACCACCAGCAGTCCCATGCCAAGGCCCTGGGTCAGCGCCAGCACAGAGAGCAAAGCGCCGATGCCGATCACGGCGATGTCCCGCAGCAGCCAGAGCCACAGCATGGGCTTGGCCTTCAGGTTTTCAGGGTAAATAAACATTTTGTTCCTCCAAAGCAAAACCGCTGCCGAGAATCTCAGCAGCGGTTCGCACGATGTATTTCTTATTCTTCGGCAGTGCCGGTGTCCTCCGCCAGCGCCTGCCGGATGCAGTCAAGGAAGAAGGCGTTCTGCTTGATGCCATTCCGCTTGAGGTATGCCTTGAGCTGCTCAAACAGCTCGGTGGGCACCTGAAACGCCACCGTCCTCACATTGTCCTTGTCCATCTTCACATTTTCCTCCATTTCATAATATTTTGTGATGAGCGCGGTCATGTACCGGCTCAGTGTCTCGCCGGATTCCGCCTGTCGCTGCCGTACTTTGGTATGCAGCTCCAAAGGAATTTCAGCGCAGAGGTTGCGCGTTTTTTCTGCCATAGCAGTTCCTCCAATCTTTTTAATGGTAAAGCCAAGATACCCGAAAGCAAGTGTGAAAGCTATGACCAAAGCCAACTAAAAATCCCATTCCAAATCAAGCGTAATGACCATAGCCACCCGTTGCATGAGGTATTCTACACAGGGGATGGCCACGCTGTTGCCGAGGGCTTTATAGCGTGCGGAGTCCGAAGCGCCGGGAACATCGGTCCAGCCATCCGGGTAGCCCTGGAGCCGTTCGCACTCCAGCGGTGTGAGACGGCGAATGAGATTCCGACAGTCCGTATCCCAGGTAGAGGGCGGCTGGCAGACAAGGTCCGTAGCGTCCTTGTGCTGCCGCGCGCTCTCCGTGGAGGCGATCTCATCATCCCTGAACTGATCTACCCTCTGGCGGGCATAGACGCTGTGGCGATCCGAGGTAGTCAGGGTATAGGAAATATCCCGCTGCCAGCCGAAGCCGTTGCCGCCGTTTTGCGGCTGCCGGTCAATGGCGTTGCCCGCAATGCAGATGACCTCCTCCGGCACCTGTTGAACAAGCGAGGTGTTCAAACCGCCCGTACCCATTCTGGCTGAAAGCGTTGGTGCTACCTTATGGGGGCCTGTATAGCGGCTGTCTATTCCATAGTTTTCATACAGTAAAGGCTTTCCCGGACGCAGCACTAAAGGCTGATGTCCATGCTCCTGTGCCCGGAGGGTTCCGGTGATATTTTCGCTGCACTCCATGATCTGCCCGCCCTGATCGTTGATACAGAGGATGCTGGGCATACAGTTTCCGCTGGGGCTGCCTTTCAGCGTGGGCGATACGCCTTCCTGATATCCGATGGTTCCGGCGCTTACACCTGCCCCGGCAGAAAATCCAGCGACAAAGGTTTGTTGTTTCAACCCCGGCTGAGCCTGCAGCGCACCTGCTACATCATGCAGGTCACGCACCTCGTCCCGCTGGTTGGCGGCGAATGCGATCTGCTTTTGCGGACCACTCTGACTGCTGCCGGGATTTGTGATAAAGGTCTGCATTTGGAGGTTCTGCGTCGCCATCAATGCGCCGGACACACCGTCTAAGTCAATTCCTTCACTGCGTTGGTTGATATGATAAGCTTTCGCTTCGCCGGATATGGGCGCGGGTGGATCAAGCCCTGCCTGCATACGCAAAGCTGCTTCCAATAAGGGTGGCAGCGATTTGCCGCGGCACTCTGCGCGGCGCAGGATACCCAGGCACGCTGTCTGGGATAGCGAGTATCGGGATGGCGCTGTAGCCTGCAAAATCTGCCACAAGGAACACTCGACGGTGTCTTTGGGGCACTCCGAAGTGTTGAGCGTCCCAAACGATCCAAGCCACGGAGGATCGTACTCCCAATATGCCCCCAGCATATTCCCAGCGCCCGGCCTCAGGTCTAACAGCATGAAGGTATGGTTCTTCAACTTGGAGGAACGCTTCGAGGACTTTTTGAAAATCCGCCCCAGGCTTTTTTTGACCCGTTTCAGCGTCCCGCCCACTTGAGAGAGCGCCGACGACATTTTCCCAAATCCCGAATCTCGGCCGAATATGGATTCCTGTCCTTCCAGATTTTCTGTCTGCATCTCGCATCTCCTGAATGATTCGTATTTGTTCCATAAAGAGGCCGGAACGCGCACCAGTCAAACCGGCGCGCATTCCGGCCACGCTGAGTCCTGGCACGGGCTGCCCCCGCAGATGATGTCCACAGGCGGCAGATACGCACCGTTCAGTTTTGTGATGTCTCCCATTTGCTCCATGCGTGGGAAACGGATCTTTGATACCAGTATGGGGAACGGTTCGATCTCACTGGCCCAGATTGGCTCGATGCCGCACCGCACCGAAGCCAGAGGAAAGCCGGAGATGCCATCGAACAGGCTCCCCATCGTAAGTTTTCTTGTTGACTGTGTCATTTCATACACACCCTTTTATTTGATTGCCGCGGCGATGGTTCTCGTCACATTCACCGCAGACTGTGCCGTATAAACGGCGCTCGTAATATTGGCCTTTGTTGTAGTGTCCAGACCGAAGCTGCCGGCGATACGGGGAACTTCGCCTGCGGAGAGCATGAGCCCCACGCCCATCAGCGCGTGGTCTTTGAACACCATAAGTCCCGCAATGAGGATGGTGGACTGGAGGAAGGCGGTCAGGCACAAGCCGATGACCTGCCGCATCCAGCCCATGAATCCATCCAGATAGCCACGCGGAACGCTGAACATATAGAGGCTGCCCACCGCGATCTGGATGAGCAGGATGCCCCCGCGTTTCAGATTGGCGAAAAACACCTTCAGCACCGCGTAGCCCATGAGGATCACGCAAAAAAGGAGCATGATGGGGCTGGTGATGATACCGAGACCAAAGTGGGAGCTGTTCACCACATCGGCAAGTGTCTGTATCTCGCTGAGTTCGGTGATGATGTCCTGTCCCACCTCACCGATGCTCCGTCCGTAGCCGGTAAGCCCTGCGGAAAAGGTTCCCTGCAGCGACACCGATAAGGCATAGAGCCGGACGGGGACAACGGTGAAGAGACTCACCGCCAAAAAGCCCTTGATAATATTCATCCCGCACTGCTGGAGATTTCCTCTGCCGGTGGAGTATTCGATGCCGCACTCAAAGGCACAGACCACCACGCTGACAGCGAACAGCGCCCAGGCAAGGCGGGAGAAAAAGAGAATAATGGCGCTGACCCATTCAAGTTCAAAAAGTTCCACGCCCATATTGCCCATGAGGGCAAAGAAATTGCCGAGAAAGCCCACGATCTGCCCGTAGATCCAATCCACCAACTGATCCAGAACTGTCGCGGCAACAAAATCCCAAATAAATATCTTCGCTCACCTCCTCGAAATGCAGAAAGCCGCCGCCCAGGTGGGCGACGGCCTTGCACAGTCTGTTTCATCTTGTGCTGCTTAAATCCCGATGATATTCCAGATGTATTTCGGCGCGATCAGGCTGAAAATCAGGCAGGCAAATAGGATAGCGGGGCCAGTCCATTCAAACTGACCTCGCTGGCGAAAATCAAAATACGCGCCGCCAAGTTTTACAAAGAATGCGATGGCGAGGATCATATCCAATGCAGGGAACACCACCTTCTCCACCACGCTCTTGATCTGCTTGGCCGCCTCCGTCCATGTCTGCTCCACCGCTCCCGCGACATCCCCGCCCGCAGCGAGCGCCGAGGTGCAGCAGAGAGAGGTCAGAAGCAGAAGCGTCAATGTCAGAATAATCATTTTTCTGTATTTCAAGAAATCTCAACCTCCTTAAAATGGGGATGCCGCCCCTTGCGGAGCGGCATCCGTTGTTAGTCCTTAATAGCCGGTGCGAGGCAGGGGCTTGCTGGGGGCATAGACACGGGTGACCCAGCGGGAGGTCGCCATGATCCACTGCCCGTTGTAGACGCCGCCCGCATCCGACGTGTTGACGAACTGCGTACCACCGGTGAGCTTTGAAAGCACCTTGCAGTCCACGCGAGGGGCCTCCACCTGACGGAAGTTGGCGGGGACAATGCCAAACGCCGCCATGAACTCCGTCACATACTCATTGGATGCAAGCCCCAGCGCCGCGGGGGAAGCGTCCAGCACATAGTTCTTGGATGTACTCAGGTTATCCGCCAGCGTGCGCCAGTTATCGCCGCTGAGATTGGTTCGGTAGACGATTTTATAGTTGCCGGGGGTATTCCACGTGCCGGTGTAAATCTTTTCAAGGCGCACCGTCTTGACGGGCAGAGTATCGCGCCAGTAGAAGGATTCCAGCGCCGTGGTGGAATTGTTGGCAATGCCGGTGAAGTTGTAGCGGACAAGCTGACCTGGCATGACCTCCACGTAGCCGGTTTTCTTGATCGACACATTCGTGTACAGGCTCTTATTGGTCATGGCTACCTTGACGATCTGACCGGCGTGTTCGATCTCCACCTCAATGGGTGTCTTATCCAGCCCATAAAACTCCGCCGCCTTGGATTCTACGATTTTGTACCGCGCCAGAGGCAGAGGCTTACTGACCGCAAGCCCGTTTTTATCCGTCTTGATGGTATCCACCAGACGGTTGGTGCGGGCATTGTAAACTTCAAAGACGGTGTTGGGGATCGGCGTTCCGGCGGGCCAGCCATTCATCGAATTGTAATCTTCCGAGGTCTTGACGATCTGGATCTGACCGGTGATGGGCGTATTCTTCCATTCGATTTCCGTGGTTTCGCCGGACTTTACATACACGGTCTTTTTCTGCGTGTCGGGGATATAGCCCTCGTTTTCCAGCTCCCGCAGATAGTAGCGGCCAGCGGTCAGGTTTTCAAAGCGGACATAACCGCGGTCATCGCTGGTTTCCTGCGCAATGGGATTATTTCCGCTGTCGTAAAGAATGAAGGATACACCGTAGATGCCCTCGCCGGTGGTCGAATCGACCTTGTGGATCAGAATACCGGAGATGGCTTTGTTGGTCACCGTTTTGGTTGTGGTTTTACCATCCTCCACGGTGAAATAGATGGGGGCATTGTCCAGCTGGAAGCCCTTGCTCGCCTCGGTTTCCACGGCATAGTAGCTGCCGCTTTCCAGCGGCACATACACGCGGCCGTCCGTTCCGGTGGTGACGGTATCCACCAGACCGCCATCGCTGACACGGCGGATCTCGAAGGTGGTGTTGGGGATACGCTGGGTTTTGTCCGCCGCATTCACTTTCACCAGCTCCAGCCCACCGATGGGAGCATTATAAAAATAGAGGGACTGCGTGTCATTGGGGTTGACCACCACGGTCTGCGTGCGGGTGTTCTCGTCGATGGTGTAACCGGAGATAGATTTTTCCTCTGTCACCACCAGTGTGCCGGTGACGCCCTTGAGAATGATCTGACCGTTTTCGTCGGTATAGTACAGACCGTTGGAGCTGATTTTTCCGTTTTCGTCGGGGACAAACTCGCCGGTAGCCGTAGTGATCTTGAAGGTAACGCCCTCCAGCGGCGTCTTGCGGTCCAGAGAGGACAGCTTGTTGATGATGAGCGCGCCCTGTCGCTCATTCCAGAAGGTCATGCGCTGGGGAGACTGGCTCTGGTCGATCTTGATGCTCTGCGGCGTCCCGTCCAGCACGAATCCATCCACCGTCTTGACTTCCTTGGCAGTGATCGTCATACCGTCGGTCAGACCCTCAATGACGATCTGGCCTGCGGAGTCGGTGGTATAGTAGCCGTTGTTGGGGCCAACTACCGCACCGGAGGAGTCTGTCACAAGGAACTGTACCCCGGCCAGCGGCTCATTTTTCGTGCCGGAAATGTATTTCTGGAGAATCAACGTTGTAGTGGGTTTGTTGTAAAAGGTCAGCGTCTGGGTGTCATTGGGGTTGACTACCACGGTCTGTGTGCGGCTGGCTTCGTCAATGGTGAAGCCAGGAATCGTCTTGGTTTCCGTTGCTACCACGGTGCCAACGATACCGGAAATTCTGATCTCACCGGATTTATTGGTGTAATAAATGCCGTTGCTGGACAACTCGCCGTTGGCGTCCGGGACAAAGCTGCCATCCGCGTAGGTGATCTTAAACTCAACACCCTCCAGCGGTTCCCCGTTGGGACCAGAGCTGACCTTGCGGATGATGAGATTTCCGGCAGGCTGGTTCAGAAACTGCAAATGCGCCGTTTCGCCGCTCTTGATGAGTGCGTACTGGGGGCTGTCATCCAGCAGGTAGCCCGTTTTTGCCCGGACTTCACGGGCGATGACCGTCATGCCGGGTTCCAGACCATCCACCAGAATTTCGCCTGCAGCATTGGTGGTAAAGCGGCCGTTGTCGTTGCCGAGATAATGGCCGCTGCTGTCGGTCAGCAGGAACTCTACGCCGGAGAGCGGTTCGTGCTTGCTGTCATCGCTCAGCTTTGTAATGAGCAGGCTGCCCAGCGGGGCATTGCCGAAGCGGAGCGTCACCACATCCTGATCCTCGCCGGAGATCCACACCGTTTGCGGCTCCCGGTCGATGATGTGATTTCCGTCGCTCTCAATCTCCTGGCAGATATAAGTGCCTTTTTCGAGGTTTGTCACGGTGAAAGCCCCGTTGGGGCCGGTCACATAGGTACCGATGACCGTACCGCCAGTACCACTGGTATTGCCGCTGAGATAACGCAGTTCAAAGCGGCAGCCCTCCAGTCCTTTTCCGGTTTTGGCGTCATATTTGTACACGACGAGGGCACTGTGAGGAACATTGTCCACGGTCACGGTCTTAGAGGTATTGGCTTCCAGATAGAACTCGGTGACCCCGCTGCCCTGAATGCCGAAGCCCTTGGGAGCGGACTCCTCCACCAGTTTGTACCAGCCACGGTTTACATCGGTGAGGGTGATTTTTCCGCTCTCGTCCGTTGTGAACACGCCGAGGTCGTTGATCTCGCCGGTGGTGGTATTGTCCGAGCCGTAATAGATATGGAATTTGGCATTGGAGAGAGGATCACCGGTGATGCTGTTGCGCTTCAGGATCGTCAGGGAGGGTTTGACCGCGTTGAAAAAGGTCACCGTTCTGGTGCAGCCCGCTTCCAAATGGACCTCCTGGGGGATCTCAGAGAGAATGACATGGGAAGGTACATTTTTCTCCGTGATGCGATAGCTGCCCACGGGGATGGAATCGAGGAAGATGCGCCCCGCGCTGTCCGTCGTGGCGCTGGTGGAGTAGCTGCCGTCGATCTGCTCAATGAGATAGGTGACGCCCTCGATAGGCTCCCCGGTGGCAATGTTTTTCTTCAAAATTTCCAGACCGGGCTTCTGGTAATCCTGAAAGCGCACCTCGCTGGTCTTGCCGGGTCGGAGCGCTACAGCCTGCTCGGTGTGAGACAACACATACGGCTCCGGCACGGATTCCTCCCGGACGACATACACATCAGCGGGGATGTCTGAAAGGGTTGCCGAACCGTCCGAGCCAGTCGTGACGGAGGTGGAATAGCTGCCGGTCACGGACTTGATGGACAGCACCGTGCCGGGGATCGGCGCGCCGGTCTGAGCGTCGGTCTTGATGATCTTCATGCTGGGCAGCTCATAGTTTGTAGCGGTGACGGTGTACTGCTTGTCCCCATCCGTTGTGTCCACATAGACGCTGATGGGCGTGGAGTCAGCACAGTACCCCGCCGGAGCCTCGGTTTCCACGAAGGACCACAACCCTTCGGTGACGTCCTTTACCTCGATCATACCGCCGTTTTTGGTCACATCGCTGCCGACGATCTGACCGTCGCGGTAAATCAGGAAGCGGGCGCCATCCAGGCCACGGGTCGTTCCGGCAGCTACCTTTTTCAGCGTGATGTCCGCATCTCCCGCGGGAGGCGTGGGCTTATCCGGCTCAGGTGCGTCATTTACCACCAGCTTGCGGGGCGCATAGTAATTGAAGAAGCTCTGACGGCCCTTGACGCTGGACTTTGCATAGACCGCCCATTTTGCGGCTTCATCTTCTACCACAGAGGCGATGATACCCTTGGCGGCGTAATCTGCAATCTGCTTCTGGAACTCCGCATCCTCCTTGGCCTTTTCTTTCAACATCCAATCGATGTAGCCAAGATAGGTTTCATAGGTATCGGCGTTCGCGTAGCCGCCGCCATCGATGTCGCCGTCTCCCTCGCCCTTGAAGGTCTGATGATCCCACACATAGGTCTGTGCGGCCATAAACAGGCTGCCGGGAACATCTCCCTTATAGTCCACAATGAATGTCATCATCCACTTGAAGTTTTCAAGCTGCTGGGCGTCCAGCTCACCCATGCCGCTCTGCGCCAGCGCTGTTTTCAGGACGGTGTCCGCGTCTGCACCGGTGGCGGAAGTGTAGGTGTAGCTGTTCAGGAAACTGGCAGTGCCCCAGCGGTAGCCATAGCCGCGATCCAGGCAGTAAAGCATTTTACCTGCTGCCATCGGGGGCTTGTAGCTGTAGGGCGTACCGTCATGGAGCAGTCTCGTTGTCCAGTAGTTGGTATTGCTGGTAGGCTTGATACCGGTTCCGGTACTGGAAGCGGCAAGCGCGGAAGTCGGAAGCAGCGTCAACAGCGTCATAATGACGAGAAGCGCCGACATGATCCTTGTTTTCCATGTTTCCAAGGTTATTTCCTCCTTATATTCAGATTTAGAAACGAAGAAGCAGACCGATTTCTCGGTCTGCTTCGGGTTGAGATGATGTGATTTTATTTGGCTGCCGGAGTGTCTACCCAGCCTACGGTATAGCCGTTCCATAGGAAGAGTTGGACGCAGTACCAGCATGCATCGCCGTTGTCATTGATGCCTCTGGCAAGTCCCACACCGGTTTCAGCGTAATTCTTTTCGAGAAGATTATCACGGTGCCCACCGGAGAGATTCCATGACCATACGGCGACCTCAGATACCGATTTGCCCTGCAGAGCCCAATCCGCGATGCGGTGGATGTTTTCGCCTACATACGGGCAGTCCGTAACGGTGGTATTTTTCCGTCCATCTGGTCTGGTGTGGGAGTAGGCTCCGCTGGCAGCCATTTCCTCTGCCCGCACCTGCGCCGCCTGCATGAGTTTGGCATTGACAGTCAGCGCAGAAATTCCTTGCTCTCTGCGGATGGCATTGGTGCGGTCAACGATGTCCTGTTTCATGGCATCCACATCGGCATCATTGGCGGGGACTGTGGGTTCTGGCTGCGGAGTGGGTTTGATGACTTCGTCCTTTGCCGGTTCTTCGCCGGTGTAAGGTTTTCCGCTCTCCACCTGCACACAGCCGTTCTCGCTATCCCAATAAACTTCGAAACCAACAGCCTTGCCGATGTCCCGGAGCCGCACATAGTTGCTGTCGCCGATGGTATAGGCGGTCATGTGGGTTTCCTGTCCATCCACAAGGATGCGGTTGGTGGAAAGCGTTGCTTTCAGCGATTCCACCGCCTGCGCCGCAGGAGCACTCAGCGAAAGCCCCAGTACGAGGCCGCAGAGGACAAGTCCGGTATTTTTGATCCTGTTCATAATTCTGCCTCCATTTTTAATTGGTATGGGGAAATCTTTGCAGCACGAACATAGCACAAGTGAGGGGCAGAAGTCGAACAGAACCGATCCGGCAAAACGGAGAAAAAATCAAGTCTCCACCGCAGTGACGCACCAGCGCTGGTCCCGCTGGTTGCGGACGCAGGTGTAAAGCGTGAGCATATTCTCGCCGGAGTCCGCAAGACCGCTGCGGTCTGTCTCGCTGACCTTGCTGACGTCCGTCACATGGTAGCTGCGCGTCCCCAGCTTGGTGGTCAGGGTGATCTTATCGCCGATATCAAGCGTGTGGATCTGCCCGAAGTAGCTGTTGGCACCGCGGTTATGGGCGGCGAGGCAGGCATTGCCCTCCCAGATGGAGGTGTCCTCAAAATGTCCGACGCCTTTGGCAAGCGTCTTGCTGTCCGTTCCCTGATAGATCCTCACGCTCAGACCCAGCGTGGGGATCTCGATCTTGCCGAGGGAACCGTTTTTGTAGTAGAGCTCGCTCGTCACATCTGTGAACAGCACAGCGGGCTGATAGCCGTTGCCGCTGCTTACCGTACTGCCGGGTGTGACAATGCCGGAGGCACCGCCGCCAATGACTGAACCAGATGCGGGAATACCACTGGGCGCAAGATTGGGTGTCAGATACTCGCCGGTGTTTAAGGCATTCATGCTCTCCGAGCCAAAGGCAGGCGGAATGAGGGCGGCGTTCTTGCTGACGTCGGTATTTTTCATAGCGCCGCCATCCGCCGTGTGAATGACATCGATGGAGGTGTCCTTACCGAAATCGTAATCGTCCGGCGAGTCGATACTGTATTCCAGCGCATACGCCGGAGCCGCCAAAGCCGCTGTCATGCAAAGGCTCAGGCAAAGGGTAATGATCTTTTTCATTCTGCCGTTTCCTCCTCATCCGCGTTTTCTTTTCTGTGCTTCACCAGCAGCGCACCGCCGACACCGGCTCCTGCCGCAGCT
>OLIS01002618.1_pt1 | contig 11395 bp, 10 predicted proteins | sample 1601351 | NCBI WGS metagenome assembly OLIS01 (sample SAMEA2452122, study PRJEB22498) | human gut metagenome | biome: human feces; feature: human gut; material: feces | place: Australia | collected 2012
CATTTTTCTATAAAAGTGTGTCAAAAGGTGTGTCAGTCTTTTATTTCATATCAGAGAATTGTTCCGAAACCCCTATAAAATAAGCATTCTTTGGATTATTTCTCATCTACCACCTGGAAGATGAAAAACTTCAAATAATAGCTCTCATCTGCTGCCCACAGTATCGGATGGTCCGGACTCTGGGTTCTGAACTCCACCTGGCGCAGCCGCTTATGGGTTGCCTTGGCGGCTTCCTTAATGGTCTTAGCCAGCAATTCCTGTGTCATGAAATGCGAACAGGAACAGGTTGCCAGATAACCTCCGTCTTTTACAAGCTTCATGCCCTTCATGTTGATCTCACGATAGCCCTTGATTGCATTCTTGGTTGCTTCCCTTGACTTTGTAAAAGCAGGAGGATCCAGAATTACTACATCATACTGCTCACCGGCGGCAGCCAGCTTTGGCAGTTCATCTAACACATTGGCACAACGAAAATGCACAGTATCTTCCAGATGATTGAGCTTGGCGTTTCTAGCTGCCTGTTCTACTGCATATTCGGATATATCCAGTCCTGTCACGTCTTTTGCTCCTGCGATTCCTGCATTGAGTGCAAAAGTTCCCATATGTGTGAAGCAGTCCAGTACCTTCTTTCCTTTGCAGATTCTCTGCATAGCCAGCCTGTTATATTTCTGGTCGAGGAAGAAACCTGTCTTCTGTCCATTCTCCACGTCTACCATGTAATGAACACCATTTTCCACGATTTCAATATTGGTGTCAAAAGGCTCTCCAATGAAGCCTTTTACCTTCGTCAGACCTTCTTTCTCACGTTCTTTGGCATCACTTCTCTCATACACGCCACGAATATGAATACCGTCCTCTGCCATACACTCTTTCAACAGTCTGACGATTGTTTCCTTGAATCTATCAATTCCAAGTGCCAGGGATTCCACTACAAGTACATCCTCATATTTATCAATCACGATTCCCGGCAGGAAATCCGCTTCCCCGAATATCACACGGCAGGAAGAAGTATCTACCGTATCTTTACGATAATCCCAGGCTGTCTGCACCCTGTTTCTGAGAAACGCCTCATCAATCTGCTGCTCTTTATTTCTGGTCATCATACGGACACGTATCTTGGAATTCTGGTTGATGAATCCCCTTCCCATCATATATCCGTCAAAATCATGTACGATTACGATATCGCCATTGGTAAACGTACCCATAATCGTATCTATTTCATTATCAAATACCCATAAGCCGCCTGCTTTTAAGCTTCTGCCTTCGCCTTTTTTCAATGTTACTATTGCTTCTGCCATATTTTATCCTTACCTTTCCGAGAATTGTATCATAGGCAATAGTATACCACATTATTCCTTCTCATCCCAGTACAACTCTTCGCTTCCTATCGTTTCGGAAGTAAAGGGCGTACCATCCGCTGCCTTGTAGTGCTTCGTTGCTTTGATTACATAGTTGGCTCCACGATACAGGATTGGAATATTGGCAAATACGATCAGAATATTTCCCAGATCTGAGAATGCCCACAGATTACCCAGCTCCAGCCCTGCCAGACTGCACAGGATACCGAAGGTCACTGTGAAGATACCCAGAATGCGGATTCCCTGAGTCAGCTTCATAGAACGGCTGATGCGGTTTGCTGCGATTTCAGAGAAAGTAATCATACCGATCAGACACGTATAAGCAAACAGGCAGAAACAGAAGGATACCAGCACTGTCATGACATTATTCATTGCTGTACCAGGTGTCAGCTGTGCTACGGATGCATTGAACTTACCCAGTTTATCCAGAGCTTCCCACTGTGCTGCGTCATTTCCACTCCAGCAATGCGCCATGATTACCACAAATCCTGATAAAGTACAGATTACAATGGTATCCAGGAATACACCTACCGCAGAAATGATACCCTGCTCACAGGGGTCGTCGCACTCTGCTGCTGCCGCCGGCATGGTAATTGTACCCTGACCGGCTTCATTAGACATCAGACCTCTCTTTACACCCTGTACCAATACTGTACCAAAAGTACCGCCAAACACCGCCTTGGCTGTGAAAGCCCCGCCAAATACTGCCTTGAAGAAATAGGGCAGCTGATTCAGATTCAGCAATATCAATACAAATACAGTCAGTATATATACCACCGCCATAACCGGCACCATTTTATTGGTCATCTTCGTTACTTTCTTAATGCCGCCAAAAGCCAGAATCGCTGTTGCCACTACTACGACAGCCGCCACAATATAGGAAAAGGCACTGTCTACAGGAATCGCAGCACCGGTTATGGTTCCTGCTATTTCCCCAATAGAAGATACTACGTTATAGCCCTGTGCCGGCAGACAACACATGGCATATAGTATGTACAGTATGGATAATGCTACACCTACCCATGCCTGATTTCCCAGTAACTTCTTTCCATAAAAAGGCAGACCACCTACAAATTCATCATTTTTCTTTTCCTTGAAAATCTGCGCCAGAACACTTTCCACATAGGCAATGGACATGCCAAAGAAAGCAGATACCCACATCCAGAACAATGCTCCCGGTCCGCCAACTGCGATTGCACCGGTCACACCGACAATATTACCGGGGCCTACTCTCATTGCCGTACTCAGGAAGAATGCTGCACCGGAAGAGATACCGACTGCTGCATGCTTGCGCTGGGCAATCAGTTTCACACCCTTCTTAAACTGTGTTATCTGTATGAATCCCAGCTTAAATGTAAAGAAAATGCCACTGCCAAGCAGCAGAATAACTGCCAGGGAGAAATTTCCCAATATCGGTATATTCTGATACCATGCAAAATTCGTAGGAAAATCCCACAAAAAATCTGATAAAGGACCAATGAATGTAAATACCTGATTAATTGCTTCAAATATCTGTTGCATAACAATACCCCTCCTCATGTATACTTGTTACTTCCAGTATAGTAAGAGGAGGGGTATTTGAGAATAGTTCTATATAAATATCACATTTTCTAATCAGTTAATCGCAGTATTTGCAAGGCTACTTACCGGCAATCCCCATCTCAATCAGTTTGTTAGTCTCACTGAACTGCTGTTTCAGTCTTGTTCCGTCACTCATCAGATTATTGCCTGCACCAAGAACTACAGTAATGACAGTTGTGTCATTTTTCTTGGCTGCACCAACCAGACATAATCCGGAGGATTGAGCAGAACCCGTCTTTACACCAATTGCATAAGGATTATAATACTCCGATGCTTTCATCAGGGCATTGGTTGTCTCCAGACTTCTCTCTGGTGCCATATTAGTAGCCGGGATGACTGCTGCCGGCATTGCTGCAATAACCTGAAATACAGGATAGTGATATGCTTCCTTCGTAATCAGGAACAGACTGTATGCATTGGTATAATGATTCGGATCAGGATAACCACTGGTATTGACGAAATTCGTCTCTGTACATCCTAAGGCTGCTGCCCTTGCATTCATCATGGCAATGAAATTATATACACTTCCCGCCACAAGCTCTGCCAGCACATTACATGCATGGCAGTCCGAGGAAAGCATCACACATTCCAGCAGCTCCAATACATTCATGACCTCTCCTGCCTTTAATCTTGGGGATACATGACTGGCATCAGAAGGAATCCCCGCCAGTGCAGTGGATGATACCATGACCGGTGTATCCAGTGCGATTTTCCCCTGCGCAATGGCATCCATGACCAGCAGTACCGTCATGATCTTCGTCGTACTTGCCGGAGCCAGTCTGTCATATGCATTCTGTGCATAGATCAGCTGTCCTGTCGCTGCATCTCCTACCAAAGCAGCCTTGGCATCTATGCTGGTCAGCTTATATGCATTCGTTCCCACAGCAGCTGACAGTGCCTTACCATAGACATAGAAAATGCCATCATTCACAACAACCTGGAAATATCCATTACTTGTCATCCCTGTTACCTGTAAGGGCACATCCCCCGGTAATACTGTTACCAGAGTCGCCGGATCAGGCTGTGCAAATACCTCTGCACCACTTCCTGTATACAATACGGCTGTGGCAGGTGCCACGCTGTACTCTGCTGCCTGAACCGTTGCCGTATTTACTCCTATACATCCTATTGTCAGGGTCAGTGCCATCAGAACTGCCCCTGACATTTTCCATATTTTTTTCTTCATCGTATTCATCCAAATAACTCCCCTATATATTTTTCAAAGCATTTCATGACACTTGTGTCATGAAGCTCCTGCAAGGCATCTCTACAGGAACGATAGTACCATGCCTGCTTCTCTTTATCCGACTGGTTGAATTTGCCCCATATCCTGTCACCGATTCTACGCCACTCCCGCAGCATGGATTCTGCATTGGCAGTTTTATCTGACAGCACCAGCATTTTCACCTCTATGGACGCTGTCCTGAGATGTTCTATAGTCTCTCGCTTACGAATCTCCCAGGTACTCTCGGCAGGAAGATTCTCTCGCTTATTCTCCGTCTCTTCCCTCACATAATCTGCAATACGTGATCCGAAATGATGCAGGATATCCTCATACGTGGTATCTGTATCTTCTATGGTATCATGAAGAATTGCTGCCATCAGAACATCCTTATCGTCGGTCAGCTGCAGACAGTAATTCATCGTAGTGAGCAGGTGCGTAATATAAGGTATCTGTGTGCCCTTACGCATCTGCCCCTGATGTGCCTCGGCTGCATAGGCATATGCCGGATAGAACTCGGTCATTCTCTGTGTCCTTGGGAAAAGAGGTACATATCCGTCCGTTATTGCCTGCTGCATCCTCTTATACATCACCATGGGACTTCTGGTTGGCTTCTCCAGTGATTCCAGACTCTGATAACGGCATACGGGATAACCCTTCTCATCCGTTCCTACGAAACAAGGGCAGCCCCTTCCACATACCTGTTGGTCTTCTTTATAATTCAGGATTCCATGGGCAGCCCTGCAATAGAAATTTCCCTCTTTATCGCTGTATGCCACATGGTCCTTTACCACCTCATGATCTGTATTTAAGAGTTCTCCAAGCTTCTCATAGCATTTCTGGTTCATAATGCAGTCATTCAACGCTCTATGTGCCCCTTCTGTCCCAATGCCAAAGTATTCACAGACATCCCCCAGACGGTGATGTGACAGCTGTGGCAGGCATTTACGTGCCATATAGAGTGTATCAACATAATCATTGCGCAGCTGCACCCCACACAATGTAAGGGCAGCATCGTATATAAAATTCGTATCAAAGGTATGGATATTGTGTCCTACCAGCTTATATCCCCTGATAAAATCCAGAAAAGCCGGCAGCTTCTGTTCTAACGTAGGAGCGTCCTTTACCATATCGTTGGTAATCCCGTTTATTGCAGTCGCTGACCGCGGTATCTTCCTGTTCGGTCTGATCAGTGTATCAAAAGTGTCTATAATATCCCCTCTGCTCACCTTTACCGCAGAGAGTTCAATAATCTCATCCGTTGCCGGACTTAACCCTGTCGTTTCTATATCAAACAACACATATTCCGGATAATACCCATCCAGTCTTCTGCCTTTTGTCCTGCTGTTCATCCACGGCTCCTTATCTTCTATTTCTTTGTAAACTCAACCAGCCATCCAGAAGTACTGCGTCCCTGTGAATTCTCATAAGTGCCATAGTTTTTCTTATAGGTAAAAGTAACACCCTGCTCATCTTCCATTGTCTGAACCAGATTGCTCAATACCTTTTCCATTTTTTTCTCATCATCGCCAATCACAGTATTCTTGTACATGGTGTTGAAGCTTCCTATATCATAACGGATTGCACGATTCAGTGTGACCTTTAAGCCTTCTTCATTCCTTATCGGTCCCCACAGGCTGTCATTGAGATACTGATTTCTGTAATTAGCCAGATAATCCTTCATGGTCATAGCCGCCACTGTAGTATCATTAGCTGCTTTCTTATCATATTCTGTCTTGAGTGTCACTCCACTGTCCTGCAGGATACAGTAATCTACCATGGCATTTCCGATCAGGAAAGAGTCCATATATTTAAGATATGTGTTGGCGTCCATATCCTGAACCTCTTCTCTGGTAAAGGCACGTAACTGCGCATTCTGGTAAAAGACAAACGTACCCTTGGTCATTTTGCTGATATCCTCATCACTGTAGGTGATCTGTACTGTGCTGCCATTTCCATCTGTTACTGTTTTTTTCTCCTCAAGTCCGTATCCCGGTACATAATAAGTCCCATCCAGGGATATCTGGAACCATCCATTGGAAGTTACTCCTGTCACAGCCACCGGTATCCCTGCCTTAATGGATGTGATAATTGCGGAGCCTAAATCCGGGCTGGCATATACCACTGTCTTACTGTTACTATACAACACTGCATTGGAAGCTTTTACCGTATACTCCTGTGCTGCCATAACAGCAGGCATCGCCCCGGCTATCGGCTGTGTTCCCAGCAATACGGCCGCCATAACCCCTGCTGCAATTTTCTTCCCCTTATGACTCATTTTCAATCCCCTTGCCTTTCTATTTTTATTTACTCCTTTTGCTTATTTCCAGATGCCCACTCTGTCCTCAGGTGCTATATACATGCCATCTGTCCGGGCAATATCGTATACCTGGTAAAAGGCATCACAAGAGCCAAGTACTGCATTTACTCTGAGTTTATTCGGTGAATGTGTATCATTATTGAGCAGATACATCTGATATCCTGCTGTTTCTACGCTTGCCCAGATATAGGCGAACTGTCCAAAGGCAGCATCCAGCGCTTTATTATTGTCTCCTATAATAGAAGTTACACAGGTCATTGCCCCCAGATCTGCTATATTCTCAGATAATGTCAGAGAACCATTTACAGGCACACCCATAATTTCATATTTGCTGTAATAATCAATGATAGACTGTGACAGTTCATTATACTTCTGCGTTTCTTCCTGTGTCCACCATTCATTGTAGTTGCCGTATTCGTCATATTTGGAGCCATTTGCATCAAAGGCATGACTGATCTCATGGGCGATTACGAAACCAATGGCACCAATATTCACTGCATCCTCTGCATCCGGATTATAAAATGGTGATTGCAGAATTGCTGCCGGGAATACAATCTCATTGTTGGCGGGATCATAATAGGCATTGATCGTCTGCGGTGTCATTCCCCACAGACTGCGGTCTACCTCGTCCCCCAGCTTCTGCAGACTATCCTCTATCGATACCTGCATGTTGACCAGCATATTGGACAAAAGGCTTCCGCCCTCTGAAATGGGTGTCACCTGCATCATATCCATACTCTCAGGCCATTCATCCGGATAACCAATCTTTACAGACATCGTCTCCAGCTTACGGATTGCTTTCTGCTTCGTAGCATCGCTCATCCATTCCTGACGATTGATGATCTGCTCATATTCTGCAATGATTCTGTCAATAATCGCCTCTACATCCTGTTTGCTCTGTTCTGAGAAATGCTCCTCTACATAGATCTTGCCAAAATCCCATGGAAGCATATCCTGGGTCAGGCTCATCCAGATGTATTCATCTCCTCTTGAAGCAGTTACCCCATGAAGCTGATTATCTATCTGTTCTTTCAGATTCGTATAGTTCTGTGTGGAATACTCCGCTGCATCATTGAGCATGACAAAAGTTGAGAAATTCTTGAGCACCTCCAGATTCTCCTCTGTCAGCAGGGAATTGATCTTCTGCGCCTGTTCCACATCTTCTACAATATAGGTATCCACAGAATCAATACGCAGTGTCTCCAACATCTTATTTACATCAATGTTCGTATACAACTGCTGTAACTCTTCCTTTGTGTATACATTATAGGTAACAGCAGGATCATAATACTGCTCTGAGGGCAGGGTAGACGCACAGATATCCCGAAGCAGCGCTTCTATATCTTCGCTGGTCTGTTCCGCCTCCTGTCCGGACATGCCAAATTCCTCAAACATATCACTGACATAGTCAAAATACATATTCACATAGTCCTGTGAGCTGTCACTTTCCAGGTATTCCTTACCTATCAGTGTATCTGCATACAGAAGATATACTGCATATTTAGAGGAATCCGCTTTGTCCTGGTCTATGTAATAGCCGCCTACGATACTGCTGAATCCAAATTCGCCGCTAAGCTTTGCCAGGGCATCTACATATTCATCAATAGTAGCGGCATTGCGGATCAGCTCCAGATGCGGCTGCAATGGTCCTAGCCCCACTTCATTGCGGTTCTCCATATTGCTTACACATTCATACATATCCCTGATCTTCTGCTCCGAGCTTCCTTTGGGATAAGCTTCATTAGAAGAAGCAACTTCTCTGATAATATCTTCCATTTCCTCATTTGCAACTGCACTCAGCTCACCGAACCACGTCCACTGCGCATCTGTGTCAGATAACTGTATTTTATCCAACAGATTGCTGTTCACATATTCATAATAATCATCCTGATATCTGATATCTGCCTTATCTGTAGTCTCTTGTGATGTGTTTTCTTTTGATGTATCTTTCTGCGTTTCTTCTGATATTTTATCCAACACTGTAGTTCGGATATCTGCACATCCTGCTGTCTGTAAAACCATGATCGCTGTCAATAATACACATACGATTTTCTTTACCATCTGTTTCCTACCTCTCTCTAAAACTCTACATTTCTATTGTATACTAAATAAAATCAAAGTACAATAATCGCTTCCATTTTCCATGATTAGTGCTATAATTCTGCTTAGATTGGAGGCTTTTACAAATGAAAACAATATGTATCCTACTTATTATTATATTGATTCTTTACCTGTATTCCATTAAGCCAAGACTGTTTCACAGACCGGATTATTCGATTCTGAAAGGATATTACTATGCGCACCGTGGCCTGCACAATATGAACCCCGCACGTCCTGAACAGACAAAAGGCAATATTCCTGAGAACTCCTATACCGCTATTCAAAAAGCCGTAGAACAGGGATATGGTGTAGAATTTGATGTACACCTGACCAAAGATTCCATTCCTGTTGTCTTTCATGATGACAGTCTTGAACGTGTCTGCGGTGTGGCTGGTAATCTCAGAGACTATACATATGAAGAATTACAGCAATTCTCACTGCTTGGAACCAATGAGAAGATTCCTGCCTTTACAGATATTCTCAACATGGTAAATGGACGTGTCCCTCTTATCATTGAATACAAAGTGGAAAATGGCAATGCCAATCAGCTGTGCAGTATCTGCAATGCTATCCTTGCAGACTATAACGGCCCTTATTGCATAGAATCCTTTCATCCTTTAGCAGTACGCTGGTATCGTACACACAGACCTGATATCATCCGTGGACAGCTCTCAGAAGATTTTACCCATGAGAAATTGACTCTGCCCAGATTTCTATTTTCCCATCTGATTGGTAATTTCTATGGTGCACCGGATTTTGTTGCATATAACTGTATGCATTATAATGAAATATCCAGAAGATTATGCGGCAGTCTGTATCATTGTCTGAAAGTCGCATGGACGGTACGTTCCAAAGAGCAGATGTCCAAAGTTTCACCCTATTATGATCTGTATATTTTTGAAGATTTCCTCCCGTTAAATTAATGTAACTATTCAGAACCCCATGCGCAAAATCGCTGTTTTACAGCTTTTCTGGATAACAAGTTTACTTGTTATCTGCTTATTGTGGTTACTTCGCCATATAAATTAAGTCAAATATGCTTGTAAATAAGCATATTCTGCCTAATTTGCATGGCTCTGAATAGTTACAAATGAATAATAATACTGATTTTATGTAAATTTACCAAAATAATTTTGGCATTATTAACATATCATATTATGTAAAGTTATGATATACTAACCTTGTTATATCGGATTATGGAAATTAACGGTAAGCATTTCCTGTATCCCTTTTAGGGAAGCCGACCGACACAATGAAATTACTACTTTATATTATTACTTGAATAATTACTAGTTATACGGCTTTTTGCTTGCATGGTAATGACATCTTGGAACAGACAACATGGATTGACATCTTTAGTAGCGACATCTTGGTTTAGGCATCTTAGGAATTGACATCAGGTATACATCACAGGTTAGACATCAGGAATGACATCATAGAAGGATTATGATAAAAGGAAATGCGACCTCAACGCCATAAGTATAACGCTAAACTCCTGCATTGCAGGAGTTTTTTTAATGCCTTTTTCATCTAAACAAACGTTTATTTAGCGTGTTAACGTATTTATTTGCAATTCTCTGATTTATTCTTTGATATTTTTCCATATTGTTTTATTTTTACCAAATTTTGCACAATATTTCTTGTATTTTATTTGTCAGCATTCACAATTTTGCAAATTATTAACATAATACTACATTTGTGGCTTGATTTTCTAAACAAAATTATGTATGATTGATAAAGTCACAATACATTCCCCATGTAAATGCAATTCATGTGTGCATTCCCCATACACGCATGAAGCAGGTGATGCAATTTAAAGGAGGTCCCCCTATGAGAAATATTAATTTTACAGATTTAAGCGAGAATTTTGACAGCGTATGCAATACTGTAAACGGCGAAAAAGAAGCAGTGACTCTTACATTAAAGAGCAATAGAAAAGTATACATCATGCCGGAAGAAGATTATGACAGTATACAGCATTTTATCATACCGGCTGTATCTACCATAGATTTAGCTTCCCGCTAAAATTTATACCGAAAATATAAAATCGGCAGAATCCCCATTCTGCCGATTTTTTTATTTATCATCTATTAAATCTAAAACTTGATCTTTGCACCTGCTTCTGAAAGGCTCTCGCCCTCTTCGGTCTCAGTACGATAGCAGATTGCATACATCAGACATGACAGAATCGTTGCTGTCATCACATCCAGCATGGAATGCTGCTTAATGAATACTGTGGAGCAGATGATGCTGATACCCAGAAGCTCCATGGCAGCCTTGATTACTCTGTGCTTCTTAAGAAGCTTCGTTCTCCACACTGCAATCATGATTCCGATTGAGTTATACACATGTATGCTTGGTACAACATTGGTAGAAGTATCTGCTGCGTAAAGCCTGCGCACCATATCAATAAAAATATTATCTCTGCTGAATGTCTAGGCCGCAGATTCAGTCCATTCGGAAATACTGCCGATATCACAATGAAGAGTGTCATTCCGGCAATCAGAAAAGCTACAAGCTTTCCTCCCTCTTCTTTATCCTTGATACACAGCCAGCAGACTGTAATTGCCACATATCCGAACCACATCAGATACGGTATGATAAAATACTCACAAAACGGTATATAAGCATCAATTCCAAAATGAATAATATGATAGGCAACTTTTCTATTCTCCAGATAGTAAAAAGCAACCAGATAAACCACTGCATAAAGTCCCATGACTGCCAGAGCCTTATACTGGCGGCACATCTGTCTGATCCAGTTCATCATCTTTGACATACCTGTTCTCTCCTCTCTTCCAAATGCACATTATA
>OLIS01002636.1_pt1 | contig 11326 bp, 8 predicted proteins | sample 1601351 | NCBI WGS metagenome assembly OLIS01 (sample SAMEA2452122, study PRJEB22498) | human gut metagenome | biome: human feces; feature: human gut; material: feces | place: Australia | collected 2012
CGGATGGCTCTACCAGAACGCGGTCATAGCCACACATTCCCATTGCAATCAGCTTGGTTTTGAATCGTCTGCGGTGACAGTCGGCATCACAACCGCCGGCAACCATTTCCAGTGTACAGTTATCACCGAGAATATCCTGTAACAGCATGGCATCGACATTGACTGCACCAAAATCGTTTTCAAGAATACCGATGTTTAAGCCCTGATCGATCAGGTATTTGGTATATTTCCTTATAAATGTAGTTTTACCGGAACCTAAGAATCCGGTGATCAAATCTATCTGAATCATAAAAATCACCTCTTGCTGTATTTGCAGATGATATTCGTGTACGCATTCGTAACCTATATGTTATTTGTGTATCTTAACTTGTCAATACAGGGGCATTTGAGGTCGCCGGTACTTGATGGCACATAAGTGGCATCTTAGTACCGCTGCAGACCGAAACGAGCGGAAGCGTCCCCTGATTGGGAATGTTAAGGATACACAAATATAGAAGTAGATAAGTGCACACACGAATACCATCTGCAATCACATTCTAGCATAGGCGGGGGAAAAAGAAAATCGAAGGAATGGGAAAAAGTTATCTTGTATGAATCCCATCCATAAGGTATAGTAGCCTTATCACGAAATAAACGGAAAAGGGTAAGACGAATGATTTTAAATGTAGAAAATTTGACACATGGTTTTGGAGACAGAGCCATTTTCAATAATGTATCTTTCCGGCTGCTTGCCGGTGAACATATCGGACTGGTTGGAGCAAATGGTGAAGGTAAAAGTACCTTTATGAATATTGTAACAGGCACACTTGCACCGGATGAGGGCAAGGTGGAATGGAACAAGCATGTGCGTGTTGGCTATCTGGATCAGCATGCGGTGCTGGAAAAGGGAATGACGATCGAATCTGTGCTGAAGTCAGCATTTTCTTATCTGTTTGAGATGGAGGAGAAGATCAACCAGATTTATGATAGCATGGCGGATGCAACGGATGATGAGATCATGGAAATGATGGAGGAAGTCGGCACGCTGCAGGATCTTCTGACAAATCATGATTTCTATATGATCGATGCCAAGACGGAACAGGTAGCGAGAGCGCTGGGGCTTCTGGAACTTGGACTGGATCATGACGTAACAGATCTGAGCGGTGGTCAGCGTACCAAGGTTTTGCTTGCAAAGCTGTTACTTGAGAAGCCGGAGATTCTGTTGCTTGATGAGCCGACAAACTATCTGGATGCAGAACATATCGAATGGTTGAAGCGGTATCTGCAGGAGTATGAGAACGCATTCATCCTGATCAGCCATGATATTCCATTTTTAAATGATGTCGTAAATATCATCTATCATATGGAGAATCAGGAATTGAACCGCTATGTCGGCAACTATGACAAATTCTTGGAAGTATACGAGGCGAGAAAGGCACAGCAGGAGGCTGCTTACCGGAAACAGCAGCAGGAGATCAGCGAGCTGAAGGATTTCGTTGCCAGAAATAAAGCGCGTGTTGCCACAAGAAATATGGCGATGTCTAGACAGAAGAAGCTGGACAAGATGGATGTGATAGAACTTGCGAGGGAGCGCCCGAAGCCGGAATTTTACTTTAAGGAAGCGAGAACACCGGGCAAGATGTTATTTGAAACTGAGGATCTGGTGATCGGATATGACAAACAGGCACCGCTTTCCAAACCGATCAATCTTCGGATGGAGCGTGGAGAAAAGATTGCGATCGTTGGTACAAATGGTATAGGAAAGAGTACTCTGCTTAAGAGCCTGCTTGGAATCATCAAGCCGATATCCGGTACGGTACATCTGGGTGATTATCTGTATAAAGGCTATTTTGAACAGGAAATGGCTGGGACAGAAAATACCTGTCTGGAAGAAATCTGGCAGGAATTTCCGGGATTTTCACAGTATGAGGTGCGATCGGCACTTGCCAAATGCGGACTGACAACCAAGCATATCGAGAGTAAGGTAAAGGTATTAAGCGGTGGAGAGCAGGCAAAGGTACGCCTGTGTAAACTGATCAATCAGGAGACGAATCTGTTGATCCTCGATGAGCCGACAAACCATCTGGATGTGGATGCAAAGGACGAATTGAAGCGGGCATTGAAAGACTATCACGGTTCGGTTTTGTTAGTCTGCCATGAGCCGGAGTTCTATTCGGATATTGTGACAAAGGTGTGGAATCTGGAAGAGTACAGTGTGTTGACACTGTAATAAAGAAATAAATTTATAATCATGAGGTGAAGACTGTCTATAATCGGATGGGAATATAGACGGCTATAAATATGCTGACAGAGATAATACTGAATGACAAAGTGACAAATGAAAATATCCGGGTACAGGTTATAAGATCTGGGAGAAAAAGTCTTGGTCTGGAGGTGCGACCGGATGGAACGGTACTTGCAAGGATTCCGGCGAGATTATCTGACCGGGAATTAAAAGCATTTATAGAGCAACAACAGGATTGGATCTTAAAGAAGGTGGATCAGGTAAAAAAGCGTGCGGATGCACGAACGAAAATTAAGGTTCCATCTGTGGATGCGTTATCAGATGCAGAGATTCAGAAGATCAAGGATAAGATAGCAGATCGGGTAAAGTATTATTGTGCGGTTATGCAGGTGACAGTTGGGCGCATCACGATCCGCAACCAGAAGACCAGATGGGGAAGCTGCAGCAGTGCCGGAAATGTGAATTTTAATTATCAGTTATATTATCTGCCGGATGAATTACTTGACTATGTGGTAGTGCATGAGCTGGCGCACAGACGACATATGAATCATTCCAAAGAATTCTGGTCAGAGGTAGCGCGGTATTGCCCGGACTATAGAGCGAGACGGAAGCAGTTAAAAGAATATCAACTGGCGAATTAAAAATTGAAATGTAAAGGAAGTTTAATATGGGATTATTTCGAAAAAAGAAAGAGCAGGCATCATATGATAGTCAGAGTAAACGACCGGTCATCAAATGCAGCATCTGCACCGGTGAACAGGTCGCTGGTTTTCAGGATATTCATAACGGGATATTTGAAGATATCATGTTGATCCGTGGAAAAGAAGATCTGAAAGTCTTCCGGAAAAAATATGGAATTCCGCAGGATGCGGAGATTCCAAAGATATATTGATTTTCTTTCATATTTTCAATATGATCGCCGAGTGTAACCCTGTCTTTGTTTATATCGATGCCTTTAATATCCATAATAGTTCCTCCTGAAAAAATAGTTCCTATATTATCTATAATACAGAGTTCATAACAAATAGCAAAAAGGAGTTTAACTGTGACACAGGAAAATTTAGTAAGATTTGAGTTCCGAAATATTAAAAAGAATGAAACAGAGCAAACAGCAGAGATCGAACGGATCTGTTTTCCTCCGAATGAGGCCTGTACTCCGGAGATGATGCATTTGCGTGTGGAGAAAGTGCCGGAAATGTTTCTGGTTGCGGTAGATAAAGCAACAGGTAAGATTGCCGGATTTATTAATGGTCTGTCTACAAATGAAACGGTTTTGCGTGATGAATTTTTTCAGAATGCAGATCTGTATGATCCTGCCGGAGAAAATGTAATGATCCTTGGTGTTGATGTTTTGCCGGAATATCGCAGGATTGGGCTGGCTTCCGAGATGATGGAATGTTATAAGAACAGGGAAAGACAGAATGGACGAAAGCGACTGATCCTTACCTGTCTGGAATCCAAGGTTGCCATGTACCGGAAGATGGGATATGAGGATAACGGCATGTCGGTTTCTTCGTGGGGCGGCGAACAGTGGCACGAGATGACGTGTAAACTGGGAAAGGGTATCCCGGAGGCAATTGCAAAGACAGCGTTGGAGCTTGGATAAGGAGAAAGAATATGCATACATTAGAAGCAGCCAGAAAATATGAAAAAGAATATGAAGTTGATGCTGATAAAAGACCGTTATTTCATGTGACACCACCGATCGGTTGGATGAATGATCCCAATGGATTTTCAGTATATAAGGGACAAATCCATTTGTTTTATCAATATCATCCATATAGCAATGTATGGGGACCGATGCATTGGGGGCATCAGGTAAGTGAAGATATGATAAGTTGGAAGCAGTATCCGACGGCGCTTGCACCGGATAAGGAATACGATGAGGAAGGATGCTTTTCCGGTTCGGCAGTTATGACAAATCTTGGACATGTGTTGTTTTATACAGGAGTCAGTAAAGATAAGAATGGTGGCTGCAATCTTCAGAATCAGTGTATGGCAGTTGGAGATGGTGTAGGATATAAGAAGCTGAAGAACAATCCTGTTCTCACAGGAGCGGTGATGCCGGAGGGATTCAGCTATATTGATTTCAGAGATCCGAAGGTATGGGAAGAAGATGGTATTTACTATATGCTGACCTGCAGCCGGGATGCTCAGAATAAAGGAATGATCGCGTTATTTTCAAATTCTGAAATACATCAATATCTGGAAAAAACAGAGCTTACCGAACAGGAGACAGAAGCCTTTGAGAAAGCAGCAGGTTGTTGGAAATATGAAGGTGTATTTGCAGAGCACATGGAACGGTTAGGAAGCGTATGGGAATGTCCGGATTATTTCAGGTTGGACGGAAAAGATGTGCTGTTGTTTTCACCACCTGATGTACAGGCGCAGGGAAATGAACTGCATAATGGTAATAATGCGATCTATGTTGTTGGAACATATGATCATGCAAAAAAGCAGTTTCAAATGGGGCAGCCACATACACTTGATAAAGGTCTGGATTTTTATGCATCACAGACGACAGAACTTCCGGATGGAAGGAGAATCCTGATCGCATGGATGCAGTCATGGCATAATTCATTTATCCCGGATGGACAGGAGTGGCAGGGCATGATGACAATTCCAAGAGAATTATATCTGTCAGATGGCAGGATCATCCAGAAGCCTGTGAAAGAACTGGAGCAATATCGGGTTCGGCCGGTTTCATATTCGAATGAAAAGGTAGAAGGCGGGCAGAACTTTGATGGGATAAAGGGAAGAACGCTGGATATGACAGTAACAATAAAATCCGGTGAATTTCAGGAGTTTTACATTGATGTAGCAAAAGATGCAGAGCATTATACCAGAATTACATATAACAGAAGAAAACGGGAGATCGAAGTTGACCGGACATTTGCCGGAATGAACCGGGATGTAGTCTGCATCAGGCGGGCAGAGGTAGAATCGGAAGCAGAACGGATAACATTACGGTTTATTCTTGACCGCAATTCGGTAGAACTATTTGTGAATGACGGAGCGTTGTCAATGAGTACAACAATTTATACGCCGCAGACAGCAGATGGCATTTCGTTTTTCTGTGATGGAAATGCGATAATCGATATAGAAAAGTTTGATATTGAGATTCCGATGAACAGATAAATTCTGATACCGGTTATAGATATAGTAATCTGAAATACCGACAATGCAATGAATCTATTTGACGGATAAACCATATGTAGTATAATAAATATGACCATTCGTTTAGAAATAAGTGCGGCATTTGCCGTATTACCCATGACTCTTTTTTCTATTGCGTAGGCAGAGCGGAGCTTTCAGGAGGTAGCGGATGGCCTTTTTATGTATATAGATCAGACAGGAGGAAGCACTACAATGAAGATGATATCGTGGAATGTGAACGGAATTCGCGCATGTGTTGGAAAGAATTTTATGGATTTCTTTAAAGAGGCAGATGCAGATATTTTTTGTATTCAGGAATCAAAAATGCAGGAAGGACAGCTTCAACTGGAGCTTCCGGGTTATTATCAATATTGGAATTATGCAGAGAAAAAGGGATATTCCGGAACTGCTATTTTCGCAAAGAAAGAGCCGTTGTCAGTGGCATATGGAATCGGTATAGAAGAACACGACCATGAGGGACGAGTCATCACACTCGAATATGATAATTTTTATATGGTCACTGTATATACGCCAAATTCACAGAATGAGCTTGCCAGACTGGACTATCGTATGAAGTGGGAGGATGATTTCAGAGAGTATCTGAAGCAGTTGGAACAGACAAAGCCGGTGGTAGTATGTGGGGATATGAATGTGGCACATACAGAGATCGATCTGAAAAATCCAAAGACCAATCGTAAGAACGCCGGATTTACAGATGAGGAAAGAGAAAAATTCAGTACCCTGCTTGAAAGTGGATTTATTGATACGTTTCGTTTTTTTAATCCGGACGCAGAAGGCATTTATTCCTGGTGGTCTTACCGTTTTAAGGCAAGAGAGAAGAATGCCGGATGGCGGATCGACTATTTTTTGACCTCAAAGGCTCTGGAATCCAGATTAGTGGATGCAAAGATCCATACAGAGGTGTTGGGTTCCGATCATTGTCCGGTAGAACTTGATATTGACCTGTAACGGTGCCATTTATAAGAATAAATGCATACTAACAGGCGAAAGCAAAGATTACAGCACTTGCGGGTGTAGAAGAATAGAAAAATGATAAAAGGAGAAATTATATATGCCAGTTTTTGATTTCAGTGATAAACCGGTAAAGAATGAGGATACGGTTTGTACCTATACGGCATTTCAGTCAAATGCAAAGGAAAAGACACCGGAGGAACCGATTCTGGTGTTAGATAACAGTGAGAGACAGTGGATCCATCATGCGCTGGGCGTTTTTACAAATCCGGCAAAGCGTACTGCTTTTGAATTCAAGGAAAATGGGAAGACATTTTCAGCAGATATTTTAAAGATTGATTCCAGATTTGTCAGTCTGATCAAATGGTTGGGAGAAAATCATATCAGTGTACGTCTGTCCGGTAAAAATCTGGAAGATGGATATGCAGTATACAGAATCCGTGAGACAGCATTTGGTGGCGGAACCAAGTTATCTGCGGCAGATGGATTTTTACAGTTTATGATCGAACGACTGCTTGCAAGTACAGCATCAGAGGAAGTCGAGGAGGATGACGATGCAGACGAGGAAGGCGACGATATGAAGCTGACCAGTCTTCAGAGCATTTCCGATTTTATGACATGTGCGGGCAGAACGATGCCGGATAATATCCGTCTCTGGGCGAGAAGAAATCTTGCTGTTGCCAGATCAAACGAGGTGTCACCGGAGGAGCGTCGTCATGCACAGAGAGCACTCTCGATCATGATGAATATTCAGTGGAAGAGCAATTATTTTGAAGCGATCGATCCGGTTGAAGCAAGACGGATCCTGGATGAAGAATTATATGGAATGGAACGTGTAAAGCAGAGAATCATGGAGACGGTTATCCAGATCAACCGAACTCATACCCTTCCTGCTTATGGACTTCTGTTGGTAGGACCTGCCGGTACCGGAAAATCACAGATCGCGTATGCGGTTGCCCGTATTCTGAAACTACCATGGACAACCCTTGATATGAGTTCGATCAATGATCCGGAGCAGCTTACAGGAAGCTCCAGAATCTATGCAAATGCAAAGCCGGGTATCATCATGGAAGCATTCTCGATCGCAGGAGAATCCAATCTGGTATTTATTATCAATGAGCTTGATAAGGCTGCATCCGGAAAGGGAAATGGAAATCCCGCGGATGTACTTCTGACATTGCTTGATAACCTTGGATTTACAGATAACTATATGGAGTGTATGATCCCGACCGTTGGCGTATATCCGATCGCAACGGCAAATAATAAAGAAGATATCAGTGCGCCATTGATGTCACGTTTTGCGGTTATCGACATACCGGATTATACCTTTGAAGAAAAGAAGATCATCTTCAGTAAATTTGCATTGCCAAAGGTATTGAAGCGGATCGGTCTGAAAGAAAATGAATGTATCATTACAGAGGATGGGCTGGATGCGGTCATTGAAGAATTCAAAAATACATCCGGTATCCGTGATCTGGAGCAGGCAGCCGAGCATCTGGCAGCAAATGCACTTTACCGGATCGAGGTAGATCATGTACCACAGGTGACATTTGACGCGGAAGGCGTAAGACATTTATTCCTGTAGGAGATTTCCTGTGGGAATGTTACCGGACGGCTGTTTTTAGTTAAATGAAAATGGAGCATAAGTAGAAATGATAAAATTAGTTGCAAGTGACGTGGATGGAACTCTTGTTCCGGACGGAACATTTGAGATTGATCCTGAGATCTATGATGTGATAAAGAAACTGAAAGAAAAGGGTATTACCTTTGTGGCAGCAAGTGGCAGACAGTATGCGAGCCTTAAGAAGTTATTTGCGCCGGTTGCAGACCGGATATTGTATATCCCGGATAATGGCGGATTTGTCAGAGGAAGTAAGGGTGAAACATGGCTCAAACGTCCGATGGAGAAAGACTTGATCCGTGCGATTGTGGAGGATGCAGAGAAGCTGCCGGATGTAGAGCTGATGCTCTGTGGAAGGGACTACGCATATGTTGGAAGCGAGGATGGACGACTGTATAACTGGATGCGGGAAGCATACCGCTATGAGATCAAGGCAGTGCCGGATCTTACCGATATTGATGATGATATCGTGAAGATCTCGATATTTCACCCGGAGGATGCAGAGCGGATCGTAAAAGACTGGTTTTATGACAAATGGAAGGATACCATTCTGCTGGCACCTGCCGGAGTTTACTGGGTAGACTGTTCGGAACCATCGATCAACAAGGGAAGTGCATTGCAGTTTCTGCTTGATAAATATGAGATCAAACCGGATGAAGTTATGGTATTTGGTGATAATATCAATGACCTTGGTATGCTTGCCTGTGCAAAGGAAAGCTATGCGATCGGAAGTGCCAGAGATGAGGTAAAGCAGGCAGCAGCCCATGTAGCAGATACGATGCGCAATCAGGGTGTGATCAAGGTGTTAAAGGAGCAGTTGTTAAAATAAACTTAGACAGTAGTTGTGATTGAAAAAGGAGTGAAGCCTGATGGCATGTACAACGATATTAGTTGGAAAGAAGGCATCCTATGATGGATCAACGATCATTGCCAGAAACGATGATTCAGGATCCGGTCATTATATGCCGAAGAAATTTGTAGTCGTAGAACCGGAAGAACAGCCGAAAACCTACCGTTCGGTTCTGGCACATCTGGAAATTCCGCTTCCGGAAGAAGCGATGCGCTATACCTCGATGCCAAATGCAGTCGATGGTGAGGGCATCTGGGCGGCAAGCGGTGTAAATGCAGCCCATGTTGCAATGACAGCGACCGAAACCATTACATCGAATTCGAGAGTGCTCGGTGCAGATCCTCTGGTCGAGTATCAGCCGGCAGAGAACGGAAACGAAGAAATACCGGGCGGAATCGGAGAAGAAGATATCGTCTGTCTGGTACTCCCATATATAAGAAGTGCGAGAGCAGGTGTAGAACGTCTTGGAAATCTGCTTGAAACGTACGGAACCTACGAGATGAATGGAATCGCATTCCAGGATCAGGATGAGATCTGGTGGATGGAGACGATTGGAGGACATCACTGGATCGCGAAGAAAGTGCCGGATGATGTCTATGTTGTGATGCCGAATCAGTTCGGCACGGATGTATTTGATATGAAGGATGCATTAACGGATCAGAACGCACATATGTGCTCAAAGGATCTGGCGGAATTTATCGAGAAGAATCATCTGGATCTGACTATTAGAAGAAGCACAGAACGTAAGGCCGAAGATGCGGATCTGCCGTTTGGCAGATTCATTAATCCAAGAGAGATATTTGGCAGTCATGATGATTCGGATCATGTCTACAATACGCCAAGAGCATGGTTTATGGAGCGGTACCTGAATCCGAAGACCTACCGCTGGGATGGTGAAAATGCAGATTACACACCGGTATCGGACGACATTCCGTGGAGTCTGATTCCGGAGCATAAGGTGACGATGGAGGATGTCAAATATGTGTTGTCTTCGCATTATCAGGGAACACCATATGACCCATATCTTCCATATGGAGATAAGAAGATGGCAGGTGCATATCGTTCCATCGGCGTTAACCGGACTGATTTCATGTCTGCGATCCAGATGCGACCATATGGAGCAGAGGACAGCCGTGTGATCGAGTGGGTGGCATTTGCCTCAAATGCATTTAATGTCATGGTGCCATTTTATGCAAATGTGGACACAACACCGGAATATCTGGCGAACACGACCGCTGATGTATCTACCGATAATTTCTACTGGAGCAGCCGAATGATCGCAGCGATGGCAGATGCATCTTACAGCAAGTCGCTGTTTCATATCGAACGGTATCAGGAAACCGTGCTTGCGAAAGGGCATGAGGTGATCAACCGATACGATGAGCAGATAGAAAAAGAACCGGATGCCGGTAAACGAAGTGTGCTTCGAGAGCAGGCCAATCAGGAAATGGCAGATATTCTTCGGAAAGAGACCGGTAATACGCTTTCCAAAGTCTTATATGAACTGAGTAATCAGATGAAGAATTCTTATGCGAGATCGGATGCTTAAGGCATCGGCATAGAGAAGCAAGAAATACAGGAGAAAAAGTAGAAAATATGAAACGAGAATCATTTAAATCCCGTTTAGGCTTTTTATTAGTAAGTGCGGGATGTGCGATCGGAATTGGAAATGTATGGAGATTTCCATATGTAGTAGGAGAAAATGGCGGTGGTATCTTTGTACTGTTCTATCTGCTGTTCCTTGTGGCAATGGGACTTCCGGTTCTGACTATGGAGCTTGCAGTCGGACGAGGAAGCAGGAAGAGTGCGGTTCTTGCATATAAGGAGCTTGAGAAACCAAAGAGCAAATGGCATATCCATGGCTGGTTTGCCATCCTTGGATGTTATGTGCTGATGATGTACTATACAACCGTATCCGGCTGGATGGTATCGTATTTTTATAAATTCGTAACAGGCGAATTCAAGGCAGGTATGGATGTGGATGCGACCGGATCTGTATTCTCGGATCTGCTTGCCGATCCAAAGCAGATGGGCTTCTGGATGATCCTGACGGTTATTGTCGGATTTATTGTATGTAGCCGCGGACTTCAGAATGGTCTGGAAAGGATCAGTAAGATCATGATGACAGCACTGTTGGTGCTGATCGTGGTACTGGCAGTTCACAGTATTACTTTATCAGGAGCTGGCGAAGGTTTACGGTTCTACCTGATTCCAAATCTGTCAACGGTTGAGAAAGTTGGTATTGGAAATGTGATCTCGGCGGCTATGAATCAGGCATTCTTCACTCTGAGTCTTGGTGTAGCTGCGATGGAGATCTTCGGAAGTTATATGAGCAAGGATCATGCGTTGGCAGGCGAAGGTGTGCGAATCTGTGCCCTGGATACATTTGTTGCTGTTATGTCAGGACTGATCATTTTCCCGGCATGCTTCAGTTATGGCGTAGAGGTTACTTCAGGACCAAAGCTGATATTTGTAACGCTGCCGAATGTATTTGTAAATATGG
>OLIS01002637.1_pt1 | contig 11322 bp, 4 predicted proteins | sample 1601351 | NCBI WGS metagenome assembly OLIS01 (sample SAMEA2452122, study PRJEB22498) | human gut metagenome | biome: human feces; feature: human gut; material: feces | place: Australia | collected 2012
GTGCATCTCGCCATACACCTCGATGTTCTTCACCACGTCGCGGCGGTAAGCCTTCAGTCCGCAGTTGAAGTCGTGCAGGTTGTGTATGCCGCTCACCTTGCGTGCTGTGGCATTGAAGAGCTTGGTAGGAATGGTCTTCGACAGAGGGTCGCCCTCCTTGCGGTTCTGCTTGTAGCCCGATACCAGATCGTAGCCTTCCTTGGTAATCATGCGGTAGAGCTCAGGTATCTCGTCGGGAGAGTCCTGCAGGTCGGCATCCATGGTGATGACCACATCTCCCTGTGCCTCTTTGAATCCACAGTACAGGGCAGGGCTCTTGCCGTAATTGCGACGGAACTTGATGCCTTTCACCTGGTCGGCCTCCTCTGCCAAGTGTTCTATCACTTGCCATGAGTGGTCGGTAGAGCCGTCGTTGACAAAGATGACTTCGTAGCTGAAGTGGTTGGCTTCCATCACTCGCTTGATCCAGGCAAAGAGCTCGGGCAGCGATTCTTCCTCGTTGTATAGGGGTACGATAACGGATATGTCCATTTGTTTGGTGTGTTATTGTTGGTTATTGATGTTCTTGATACTTACGCGTCGTACCATGATGGCTGCGATGACAGGGCTGAGTACCACACCCACGATGAGGTCGGTAATCATAAACATGGAAGCCCATGCCAGTGGCTTCATCGAGAGGATGGTGTCGATGGTAGCCTTTGCCTCTGCCTCCGACAGATGGTACACTTCCTGCATCACGGGCTGGTAGGTGCTTTCCAATAAGACCATGAAAGGTCCCATGTCCATAAACGAGAACCACAGAAACTGTACTACGGTGAGCAGCAGGGTGGCATTGAAGAATGTCTGCATACAGTAGAAGGTGCCTCGGCGGAAAGAGATAGTGCCCTCCAGGGCATAGTCGCGGAAACTCTTCAGGCGTTTGCCTACTACAAAGGGAGTGCTGATCAACAGCAGGTTGCCTATCAGTCCCAAGAACGACTGGTCGGGCTTTACTGCCAGCATGGTGAATGCGAAACTAACTATCCATACAAGTCCTAAGATGGCTCCGTCCTGGCGGGCGAAAGCCCTTGTCTGAACTAAATTCTGTACATTAATCATTGTCTTATTTATGTATTATCGTGCAAAGGTAAGCAATTTTTAGCATATAGTGTTCAATGCTGCGATAATTTTATATATTTTTGGAGAAACAGACCTGTAGGAAACAAAAAAAAGAGAACTTCTGTAGATGAAGTTCTCTTTTTTGAGCCTCTTGTCGGATTCGAACCAACGACCCCGAGATTACAAATCACGTGCTCTGGCCAACTGAGCTAAAGAGGCGGGTGGACAAGCGATTCATATCGCACCGCTACAACCAAGTACCCTTGCTATGTTCCCATCCTGGGGGATTCCGAGGGAGCTGGTCGTATGAGACTTGTCCGTCTCTGCGTTTAAGCGGGTGCAAAGGTACTGCTTTCCTTTGAACCTGCCAAATATTTCCCGAGAAATGTTCCTTTTATTAACTTCTGTTAAGGAAAAGGTCTGCTAAAAGTCCACAACCGTGATTCCTGCTCCGCCAAACTGCACATGCTCATCGGCAAAGTGGGTGACATTGGGCACACTGCTCAGATACTGACGGATAAGCTGTCGCAGGATGCCGTTGCCTTTGCCGTGGAGGATGCGCACACGGGGCATTCCTACAAGGATGGCATCGTCGATGAAATACTGCACGGCATTGAGAGCCTCATCACCACGCATACCTCTTACGTCAAGGTCTTGGTGGAAATTGGTCTTGTGCTTGTCTATCGTGTTGCGTGTCTCGGTACTGATGCCATACGAGCCTAAGTTCTCCTTGCGTTGTTCGGTCTTGTCGGTCTCGGTGGTGGCGACAGCATGTTCCAGACGGTTGAGGCGCATCTTGGTACGCATACCTCCAAAGACAGCAGTAGCCATATCGCCCGCTATGCTCTCTATGGTTCCTATGGTGGAGAGCCCCTTGATGCGCACGGTGTCGCCTACTGATAGAGGACGGTTTTCCTGCTGCGTCTTGTTGACAGCACTGCGCAGCGCTGCCGCAGCCTTCTCTTGGTTCTGAGTTTTTTCGGCCTTTCGCTTGGCATGTCGTTCCTTGCGTTGCTGTATCTGAGCTATCTTGCGGGCTATCTTGTCGTCATTCTCCTTGGTGTCGATGTCCTGCATCTCTTCCTTGAAGGCGTCCAGCTCCTGACGTATGCGCTTGGTCTCCTCCTTCTCAGCCTGCTTCTCGCGTATTTCTCGTATGGCGTTCTCTATCTTTTTGTTGCTCTCCTTCAGCAGTTCCTCTGCCTGTTGCTTGGCTTTGGCGAGTATCTGTTTGCGGCTTCGTTCTATGTCCTCTATGTCGCTCTCGTATCGCGAGATAGTCTTTTCCATGTCTTTCTCGCGCTGGTGTATGCTCTGTCGCTTGTTCTCCCAGTAGCGCTTATCGCGAACGATGTCCTGCAGATACTTGTCGCTCTGTATGTATTCGGAGCCTACGATGTCGCTGGCCTCCTTGATCACCTCCTCGGGGAGTCCTATCTTGCGGGCTATCTCGATGGCGAAGGAAGAGCCTGGTCTGCCTATAGCCAACTGGAAGAGAGCTTTCATCTCGTGGCGGTCGTAGAGCATGGCACCGTTGGCTACTCCCTCATGACTGTCGGCAAAATGCTTCAGGTTCTGATAGTGTGTGGTGATGACTCCATAGGCGCCTTGCTGACAGAAACGGTCGAGCACAGCCTCTGCAATGGCTCCGCCGATGCCAGGCTCGGTGCCTGTACCAAACTCATCGATGAGGATGATGGTGTCGCCGTTGGCTGCCTTCATCATATTCTTCATGTTGAGCAGATGCGAGGAGTAGGTACTCAGGTCGTTTTCCAGACTCTGTTCGTCGCCTATGTCGATCATGATGTTCTGGAACACGCCCGTCTTCGAACGCTCGCTCACGGGGATGCTCAGTCCGCACTGCAGCATGTATTGCAGCAGTCCCACGGTCTTCAGACAGACCGACTTTCCTCCGGCGTTAGGACCTGAGATGATGAGGATGCGCTTCTCTTGTGTCAGCATGATGTCGAGTGGCACCACCTTCTCGCCTTTCTTCTCCAACGAGAGTCGGAGCAGGGGGTGAATGGCTCTGGTCCAGTCTACGTGTGGGTGGGCTTCCACCTCAGGCTCTATGGCTTGCTGGGTCTCTGCAAGCTTTGCCTTGGCCTGTATCAGGTCGATGATGGCAAGGAATCGGTAGCTGTCCAATATCTCGCGCGAGAAGGGTCGCACCTTGTTGGTGAAGTCGGTGAGGATGCGTATGATTTCCTTGCGTTCCTCGCCCTCGAGTTCTCTCACGCGGTTGTTGGCTTCCACCACCTCGGTAGGCTCTATGAATACCGTTCTTCCTGTGGCACTCTCGTCGTGCACGATACCCTTGATCTTACGTTTGAGGGTAGGGATGACGGGGATGACGAGTCGTCCGTCGCGCAGGGTAGGGGTGACATCTTTCTCTACCACTCCCTCGCTCTGTGCTGCACGCAGTATGCCGTACAGTGTGCGGGAGATGCTGCCCTCGGTCTTTGCTAACTCTCGGCGTATCTGCAGCAACTCGGGGGTTGCGTTGTCGCGTATCTTGCCAAACTTGTCGAGTATCTGGTCGATGCGTTGTACCAGCTGGGGGAAAGACATGACGTCAGCCGACAGGCGATGCAGGGCAGGGTAGGGATATTTCTTCTCTCTGCGCCAACCGTCTTCCTGCTCGGCTTCGTCGTCATCGCTGTGGTTGAGTATCTTTACGATGCCGTCGATGGTGCTCAGTGAGCGTCGAAGGTCGAAGAGCTCGTCTTCCTCCAAGTGGGTGTTCTCCACTCTGATGCGTACTATCGACTCTCTCACATCGTAGAAGTATTGCAGGGGGAAGTCTTCCACCTCCTCCATGAGTCTGCGAAACTCTCGGGTCTGCAACAGCCATTCGTTCACCTCGTCGGCATCAGAGCTGAAGTGCATCTTCTCTACCTGTTCCTTGCCCAGGGTGGAGAGGCATCGCTCACGCAACAGATTTCGAATCTCGTTGAAGCCTATCTTTTGTTCAAAATTATCTGGATATGTCATGTTGTTCTTATTTTCAGGCGGCAAAGTTACGAATTTTTTGAATGTTACCCAAATTTCAACTGCAAAAAACAAGGGAGCGAACCCTGTTAGGTTGCTCCCTCGTTGTTCTTGTTTCTATTATTGGTAGTTCTTAATCCCAGGAATCCCAGGAATCAAAGTCGTTAAAGTGCTCCTTGGATAATTGTCCAGCACCGCCATTAGGATTTTTAGGATCAGTTTTAACACCTCCGCCAGCGTTACCGCCTGTAAGATCTGTATTATCAGTCTTTGAAAAGGTTTGCAGCAAACTTTCTGTCTGTAACGGAATGTAAAATATCTGTGGCTGTATATATATTTTTTTATTCATTGCTTCAAATGTTTTTATTTGATATACTTCTTACCATTAATAATATAGATACCACTTGGCAGTGACTGGAAGTTGTTGGCATTTTCGCTAACCAACTGTCCGTTGATGTTGTAAACCTTTCCGTTGGCTGGCATCAGTTGTCCGTCAGCATCAATGATCAAGTCTTCGATACCTGTAGTCTCACCATTGTTGCCATCTACGTTGCTACTGTTTACCACCTGTAGCATCATAGGTTTGGCACCAGTTTGGGTGCCGAGACGCTTCAGATAACCACGGAAACCTTTCAGTGTTCCACTCGCACCTATGAAGTTCTTGAATGTACCATCCTGATTACTGATAAAGCCATCGCCTTCCTGTACGGTCATATCATTGCTGTAGCTTGAAGCCCATGTATAGCCATTGCCAGTACACCAATCGTCAGGTTTACCATTTTCGTTTTTGGTTGCCTCGATAGTTACGTAAGGATATTCTGTTGCAGCAGTGCTGATGCTCTCAACATCCTTGCTTGGCTTGATAAGGAATGGTTTGTTGGCCACGATGGTATTGTAAGCATGACGTACAAAGTAAACTTTACCATTCTCAACACGGTCGAAATAGAGAATCTGGGTACCATTCTCATTGCCAATGCTGTATGTATTACCAAAGATAGCATCTACCTGATGCTTGTTGAGACTGAAAGGAAGAACACAGGTTGTCCAAATACCTTTTGTCATTTTGCGGTTAACTGTAACCTTTGCCACATGACCATCCTCTGTTGCCTTGATTGTATTGGTCTGGTTGTCGTTGAAAATAAACTCGTCAACTTTTGGCTCGGTTGCACTCTTTTCAAAAGAGAAACCATAGAAACCAATCTTCGAACCGAAGTTGTAGAGATAGTAAGTCTTACCAGCCTTTACCTTAAAGGTATAGGTAACAGGTGCATCAGCGAGAACAGACCAACCACGTGAGCCTTTCAAATTGGGATATTTTGTTGCAGCTTCATTAGGTGCAGTTTCTTGGTCAAGTTTGTTTTCGTAAACATTGTTCTTAAAACCTGTTTCTGACATCTCAAAACTTTCGAGACCAAAGTGATTCTTCACTGTTTCTACAGTTGGCGACTGCTTGTCACCCATATCCCATTTATAATCACTCAAATTATAATTCTTGCCATTCGGCTTACCTGTGGTTGATTCGATGTGAGCATCTGAACTTACAAAATTACCAGCTTCATCCATGATGAATACACGACGCTGTGGTCTGTATTGATAATCTGTAGAGTTATTATTCTTCTTCTTTGAATCGAATACTCCATTTTGATATATATGTGCTACGACAGTACCATTTGTCTTAGGCTGGAATACTAAGAAGGAACCAGAACATGGCACATTGAACATTGGATCTACTATATGGTCTTTTTTAGTATAATCCGCATTGCTTATCAATGTTGTTTCTGGCATACAGTTGGATCCCATCTCCTGGCGAGCATTCTTCTGCTTGTCACCTGCCTTTACCATATAATCAAAGCCGGTAATCTTCCATGGAGCTTTTCTTGATTTATAATTGTCCTGCGAGCTATCATAATTCCACTCTACAGTACTTGACAAAGACTCTTTTTCTGTAGTCCAAAGACCACCCACTGTACCTGGGAATAACCATCCACCAAGAGTAACAGACAAATTCTCGTCCTGATTCCACATGGTTTTCTGGCTCTTATATTCCTCATTTGCATGAACTCGATACACTGCTGGGTCGTCAACATCTATTGTAATTAAAGCTGTGGTGCTTTCTAAGTTTTTACCAGTGACAACGACACGGATGTTAGCTGTACCTTCGCTGACTGCTTCTATCTTTCCTGTTGTGGCATCTACCTTTACAACACCAGGAGAAGTAGAGAACCACGAGGTGTTGTATTCTGTATAGACAAGAGTAGCATTTCCTTTTTTAACCGTCAAGTCTGGTGCTACTTGTGTAGTACCTGCATACATTTGAATGCTTGCAGGATCAGGTGTAACGACGATAACTTGATGCGTGCTGTTTATATCCAATTTGAATGAAATAGGATCAGGACTATCATAGACGTCACCATAGTTGTCTTCACCATTCTGTCCAGGTGTTGCACTTACTGTAACAGTATATGTACCTGCAGTACTTGGTGTGTAGTTAAGTGTATTTTCGGTGAATTCCTGAATTTGTCCATTAGCTTGCGCAGTAACTTTATAAGTGTATTTGAAATAACTGCTTACATCTTCACCATTATAAATCAGAGGAACTGTGATAGTTCTGTTTTTACTATCTTGGTGAAGGTTGATGGTGATGTCTTTGAATGAATCTGAGAAAACAGGCTTGATCTTACCTTCTGATACCGAGTAAGAGAACTGAAGAGTACCTACAGTATAATTGCTTCCAAGTGATGCTCTTGGAGTCGCAGTAACGGTAATGAGAGATGTTCCCTTAATAAATTTTCCAGCATTTTTCGTAACTGAGAATTTTCCAGTCGTATTATCAACAGTCACATTCTTGTCTCCACTAACCTCAAAAGACAAGGTGTAGTCTTGACCCAACTTCAGCAACTTGTCATTATCTCCATAAACCTTGATGACAGGCTGCTCTTCTTCCGCATCTGTGGTGTTGATAGTAACATCCATTACGGAAACGTTGAGTGGAGAAGGGGCCTTTACGCTCAACTGATAAGTGGCTGTAGTTCCTTCATAAGTGTTTGCATCTTTTGGAGTAACAGTTGCTGTGATGGTTGCGATACCTAAGCTCTTAATAGTAATGGTATGACCACTCACAGTAGCAACATCCTCTGCATTTGACTTGTAATCTACAGTATATTGATCTGTAGAAAGCGTAGTGTTTCCTGCCTTAACAGTAAGAGTTGGCAAAGTCACATTTTTTGTAGTGTTGACCACCACATCAGCATTGCGCTCGAAAGAAGCTGTCAGTCGTGTCTTATCTGAAGATGAAGCAGAACGTTCCACCTGTAGACTTGTCAAGCAAGTAGTACCACCACCGTAGCGACCCAAATAGAGTGCATCGCAATCTTTTTCAATGGTATAAGTAAATTCAGAACCACCAGCAGCAGATGTAGCCAAGATGTTTGACTTAAAGATGCTGCTACCATTTACATCAGAATAAATAATCACACCAGAAAGATTCTTGCTATTGCAATAGCCTTTCAGCGTAATCACATCACCTGCTTTGAAGCCACCAGTCTTAGGTTTGATAGTGATGTACTTTCCGTCATTTGCGCTGAAGTCGCTACCAAACCTTATAATACCATTAGTTGATGTGCAGTTTGTTCCATCAGTAGTTGTACCAACAGAGGTAGAGGTTGTGAAGTTGTAAATGACCTCGCCTACGGTTGGATCAACTGGAGTTTGCTTTTTCTCTACCTTAACGGCAAATGTAGCAGAAGTCTCTTTATACTTGTTTGTATCTGTAGGCTTGATGGTGGCAACGATGTTTGTTTCACCTTCACCAACAATGGTTACCTTACCATTCTCTACCTTTGCTACTGCATCATTGTCAGAAGCATAGGTTACGTTATAGTCGCTTGCTGTCAAAGTGGTCTCGCCTGCCTTGACTGTAAGTGTAGGAAGATTTTGTGCAACATCGCCTTCTGTTGCAGACATTGTTGCAGGAGAAAAGAATGTAGTAAGAGCTACCTGTGTGTTGGCACGGGTGATACTAATCGACTTAACGTAAGTTGTCTCGCCAGTTTTTCTATAAATATAGAATGTACTCAAACCATTCAGAATATCGCTTGCTTTGACAGTATAACTAATATCTTCACTCTTTTGAGTCATGTTGCCAAGACTTACCGAAGATGAGCCTGTGGTTGTACCAGTATATGCTACCAAACCTCCTTTTCCTTTTGTTGATGAGTATGCAGATATTTTTATAACATCACCTTCTTGGAGTGTGTTGTTATTCAAACTTACTAATATATATTTGGTTGATCCTAAATCGCCATCACTTTTGAAACCATTGGCTTCAACTTTAGCTGCTCCTAATGTTACAGTTCCACCTTCTGCGGTATATGAAGTATTAGCAGTATTCTCAGATGTCTTGAAAGTATAGGAGAAAATGTTTACTGTTGCCGTTCCATTATCACTACCACCATTATTATCTGTGCTACCATTATCAGTATTTGAGTTACTTTTGGCAGTTACAGTTGTTTCGCTTGTCTTAATAGTGGTGTTACCATTAGCAGTAGCTTCGCAGTAATAAATTCCACTTTCTTTTGGAGTATAAGTAGCAGATGTGGCATCTGCAATTTTTGCCTTATTCTTATACCACTGATAAGTAACGTTACCATCACCATAAGCAGTTGCATCGAGGGTTCCTTCAGTAGTAGTGAAGTCATAACGTGGAGCCAAGTCGCGAGCAAAGAGAATCTGCTTGCTGTCTTGGTTCTGGTAAGCACGCTCGTACTCAGTAGCAGCCATGATGAAGCCACCGAGAACCTTGCCCTCGGTATAATAATAACCAGTATTTTCACCAGTTACAGCTTTTGCGTCATCACCGTTAATGTAATAACTGCGTGAGCCATCACGTAATTTTTTATTGTTAGCTCCTAATCCAGCCGAGCAACAACTTCCCAAAATTTGGATTTTGTTGTTGTCGTCCTTGTCATACGCCATAAATTTATTTACTAAGGCAACGTATGCTTTCTTTGCCATAGTCTCATATTGGTTGCTTTCAAGTAATTTCAAGCGTAAGGCTTTCAAGTATGCAGCAGTGAAAAGTGCAGAACATGATGACTCTTCGTAGTTTCCATCAAGTGCATTGTCTTTTTGGTCTAAGACTTGATACCATGTTCCATCTTCGTTTTGGTAAGATGCTATGCTTGTTGCAAGTTTTTCAAGATAGCCTTTCAGAGTAGAATAATTAGTATTGCTTGCAGGCATAAGCTCAAGGACATCGACTAAAGCAAGCATATACCAAGCATTGGCTCTACCCCAAAATGCTCCAGAATGATATGAAGTAGCATCTGTAGCTTTAGACCAATCTGTGATAGTAGGTGTTGCTGTCATTCCATGATATAAAAGACCTGTCTTGGAATCGCGCAACTGTTCCCATGTGATAGAAAACTGTTTTGTCAATAGACTCCAATCATCGTTTGAAACATTATTGGTTGCGTTTTTATAATTTATCAATTGTGCAAGAAGGGCAGGTCCCATATACATTCCATCACACCATACTTGGTCTACATAATTGTATTTGTGGAACCAACCACCCAACATTTTCTTTTGAACATCGTTGGCTGTAGTTCCTTTGACATTAGAATTAGTAACATCACCGATAACATAGTTCTCGTTATAATATTTTAAATCGGTGATAATAGCTTCTATAGCATTCTTTGCAGTAGTTTTTGCTGCATCCTCGCCCCATTTGTTATTATTGATAATATGAAATGCCATTTTTGCAGCATTCATATTGTCAAGGGTCATCTTGGTTTGATCTTGTGCGGAATAGGGATAGTCTGTAGCATAGGCCTGTGCGGATTTAAACCAAGGTTTTGCCCAATCGAAATCTACATAGTAATCAGAAGCTTCAAGAGTGGCTTTGCCAACAAGACCTGCAACATAATCCAATTTCATGTTGTTGGCATACCCTCCTAATGACTCTGTTCCTGAATTCCATTTCGCAAAGCCATATGCTTTTTGATTACCTCGGAAATCATAAAGTCTTGAATTAATCGCCCACTGCGAATAGCGGACAGCAGAATTGAATTTTACCCCCCCATTGCTATCTGCCGCTTTCACTCCAATGACGCTGAGGCATGGGAGTAAAAGGAGAAGAAACAGGCGAGCGAAACCACCTCGGCTCATGTCGAGGAAGCGGAATGTAAGTGTTTTGTGTTTCATTTCACTTTTATTTTTATTGTTTTTGTGCTTATTTAGCTGTTTTATATTACTCATACTTCTACTGTAAGTCTATGCACCGCTGATTTTTTTCTTTAGTTATTTTTGATGGTAGTCTGTTTTAAATATCCCAGTATAGCGGTCGCAGTCGAGAACTTATACGATGAAATTTTTCGTGCAATCGGTTGCACTTTCTTTTCGGCTGCAAAGATACGAAAAATATGTTAAAAAGCAATGAATCCATTTTGTCTAAAATTAGATTTTTTACGTAATCGTTTGCGTGTGATTTGCTTTTGGCTTTGTTGAATTGCTTTTTTTCTTATTGTCATGCTTTCAGGTATTTATACACTTATAGAACTTTAGCAAGTTCAGAAGTTATAGAAGTTAAAGAAGTTATCACTCCCTACGGTCGTTAGAAGTTATAGCCAACAGCCTTGAAGTTTAATATTTAATTGTTTATGTTTAGTGTTTAGTTTCATGTCCACTAAAGCATTTGTCTTAACTCCTTAACTCCTTAACTCCTTAACTTCCCTACATGCGAAAGTTGAGTATAATAGTTAGCATGTCCCGGTAAGTCACTGAGATGTCCCAATGACTTACCGGGAAATCTCAGTAAGTCATTGGCAGATCTGAATAACTTATCGGGCTTGAGACCATTTTGTGAAGTTGTGAACGTCTATTATAATATATATATATTCTTTTATATGTTTTTAAGGCATTACCCATACAGCTGTTTTCTTTCTTTATTTATTTTCTTTCGCGTATGCGTGTGAAAGCAAGAAACGAGGGTTCACCCTTCACATCAGCGTCGGAAGTCCGATAAACAGAGGGGATTCAGGGCGTGAACCCACCCTTCACAGGTATTCACAAAAACGTCACAAATGGCATAAAATGGTGAACCCTTGGTGCACCAAAAGTCCGAAATGTGAACGCTTTTTTATAGCTTTTTGCCAACAGAATGAACACTTTGAATTAGTCAACACCCATATTGTCATGAGTTGTTACGTTAATACTGTGAGTCAACGTGTATTATTA
>OLIS01002644.1_pt1 | contig 11295 bp, 14 predicted proteins | sample 1601351 | NCBI WGS metagenome assembly OLIS01 (sample SAMEA2452122, study PRJEB22498) | human gut metagenome | biome: human feces; feature: human gut; material: feces | place: Australia | collected 2012
AGCGTAGTTTAATACAAAGGCTACGATGGCCGATTCAAAGTCCGGCAGGCGAATGCCTACGGACGGCAGTACGAAGTAAACGAAGAAAATCTGCAGCATCAGCGGGGAGCCGCGCAAAATCCAAACGTAGCCGCCGATGAGGGCCTGCAGGGGTTTAATGCCGGAAACACGGCCGAGGCTGAGCAGAATGCCCAACGGAATGCTCAGTACGATGGTGATAATAAAAACTTGAAATGATACCAGGCAGCCATCCATCATCTGAGGGATGATATTTAAAACGTAATCCATAAATTATTTCTCTCCATATAATTATAATATGGGCTGCCGCTAAATGCGACAGCCCTCAAGTGATAACAAATTAATATTTTGTGATATCTGCGCCCATCCATTTTTCGGAAATCTTTTTGCAGGTACCGTCTTTTTTCATTTCATCCATAGCTTTGTCGATGCGGTCTTTGAAGTCTTTGTCGTCCTTACGGAAGGCAATTGCTACAACCTCATCGCCCATGTTCTGCTCAAGAATTCTGTAGGCACCGGGTTTCTTTTTGTCATAATAGCCGCGAGCAAGAACTGCGTCTACGATAGCAGCATCAACACGTTTGTTGTCTATTTCCATGTAAATAGCTGCGAAGTCGGGATATTTGCGAATTTCCTTCATGGAAGCTGCCAGCTCTTTGTGTGCAGGCTGCTCGAGCAGGTAGGAGCCTGTGCTGTCATCCTGTACCGCTACGATTTTACCCTTTAAATCTTCGAGGGTTTTAATCGGAGAATCCTTAGGAACAACAACCAGCTGGGAGTTGTTGATGTAAGGCTTGGACATGCCATATACCTTTTCACGCTCCGGGTTAACGGTGAAGCAGTTCCAGATAGCGTCAATGCGTTTGGATTTGAGCTCTGCTTCTTTTGCACCCCAGTCGATTGGTTTAAATTCTACTTCCATGCCGGCACGCTTGCAGGCTTCGCGTGCAAGGTCGATATCCATGCCGACGATTTCATTCTTTTCATTGCGGTAACCCATAGGAGCGAAGTTATCGTCCAGACCGATTACCATTTTTTTCGGGCCGTCGCTGCCGCAGCCGGCAACCATCATGAGCATCATCATCAGGCCCATTACTAAAGCTACTAATTTTTTCATTTTCCACACCTCATTTGTTAATTAGCATTTAACTATGTACCCATTATACTTTAGTACGCTAAATTTGTAAAGTGCTAAACGCGAAATTTTTTAAGAAATTCTATTAGTGTAAGAAAAGCTCCCACAGAAGTCTGCGGGAGCTTTTGAGTTTTGCTTCGGTAAATCAGAATGCCGGAGTAATGGAGCCTTTGAAGTGATCCTCGATGAATTTTTTGTTTTCTGCGGAGGTGTAAATCTTCTTCAGCTGTTCCATACGCGGATCCTTTTCGTTAGCCTTGGTGGTTACGAAGATGTTAACAAACGGGTTATCGGCGCGTTCAACCAGCAGGCTGTCTTTGGACGGATTCAGTTTGGCAACCAGTGCATAGTTGGCATTGATTACGGCAATATCAAGGTCACCCATTGCTTTAGGAATAGAAGCGGCATCCAACTCTTGGATTTTGTAGTTTTTCGGATTTTTGGTGATGCTTGCTACAGAGGTGGAAACATCGTTTTTATCCTTAACTTCTATGAAGCCTTTGTCAGCCAGAACCAGAAGTGCGCGAGCACCGTTGGACGGATCGTTAGGAATGCCGATTGTTGCGCCTGCCGGGATATCCTCAACCTTTTTATATTTGGTGGAATAGATAGCCATCGGGAAGTTAACGGTTTTGAAAGCTTCAACCAGCTCGAATTTAGGCTCTTTTTTCAGCGTTGCTGCCAGATACGGAGCATGCTGCATGGAGTTGGCAAACAGCTCGCCCTGTGCCAGGGATACGTTCGGGGTTACATAGTCGGAGAATTCGACAACTTCGATTTTCAGGCCTTGTTTTTCAGCCAGCTTTTTAACGTTGTCCATGATTTCAGCGTGCGGACCTGCGGTTACGCCGATTTTAACAGGTGCGTTCGGGTCAGCCTTTTTGTCGGCTGCCTTGTTGTCACCGCCGCAGCCTGCGGCGATGATGGTCAGTGCGCAGAGCGCAACGGTGAGTAAAAGTTTGGTAATTTTCTTCATAAGTTGTTCCTCCCTAAAATAATGGTGGTCTGCTGTCAGACAGCAGCGGCTTTTTTCTTTATTACGTCGATGAAACTCGCTTCATCGTTGTAAATTCTCATTTGGCCTGTAGATTACAGTTTATTTTTGTTAAGCTTTTTGGATGCGTAGTCGCCTAAGGACTGCATTGCCTGTACCATGACGATGAGCACGACAACGGTGGCAATCATAACATCCATCTGGAAGCGCTGGTAGCCGTAGCGGATTGCCAGGTCACCAAGACCGCCGCCGCCTAAGGTGCCGGCCATTGCGGAGTAGCCGATTAAGCTGATGATGGCAAGCGTTACACCAAGTACGATGGAATGCATTGCTTCTGGAAGCAGTACCTTAGTGATAATCTGCATCGGGCTTGCACCCATAGCCTGAGCTGCTTCGATAATGCCGGGGTTGATTTCCAGCAGAGAAGATTCAATGATACGTGCAATGAACGGTGCTGCGGAAATAGTCAGCGGCACGATTGCTGCGGTAGTACCGATGGAAGAGCCGACAATCATACGTGTCAGCGGAATAATTGCTACCATTAATATAATGAAAGGAGTGGAACGTGTTGCGTTGACAATCGCGCCCAGAATAGTGTTAAGCGGCTGGTTCGGCAGGATGTGGTCCTTGCGGGTTACGGTAAGGATTACGCCCAGCGGAATGCCGATTAAAGTGGAAAGTGCGGTAGAAGCGAAAACCATGTAGCAGGTTTCCCAAAAGGATTTTATTAAAAGGTCAATCATATCAGGACTCATAGCCAATTACCTCCGTTTTCAGATGCTGCTGATGCAGATATTCCAATGCATTTTTAATGCGCTCGCGGTTACCGGAAATCTCAATCAGCAGGGTGCCGAAGAGGACATCCTTCAGCTGGTCGGTATTACCGGAAATAATGCTTACGTCAACATCAAAATGTTTTACCATGCCGGAAATAATAGGCTCGCTGGCACTGTCGCCGATGAAGGAGATACGCACCAGCAGCTTGCTGCCTTCGGTATAGGTATCGCTTAATTTCATCTGTTTAACGATGTCAGGCAGCTCGGCGTTGATAACACTCTTGGTAAATTCCTTTGTAGTGGGGTGCTGCGGATTGGTGAAAACATCAATCATCGGGCCTTCTTCAATGATGTCGCCGCTTTCGATAACAGCAACGCGGTCACAGATGGTTTTTACAACCTCCATCTGGTGTGTAATAAGCACGATGGTCAGATTCATCTTTTTGTTGATGTCCTGCAGCAGATGCAGAATAGATTTGGTAGTCTGCGGGTCGAGGGCGCTGGTTGCTTCGTCGCACAGAAGTACCTTAGGATTGCTTGCCAGGGCGCGGGCAATGCCTACACGCTGTTTCTGGCCGCCGGACAACTGGCTGGGATAGTAGTTGGCACGGCTTTCCAACTGTACCAGCTCCAGCAGAGGACGTACGCGCTTGTCGATTTCGCTCTTGCTCAGACCTTGGATTTCCAGAGGAAAAGCAATGTTATCATAAACAGTACGTGCGGGAGCTCAGCAGGTTGAAGTGCTGGAAAATCATGCCGATGCTTTGACGTGCTTTACGCAGCTGTGCTTCGCTCATGGCGGTCAGCTCCTGACCGTCAACGAATACCTGGCCTGCAGTCGGTTTTTCCAGCATGTTGATGCAGCGCACCAATGTGGATTTGCCGGCACCGGAAAGACCGATGATACCGAAAATTTCGCCAGCATTGATGCTCAGGCTTGTTTTGTGCAGAGCATGGATGTCGCCGGCTTTGCTGTAGTAGGTTTTTTCTACATTAACTAGTTCTATCATTCTTGTGTTCCTTTCTAATGTGACCGCAAGTTTCAGCAGTCCTTATTTTAGTGTGAGAGATTATTTTCCAATAGAAGTCAGCGGATGCTGCTTGAGAGTCGCATTCTCCGGTGTACGTCCGCTGTCGGAATCGACGGCCGACGTAAAAAAATCCTTCACCGGCACGGCGAAGGATACTTTGCATCTGTAATCTTCATCTGCCGGAATTATCCGTTGGAATTGGCACCGTTCACTGATGTGTGGTTGCCGTAGCTTCATCGGGCCAGTCCCTCAGCTACTCTTGATGAAATCTCTGTTAAGTTTGAATGAAATAATCATACATCTATTTTAGGATATTGTCAACAGTTTTGCGTAAAATTTACTGAAAAACTGTAAAGCTGTAAAGCTGCGTCCAATGGATTTCAGGAATTGCTCAAATTATATCAAAATACTAGGTAATCGTAAAGGGAAATGCGAAATTTTTTACAAAACCTGCGAAAAAAAGGTTTTTTGTAAATTTTTCTTGACTTTCACAAGATAAAGCATTAAAGTATTTTTATGAGTTAGTGAGTTAAAGTACTATCGTTATATGCATGTAACGCACAGGAGGAAACTAAAAAATGGCAGCAAATATTCATGATCATTTAACAGACCAGTTATTCAAAGCGATTCTCAGCTTAAAGGATGAGGAGCAATGCTATAAATTTTTTGAGGATATCTGTACTATCAGCGAGCTTAAGGCAATGGCACAGCGCCTGGAGGTGGCGCGCATGCTGGATGATGGCTGTATCTACGAAACTATCGTAGAGAAAACCGGTGCCAGCACCGCAACTATTTCACGTGTTAAGCGTTGTCTTGTTTACGGCGCGGATGGTTATAATTCTGTTATGCAAGTTATAAAAGAGGGGAAGAAAGAAGATGACTAATAATGTATATCAGGTTCCCTACGGAACAAAGGATATTCTGCCGGGAGAGATGAAGACACGCCGCGGAATCGAAAATGCGATTATCAATGTTTTTGACAAATGGGGCTATGATGAGGTAAAAACACCCGATTTTGAATATGTTGATACCTTCGGCGCTGCCGGTGCCAAAGGGGACTTCCGTTTTTTTGACCGCAGCAATAATCTGCTGGCGCTGCGCAATGATATGACGGCACCGATTGCCCGCCTGACAGCGACACGTCTGCAGGGCGGCGAAAAGATCAAACGTCTTTGCTATCTGGCAAACCTTTACCGTTATGAAGAAATTCAGGCAGGACGGCAATGCGAATTTGAGCAGGCCGGTGTAGAAATGCTGGGTGCCAGCGGCGCTGCTGCCGATGCCGAGGTTATCGTGCTGGCAGCCGAAGCATTGCAGGCTGCAGGCTTGCAGAAGTTTGCTATCAGCCTGGGACACGTTGATTTTATCAACGGCCTGGCGGAGGAAGCAGGCTTTGATAACGCGCAATTGCAGCAGCTGAAGGATTGCCTGCGCCGTCATGATGCTGTGGGCATGCAGCAGATGGCAGATGCGATGGAAAATATCCGTCCGGAAATCAAGCAGCTTTTTGCCGATTTCCTCTTCCTGCAGGGTGGCATAGAGCTTTTGGACAAAGTTGCTGCAATAGTAACTAACGCTAAGTGCCAAGGCGCTCTGAATGATTTGCGCAAAATCTACAAGCTGGTGGATGCTTACGGTGCAGCAGGTTATTTGAGCTTTGATCTTGGCTTATATCGTTCGCTTGACTATTACACGGGCATGATTTTTGAAGTGTACCTGCCGGAAATGGGTTATCCGGTGGCAGGCGGCGGACGCTACGATAAGATGATGCAGCGCTTCGGGCTGGAATGCCCGGCAACAGGCTTTGCCGTCGGCGTGGACCGCGTACTGCTGGCTTTGGAACGCAACGGCGTTGTTACCAATAACCGCACCTGGGACGTGCTGGTAGCCTGGAGCGAAGGCAAGCTGCCGGAGGCGATTGCCAAAGCGACAGCATTGCGCCGCGAAGGCCGCAGCGTTAAGCTGCTGACCGAGGCTGCGGACTTGCAGGGAGCAGCGCTCGCAGTGAAGGAATATGGCTGTAAATCGTTAGTATATGTAGAATAAGCTTAACAGAAAGACAATATACACATTAAGCTTATGGCTGGGAAATATAGAGGGGTATTTTTATGGACGAATACATTACTATAGCATTGCCGAAGGGCAAGCTGTTCGATAAGTCTGTACGCCTGCTGGCTAAGGTAGGCTACAGCGCAGAAAACGTTACCGAGGATTCACGCAAGCTGGTAATCAGCAATGAGGAAACCAAGGTGCGCTTCATTATTGCCAAGACTGTTGATGTGCCGACGTATGTTGAATACGGTGCGGCAGATATCGGCATCATCGGCAAGGATGTGCTGCTGGAGCAGGATAAGGACGTGGTGGAGCTTTTGGATTTAGGCTTTGGCCGTTGCCGTCTGATGATGGCGGTGCCGGAGGCTAAGCGGCGCGCCAAGCTGACGGATTACGCTCACCTGCGGGTAGCAACAAAGTATCCTAACTGCGCCAAGGCTTATTTCAATAAACTGGGCATTCAGACAGAAATCGTTAAGCTCAACGGTTCGATTGAGCTGGGACCTATAGTGGGCCTGAGCGAAATGATTGTAGATATAGTAGAAACAGGGCGCACCCTGAAAGAAAATAAACTGGCGGAGGTTGATTCTATTTTTACCGCTACTGCCAGACTGATTGCCAACCGCGCCAGCTTCAAACTGAAATTTGCGCGCTTGCACAAGCTGGTTGAGGATTTACGTATTGTTTTAAATGAGGAGGATAAATAAAATGCAGGTTACAGACGCAAGAAAGATGAGCGCAGCAGAGATTGCTGCTTTAATGAAGAAGAAGGCTTTTGACGAGGTGGAATTATCTCCGCGCATTCAGGCAGGTACGGATGCTATGTTCGGCAGACACATGACGGCAGCACAGGTTGTTGAACAGATTGTTGCTGATGTGCGCAAAAACGGTGATGAAAGCCTTTTTTACTATACTAAGCTGATTGACCGCGTAGAGCTGACACCGGAAAATATCCGTGTAACCGAGGAAGAATTTGCGGAAGCGGAAGCTATTGTCAAACCGGAAGTGAAGGCTGCTTTGGAGCGTGCCATCGCCAATGTTATGAAGTTCCATGAGGAGCAGATGCCGAAAACCTGGCTTACGAACCGTCCTTACGGTTCACTGCTGGGCCAAAAGGTTACCCCGGTTGATTCCGTCGGTATTTATGTTCCCGGCGGCACTGCTGCTTATCCTTCGTCTGTAATGATGAATGCCTGCCCGGCAAAGGTAGCAGGCGTTCCCCGCATTGTGATGGCCGTACCGCCCGGAAAGGACGGCAAGGTTAATCCGAACGTACTGGTAACGGCAAAATTAATCGGCGTTACCGAAATTTATAAAATGGGCGGCGCACAGGCGATTGCTGCGCTGGCCTTTGGCACCGCAACCGTACCGAAGGTAGAAAAAATTACCGGCCCCGGCAATATCTTCGTAACTTTGGCTAAAAAAGTCGTTATCGGTCACGTTGATATTGATATGCTTGCCGGCCCGAGCGAAATCTTGATTGTAGCAGATGACAGCGCTAACCCGACCTATCTGGCAGCAGACCTTCTGAGCCAGGCAGAGCATGATCCGTTGGCCTGCGCTATCCTGATTACCGACAGCGAGCGTGTAGCTAATGCTGTGGGCGAGGAAATCGAAGTACAGCTGGCACAGCTGCCGCGTAAGGAAATCGCTGGTACCTCACTGCAGCAGGCAGGCAAGATTATCCTTGCCAAGGATATGCCTACCGTTATCGAAATGGCTAACCTTTCTGCACCTGAGCACTTGGAAATCATGACTAAGGCACCGTTTGAAATTATGCCGTATATCCGTAATGCCGGTGCTATGTTCCTGGGGGCTTATTCACCGGAACCGCTGGGCGATTACTATGCAGGACCGAACCACGTTCTGCCGACAGGCGGTACGGCGAAGTTCTATTCCGTACTGAACGTAGAAACCTTTATGAAGAAAACAAGCATCATTGCCTACACTGCTCCGGCATTGATGGCTGCTGCTGACGATATTATTACCTTGGCTGAAGCAGAGGGCCTGCAGGCTCATGCCAACGCTATTCGTAAACGTGTGGGTAAATAAGGAGGCAGAAGATGAGTAGCTTTACTGTTCGCCAAAGTATTGAGGCGATGGAGGAATATGCCGTAGAAAGCGTGGCGGCGGATATTATTGTTAACGCCAACGAAAGCAATTACCCGCTGCCGCAGGAGATTGCGGAAAAAATTACCCAACGCACCGCGCGCTTTCCTTTTAACCGTTATCCGCCGATTAAATCGGAAAACCTGTGCGAAGTGATTGCCAAAGAGCTGGATGTGGATATTGACTGTGTAAAAATCGGCAACGGCTCCAGTGAGCTGTTGGAAAAGGCCTGCTATGTTTTTGGCGGGCCGGGCAAAAAGATTGCCGTACCCTGGCCGTCATTTTCCATGTACGGCGAGTACGCTGCCCTTTCCGACAGCGAGGAGGTGCGCTATCCGCTGACAGCCGAAGGCTTTGTTGATGTTGACAGCGTTATCAGCTTTTGTAAGGAGCAGCAGCCTTCGCTGTTGATTGTCTGCAATCCTAATAACCCGACAGGCAATTATAACAGCCTGGCGGCTATGGAAAAAATTCTTGCAAATGTAGACTGTCCGGTTATTATGGATGAGGCCTATATGGAATTTGCCGATGGCAAGGAGCTGGCACCGAATGATTTGCGTCCTATGCACAAGCTGTGGCTGGTAGCAGGCTCTACTTTGAGCTTGGTCGGACGCTACAGCAATCTGATGGTTTTCCGCACCTTTTCCAAGGCCTATGGGCTGGCAGGTCTGCGTTGCGGTTATGCAGTGGGTGCGCTGGGGCTGGTGCGTCAGCTGGGCAAGGCGCTGTTGCCTTATCACGTAAATGCCTTTACGCTGATGGCAGCCAAAACTGTTTACGAAAACAAGGAATTGTATAAGGAGCGCATCAAAACAATCCGTGAGGAACGCGATAAATTTGCGGACTGCCTGAAAGCCTTAGGCTTTAAGGTATGGCCGACGGCAACTAATTTTGTTACCTTCCGTGCGGAGGGAGAACTGATGCAGCAGCTTGCCAAGGCTTATGCGGCGAAATTTAGCGAAAAATTGTCGGAGCAGGCTGCCGGAGGTAAGCTGATATTTAAGTATCTGCTGGCCAACAGTATTCTGGTGCGTGATTTCAGCACGCATCCGGTGCTGCAGGGCTGCCTGCGTATCACCATCGGCTTACCTGAAGAAAACAAGCAGATTATTGCTAAAATCACCGAGCTGTGTGCGGAGGTAAAAGCATGAGAAGCGGTAATGTAGAAAGAAAAACACTGGAAACAGGCATCAGCGCCGAATGGTGTCTTGATGGCAGCGGCAGCTGCGAAATTAATACAGGCATCGGCTTTTTTGACCATATGCTGACGCTTTTGGCAAAGCACAGCTTCAGTGATCTGGTGGTGCATGCTGTTGGTGATTTGGATGTTGACAGCCATCATACGGTGGAGGACTGCGGTATTGTACTTGGTCAGACACTGAAGGAGGCTGTGGGCGATAAGGCAGGCATTCACCGTTACGGCAACTGCTTTTTGCCGATGGATGAGGCGCTGGTGCAGGTGTGCCTTGATTTCAGCGGCCGTCCGTATCTTGTTTTTGATGCGGATATTCCGAAGGTACAGCTTGGCATTTACGATGCCGAAATGACGGAGGAATTCTTCCGTGCTTTGGCAATGCAAGCAGGCCTCACGCTGCACATCCGCGTGCTTTACGGCAAGAATACGCATCACATCATCGAAGCGATTTTCAAGGGCTTTGCCAGAGCGTTGGCAGAGGCAGTAGCCTTTGACAGCCGTGTGCATGGTGTTATGAGCAGCAAGGGGACACTTTAATGCGTGTTATAAAGCACCGGCTGCATCACACGTGTTTTGAGTTAGCATGAGGGAAAATATATGAGTAAAAAAATAACGATTATAGATTATGGCATGGGCAATCTTTACAGCGTACAGAATGCGCTGCGTTCTATCGGCGCGGAGCCTGTGGTGACAAGCGATGCTGCTGTGATTGCGCAGGCTGAAAAAATTCTGCTTCCGGGTGTAGGTGCCTTTGGCGATTGCATGGCAAACTTGGAAAAGTCAGGCCTGATTCACGTGATTATGGACAGCCTGCACAGCGGCAAGCCTTTTCTCGGCATCTGCCTGGGCATGCAGCTTTTATTTGAGGGCAGTGACGAAGCGCCGGGAGTTAAGGGGCTGGGCTTTTTCAAAGGTCAGGTGCGCTTGCTGCATACCGAGCTGAAGATTCCGCATATGGGCTGGAATAAGCTGGAGTTGCGTAGTCCGTCCCCGCTCTTAGAGGGTGCGGAGGGTGAATACGTTTACTTTGTGCACAGCTTTCATGCGGAGCCGGAGGACAGAAGCATTATTACCTCGGTCTGTGACTATGGCATGGAGGTTACTGCTTCCGTAGGACGCGGTAAGGTACAGGCCTTCCAGTTCCATCCGGAAAAGTCTAGCAGAGTCGGCATGCGCCTGCTGAAAAATTTTGTTGAATTATGAGGGGAAAATTATGATTATATATCCTGCAATAGATATCCGCGGCGGACGCTGCGTGCGTCTGACGGAGGGACGCTTTGATGCGGAAACTGTTTTTGCCGATGACCCGGCGGAGATGGCTGCCAAGTGGGCGGCCTGCGGCGCAGAATGGCTGCATCTAGTTGATCTTGACGGTGCGCTGGCGGGCGAGGGCAAAAACCTGCCTGTGATTGAACGCATTCTTAAAACTGTAAAAATTCCGGTGGAGCTTGGCGGCGGTATCCGCAATCTGCCGGCAGTAGAAAAGCTTTTGGAGCTTGGTGTGGAGCGCCTGATTTTGGGCAGCGCTGCCGTAAAGAATCCTGAGCTTGTCAAAGAGGCCTGCGCCAAATATCCCGGACATATCGCTGTCGGTATTGATGCGAAGAACGGCGATGTAGCTATCGAAGGCTGGGGCGAGGGCAGCGGCGTTGCCGCAACCGAGCTGGCCAAGCGCATGGCGGACTACGGCGTGGTAACGATTATCTTTACCGATATCAGCCGTGACGGCATGCTCAGCGGTGTAAATGCCGAAGCGACAGCGGCGCTGGCGCGTGCCTGCGGCGTACCGATTATTGCCAGCGGCGGTGTAGCTTCGCTCGATGATATCCGCAACGTAAAAAAATACGAAAAGGATGGCGTAGCAGGCTGCATTATCGGTAAGGCAATTTATACCGGTGCCGTTAATCTGCCGGACGCTTTAAAAATTGCTGCGGCAAAGGAGGAATAAGATGCTTACGAAGAGAATTATTCCTTGTCTTGATGTT
>OLIS01002645.1_pt1 | contig 11294 bp, 8 predicted proteins | sample 1601351 | NCBI WGS metagenome assembly OLIS01 (sample SAMEA2452122, study PRJEB22498) | human gut metagenome | biome: human feces; feature: human gut; material: feces | place: Australia | collected 2012
TTGGGCAATGCAGATTGGGGCTATAGGACTGTTCTGTCTGCTGGCAAGCTATCTGGTGGTGGATGGTTACCGTATGCGCAACCAGCTTTATCCTGTTAACGTTTGCTATAATCTCTATCTTGCTTTCGAGCGTAATGCGGCTTCAGAGAATTACAGGGAGGCAAGCCGGGATTTTAAGTTTGATGCCAGGAGTGAGCATTCTGCCACGGCTCCCGAGGTGTATGTGATGGTAGTAGGAGAGACGGCACGAGCTCATAATTTCAGTCTTTACGGCTATCCTCGAAATACCAATCCTCTGCTTTTCAAGACACCGGGTATCAAAGCTTTCCCGAATGTGACAACGCAGAGCAATACCACTCATAAGAGTGTACCGATGCTCTTGTCTGCTGCATCAGCCGAGGATTTTGAGCGACTTTTTCATGAGAAAGGCATCCTGGCGGCCTTTAAGGAAGCCGGATTCCATACAGTGTTTATCAGCAACCAGTTGCCCAATCATTCGTTTATCGATTTTCTGGGAGAACAGGCTGATGAGCATTATTTTCTGAAGAAAGAGGATGCTTCGCAAGGCAACCATTATGATGAGGATCTGTTGCAGAAACTGGATGAGATATTGCCATTGGCTGATGCTTCCTCGTCTGCCCATTACCATTACCGTTATCGCAAACTCTTCGTGGTTCTTCATTCCTATGGTTCTCACTTCAATTATCAGGAGCGTTATCCTCGTAGTTTCGCTTACTTCAAGCCTGACAGTAAGAGCGAAGCGAAGCCAGAGAACCGGCGTGACCTGCTGAATGCATACGATAATACCATCCGGTATACCGATTATATCCTGCATGGTATCGTAGAACGTCTGCAGAAATGGGAGGGGGTACAGACTAAGACGGATGGGGTATATGATCAGCCTACATCAGCGATGCTCTATACCAGCGATCATGGAGAGAATATCTTTGATGATGAGCGCAGCCTCTTCCTTCACGCCGCACCGAAGGCTTCGGATTACGAACTGCATGTGCCTTTCATCATCTGGACTTCTGAAGGATTCAGTAAACAATATCCGGATATATTGAAGGCATTGGGAGAAAATCGGTCAAAACAGGTGCAGAGTAGTCTTTCGGCTTTTCATACTATGTTGGGCATCGGTGGCATTCAGACCCGTTATCGTCTGGATGAATACTCGGTGGCAAGTGGTAAATATCATCCAACGAAATTGCTCTATCTCGATGATCATGATGAGGCAATACCGCAGGAAGATGCCAAGTTTTAGTGTTAATTTATAAGCCAAAAGGCTTTCTTGCTGTAAAATACATGAAAAGAGTTTTCGTAAATGTCAATTATTTGCGAAAACTCTTTGTCGTATCTATAATTTGCTGTATCTTTGCACCCGGATTTAGATAATAATAAAAATACAGTTGTTATGGAACCAACTCGAAAAATCGAAAAGGTGAGCATGCGCAACCTCCGCATGGAGGATTATGACCAGCTTGCCAAGTCATTTAAGCGTATTTACGCAGACTCAGATGTATTCTGGACAAAAGAACAGATTAAGAAACTCATTACTATCTTCCCTGAGGGACAGGTGGTTATTATCGTTGATGATAAGATTGTGGGCTGTGCGCTCTCTATCATCGTCAATTATAATATGGTGAAGGGCGATCATACCTATGCTCAGGTTACGGGTAATGAAACCTTCAATACCCACGATCCTAATGGAAACATTCTTTACGGCATCGAGGTATTTATCCACCCTGATTATCGTGGTTTGCGCCTGGCTCGCCGTATGTATGAGTATCGCAAGGAACTCTGCGAGAAGCTCAATCTGAAGGCTATCATGTTTGGCGGTCGTATACCAAACTATCACAAGTATGCCGATAAGATGCGCCCTAAGGAGTATATCGAGCATGTAAGAAGCCGTGAAATCTATGACCCGGTTCTTACCTTCCAGCTTTCCAATGATTTCCACGTGCGCCGCGTGATTCGCAATTATCTTCCTAGTGATGAGGAGAGCGAACACTGCGCCACCCTCTTGCAGTGGGATAACATCTATTATCAGCCACCTACGGATTCTTATGTAGACCGCAAGCCAACCGTAAGAATCGGATTGGTACAGTGGCAGATGCGCCCATACGCTTCGGTGGATGACCTCTTCGAACAGGTTGAGTTCTTCGTTGATTCTGTGAGCGATTACAAGAGCGATTTCATCCTCTTCCCTGAGTATTTCAATGCGCCTTTGATGGCTCGTTTCAACGACTTGGGTGAGGCGCAGAGCATCCGAAAGATGGCGCAGTATACCGAAGAAATCCGTGACCGTTTCCGCGAGTTGGCCATCAGTTACAACATCAATATCATCACGGGTAGTATGCCTTATCTTAAGGACGATTCCCTCTATAATGTGGGCTTCCTCTGCCGTAGAGATGGTAGCGTAGACATGTACGAGAAGATTCATGTTACCCCAGATGAGCAGAAGTGCTGGGGATTGAGTGGCGGTAGCCATATCCAGACCTTCGATACCGATTGCGGTAAGATTGGTATCGTGATCTGCTATGATGTGGAGTTCCCTGAGTTGTCAAGATTAATGGCGGATGATGGCATGCAGATTCTCTTCGTTCCATTCATGACTGATACGCAGAATGCTTACTCCCGAGTAAGAGTATGTGCCCAGGCGCGTGCCATCGAGAACGAGTGCTATGTAGCCATTGCGGGTAGTGTGGGCAACTTGCCTCGTGTTCATAACATGGATATCCAGTATGCCCAGAGCGCCGTGTTCACCCCTTGCGACTTTGCTTTCCCTAACGATGGCAAGCGTTCAGAGGCAACACCTAATACCGAGATGATTCTCGTATCAGATGTTGACCTGAATCTCTTGAATGAGCTTCATACCTACGGTGCTGTAAGAAATCTTCGCGACCGCCGCAAGGATCTGTATGAATTGAAACAGAAAAAGTAAGTTAAGTGAAGAGTGAAGAACGAAGAGTGAAGAATTCAATTGTATTGATACATAGATATATAGATATATAAATATATAAAGAATGTATAAGATAGACATCTCGGAGCGCACGCTCCACTTCAAGCAGCCGGCAGGCACGTCTCGTGGCGTATATACCACGAGGCACAGTTATTATCTCACCCTTACATCGGATGAATTGCCGGGAGTAGAGGGAGTGGGAGAGTGTGCTACGCTCCCTGATCTCAGTTGCGATGCCAAACCGGAATATGAGATGACCCTGCGACAGGTATGTCAGATGGTAGAGCAGATGGGACGCATCCCTTACGATATGATTCGTGCTTATCCAAGCATTACTTTCGGTCTCGAAACCGCCTTTGCTTCGTTCTTTGATGAAGCGAAGAAGAAGCTGGGGGCAATGAATCTGTCTGAGGGAAAGACTTCTGTCGAAATATTGAAGGAGGCGGGAGTCTCTGTTCCTATGGGAATGGAGAATCTTGTCAATCTCTTCGATTCTCCTTTCGGAAGAGGTGAAGAAGGTATCACTATCAACGGATTGGTGTGGATGGGAACCTATGAGGAGATGCTGGCACGACTGGAGGAAAAGCTTCAGGCGGGTTTCCATTGCGTGAAACTGAAGATCGGTGCCATTGATTTCTTCAAGGAACTCGACCTCATCAAGCGCATCCGTGATGTTTATACCAAGGAGCAGGTTGAGTTGCGTGTAGATGCCAATGGTGGCTTTTTGCCGGAGAATGCGATGAGTCAGCTAGAGGCTTTGGCTAAATATGACATTCATTCGATAGAGCAGCCTATCAAGCAGCATCAGTGGCCAAAGATGGCTCAGCTTTGTCGCGAAACACCGCTTCCTATCGCCCTGGATGAGGAGTTAATCGGTGTGAATGTCCGGAGTATGAAGCAGGCTTTGCTCGATACGGTCCGTCCTCAGTATATCATCCTCAAGCCTTCACTTCATGGTGGAATCTATGGATGTAACGAGTGGATAGAACTGGCTAACCAGCGTGGTATCGGCAGTTGGATTACTTCTGCTCTTGAGAGTAATATCGGTCTGAATGCGATTGCTCATTATGCAGCTAAAGTATATGGTCCTAATGTCAAGATGCCGCAAGGCTTGGGCACCGGACTGCTCTTTACTGATAATATACCGATGCCTTTGGAGATTCGTGGTGACAAACTGTTTGTAGTAAAATGACTTTAGAAGATTTCCTTTCTGAATGGAATAACGATAGCGACACGGTGCTGGTGCATACCAGTGGTTCCACGGGAAAGCCCAAGCCGATGATGGTGGAGAAGAAGCGAATGCTCAACTCAGCCCGCATCACCTGTGATTTCCTGGGATTGAAGCCTGGCGACAGTGCCCTGTTGTGCATGTCGCTTGATTATATTGCAGGTAAGATGGTGGTGGTGCGGAGTATAGAGCGCCATCTCCATCTTATTTCTGTATCCCCAAGTGGGCATCCTTTGAAAGATGTAAATCAAGAGATTACCTTCGCTGCAATGGTCCCGATGCAGGTTTATAATACCCTGCAGGTTCCTGAAGAGCGGGCTCGACTCTGCCGCATCAGTCATCTTATTATCGGTGGTGGGGCTATAGATGAGGCTCTCGAACAGAAACTGAAGGCTCTTCCCGGAGATATTGCCATCTGGAGTACCTACGGAATGACCGAAACGCTCTCGCATATTGCCCTGAGAAGAATTAACGGTGCTGAGGCTAGCGAATGGTACCAGCCTTTCGATAGTGTCAGAATCAGTCAGACCGATGAAGGGTGTCTGGTGATAGATGCTCCGCAGGTCTGTGCAGAGCCCCTGGTAACGAACGATATAGTGGAAATAGAATCCTATATATATAATAAGGTGGGAAAACTCCGTTTTCGCATCAAAGGCAGAAAAGACAATGTGATTTGCAGCGGAGGCATCAAGATTCAGATAGAAGAGGTTGAGGCTCTGTTGAAGCCTTATCTCGAAAAACCTTTCATGATTGTCAAGAAGAAAGACGGGAAGTTTGGAGAAATTGCTGTCCTCCTGACGGAAGATGAGGATATGAAAAAAATAGAGGCGACTGTTCGCCGCCTCTTATCTGATCATAAATATTGGATTCCTAGAGAATACCTTCATGTAAACCAACTCCCGCTTACCGAAACAGGAAAGCCGAAGCGCTCTATCTTTCTTTAAAAGGATTCTCTGAAGAAATATTCTTTAGCTGAATTATCCTTCTCTGAAGAAATCGAGTGCTTCCTTGATTTCTTCTGTCGTAGCAGTCTGGTTGATACGGATATCGCCTATGCCGCCCAGCATCGTGAAGTTGATGATACCATTCTGGTTCTTCTTGTCATGGTGCATCAGTTCTATCAGTTCATCATAGTCATCGCAGGTAATATCCAGTGTACCATAGAATTCCTTGATGAAGTTTACGGTCTGGCGCATCTTCTCTGTAGGGAATCCGGTCTTGGCAACACTCAGATAGAGTTCTGGAATCAGACCGAATGCCACTGCATAACCATGCAGGATAGGCTTGCGCTTCAATGCCCAACTCTCGAATGCATGACCGAAAGTATGACCCAGGTTCAGCGCCTTGCGGATGCCCTGCTCGTGCGGATCCTGCTCTACAATGCGCTCCTTTACCTTCACGCTGTCGCCTACCATGCGCTGCAGTTGTTTCAAATCAGGCTTGTCGAGGTCAAAGCTGACCAGTTCTTCCCACATGGCTTCTGTAGAAATCAGACCGTGTTTCAGCATTTCTGCATAGCCCGAACAGATGTTTTCTGCATCGAGCGTCTTCAGGAACTCTGTATCTAGAATAACAAATTTAGAATCATTGAACACACCTACTTCGTTCTTCAGTCCGCCGAAGTTGATGCCTGTCTTTCCACCTACCGATGCATCTACCATAGCCAGCAGGGTGGTAGGAATATTGATAAAGTTGATACCTCTCTTAAAAGTGCTGGCAGCAAAGCCACCCAGGTCGGTTACCATACCGCCGCCCAGATTAATCATACAGGAGTGGCGTGAAGCTCCTCCCTCCTGCAGTCCTTTCCATACCATCATCAGACTCTCGATGTCTTTATGGCTGTCGGTAGCCGGAATAGTGATGATATGGGCTTCCTTCATGCAGTAAAAATTCTGCAATACAGGCATGCATAGTTCCAATGTTGTAGTATCAGTAAGCACAAAAAGCTTGTCGTGCTCACATTCTGAAAGTGCACTTACCAGTTCGCTTTCCAGTTGGGTTGATATGATTACTCTTTGTTCCATAACATTCTAACGTATTAATTTTTGTGCAAAGATACACTAAAATGGAGACAATACAAAAAAAAAGTTGCAAAATTAGCGTTTTTTTTCTCATAATGCATTAAACCTTGGCGTTTTTAACGCGTCAAAACAATCGAGTAACAAAAATGATAATAGAATATCATAGCCATTATGTGTGAAAACACTCATAGTTGGAAATAATAACAAATTAAAAATAAGAATGAAAAAATCAATTCTGACGATGCTGCTGCTGTTGATGGCAATGGCATCCTTTGCTCAACAGCGACTGATATCCGGTCAGATTACCGACCGCGATACCAAGGAAGCCATTGAGCAGGTAACGGTTCAATTGCTTAAGAGCGACAGCACGTATGTAGCTGGTGCCATCAGTAATGAGAACGGACTCTTTCATGTCACCGCTCCGGCAAATGGCAAATATCTGCTCAAGATTTCGAGTGTAGGATATAAGTCTACTGTGAAGCGTATCCAAATTTCTGATAACAAGGATCTGGCTATGGGTAAGATTGTGCTGGGTGCTGAGACTATCATGCTGAAAGGCGCAGTGGTAACAGCTATGGCTCAGAAGGTAACTCTGAAGGAGGATACTTTCGTGTACAATTCTTCTGCCTATCGCACACCGGAAGGCTCGGTAGTTGAGGAACTCGTAAAGCGTCTGCCGGGTGCAGAGGTGAGCGATGACGGTACTATCAAGATTAATGGTAAGGAGGTAAAGAAGATTCTGGTAGATGGCAAGGAGTTTATGACGGGCGATACCAAGACTGCCCTGAAGAACCTGCCTACCAGCATCATCGAGAAAATCAAGGCATACGATGAGAAGAGTGATCTCTCTAAGGTGACTGGTATTGATGATGGTGAGGAGCAGACCGTGCTCGACTTCGGTATCAAGAAGGGTATGAACAAGGGTCTGATTTCCAATATCGACCTGGGCGTGGGCAACAAGAGCCGCTACAATATGCGTGGCATGGGAGGCTATTTCAGTGATAACAACCGATTCATGCTCTTTGCCAATGCCAATAACACCAGCGACCGTGGTTTCGGAGGCGGTGGCCCCGGCAGAGGTTTCGGAGGTGCTAACGGTTTGAATGCCAGTAAGATGATTGCTGCCAACTACAATTACGAACTGAAAGATAAATTCAAGTTCAATACTTCACTTCGCTGGAATCACAGCGATGGCGATGTTTGGAGCCGTCGTTCCAGCGAGAACTTCATGGGTAGCAGCAGCTCTTTCAGCAATAGCCTGAGCCAGAGTTTCTCCCGCAGCAACAGCTGGAATGGCAACATCCGATTGGAGTGGATGCCTGATTCCATGACCAATATCCTCTTCCGTCCTTCCATCTCCTGGAGTACCAGCGATGGATTGAGTGGCAGCCAGTCGGCTTCTTACAACAAGGATCCTTATACCATTACCTCCAAAGACCCTCTTTCTGAGGAAGGTATTGAGGAGTTGGATAAGGCTGAGGCTATGGTGAACAGTCAGTTGACTAACGGAATCACCTATTCTGATAATAACAACATCAACGGTATGTTGCAGATCAACCGCAAGTTGGGCAACAAGGGACGTAACATCACCTTCCGTGTGGATGCCAAATATACTGATAATGACAGCAAGAGCATCTCGCTCAACAATGCCAAACTCTATCTCGTGCAGACAGCGGAGGGTAAGGATTCTACTTATCAGACCAACCGCTATAACCTGACTCCTTCGAAGAATTACAGTTATGCGGGACAGTTGACCTATAGTGAGCCACTCTGGAAGGCTACCTTCCTGCAGTTCAGCTATAAGTTTACTTACAGTTACTCCAAGAGCGACCGCAGCACCTACGATTTCAGCAAGTATGCGATGAGTGGCAATCAAGAGTACCGTGGTTGGGACAGCTATCTGAATCCGTTTGCCGGTCATCTCGAAGATTACAAGGATGATAATCAGAGCCGTTTCTCAGAGTATCGCAACTACAATCATGATATCCAGGTGATGATGCGATTCATCCGTCAGAAGTACAACCTGAACTTCGGTGTGATGGTTCAGCCACAGCAGTCGAAGTATATCCAGGATTATCAGGGAGTGCATGTAGATACCGTTCGCAATGTGGTGAATATGAGTCCAACCCTCGATTTCCGCTATCGCTTCTCCAAGATGAGCAACCTGCGAATCAACTATCGTGGTACCACTTCGCAGCCAAGCATCTCGCAGTTGCTTGATATCACAGATAATAGCGACCCACTGAACATCTCGAAGGGTAACCCTGGCTTGAAGCCGTCGTTCACCCAGAACTTCCGATTGTTCTACAACAACTTCGTGCAGAACCACAACAAGGGTGTCATGACCTTCATCAACTTCTCAACCACCAGCAATAGCATCAGCAACAAGGTGACCTACGATGAGACGACTGGTGGAAGAATCACTCGTCCGGAGAATATCAATGGTAATTGGAATGTGATGGGAGCCTTCATGTTCAACTGCTCTATCGATAGTGCCGGTGTGTGGAACATGAACACAGGAGCTCACGCTAATTACAACAACTATGTAAGTTATCTGAGTCTTGACAAGCAGGCAGACTCTCAGAAGAATACTACCCGCAGCATTACATGGCGACAGAATCTTTCTTTCAGCTATCGTAATGACTGGGCAGAAATCTCGCTCGACGGAACGCTGAGTTACAACAAGGCAAATAACAAGCTTCAGCCAACCAGCAATATGGAAACCTGGCAGTTCTCTTATGGTCCTAGCATGACGCTTACAGCTCCTTGGGGTACCAGCTTGAACTCAAGCCTCTCTATCAGCAGTCGCCGTGGATATAACGACAGTAGCATGAATACGGATGAGTATGTATGGAATGCGCAGCTCTCTCAGAGTTTCCTGAAGGGTAAGCCATTGACCATCATGCTCCAGTTCTACGATATCCTTCGTCAGCAGAGCACTTTCTCTCGTGCCATTTCTGCCACATCCCGTACGGATACGGAGTATAATGCCATCAACAGCTATGCGATGCTGCACGTGATTTACCGCTTGAATCTCTTCGGAGGCAAGCAGGCACGTCAGGGTGGTCCTGGTGGCCCTGGAGGACCTGGTGGTCGTCCTGATTTCCGTGGTCGTCCATTCTATGGCGGTGGCCCTGGTGGCCGTCCAGGTAGAATGTTCTAAAGGAATGTTTGGATAAAGATAGATTTTCAGGGTAAAATTCAAATAGGTATGACAAAAGAAATCCCCGCTCTTCGTAATGAGGAGCGGGGATTATTCTTTTCTATGTTAAATAGCGAAGGGGAATCGCTATCTTCATTTCTCTGATTAGAGAGCGAACTTGTAACCTACAGTAATCTGGATTACGTTGTTGTAGTGATCGTAGTTATCTGCAAGCTTAGTTACACCGATGTTGTAACGAGCATCGAAAACGATACCCTGGTACTCGTAAGAGAGACCTACTGGGATAGAGAGATCTACGGTCTTTGCATCGTCCATATCATCCTTATTTACCAAGAAGCCTGGCTGCAAACCTGCCTTGAGAGCAAGACCAGCTACTGGGTAGTAGTTCAAAGTGATAGGCACATTGATGTAGCCTGGATTCCACTTAAAGTCATTCTTGATAGTTCCGCTTCCGATAGGAGTGTCAATATCTACATCCTTTCCCTTGAAGCCCTGTACAGAATAGAGTGCACCTACAGCGATACCGAAGTTGTCTGCAGCCTGATACTGCAACTCAGCACCAGCTGCGAAACCAGCCTTCCAGTCGTTATCACCGATTGTAGCAACGTTCAAACCTACCTTAGGCTGGAGAGTTGTTGTACCTGCAGCCTGCTGTGCGAAAGCACCTACTGAAGACAGCACCATAGCTGCCATTACAAATAATTTTTTCATAATCTCTAAATTATAAAATTAATAGTATGTTAATACTCACGATTGAGTAAGTTGGTAATCAGCTTATACTCTGATACCATAAATAACTTGTTGCAAAGATATAGATTTTCTCTATTCGCTCCAAACTTTTTAAGCTTTATTTTCCATCATATTACAAAATGTAGCATACTTGTTCCCATATCGTATGTTTTTAGAAATTATTATCCCCTTTTTCTTGCAAAGTATCGGTTTTTATGGAAAAGAAAAAAGAGGATATAACTGATGCTATATCCTCTTTTGGTTATTTATGAATCTTCTTCGTCCCAGTCTTCTTCATCGAATCCAAACATGGCTGGATCTACGAAGGCATCTAGGGCACGGCGTTCTTTCTTGGTTGGGCGACCAGTGCCTCTTGCTCTATCTACGAATCCGCTGATGCGACTCATCTCCAGCAATTCATATTGCTTAGGATCGGTCACGTTCTTATAGACTCCGAAGAGCATTTTGGCTCCTACACGCTGCTCTATGCAGTCGAGTACCTCAAAAGAGTAGGTGATAGGGGCTTTCTTCACGCTCACCACATCGCCACGCTTAATGATGAAGGAGGGTTTACGGGTTACGCCGCCTACAGTTACTCTGCCATTCTTACAGGCGTCGGCAGCAATGCTGCGAGTCTTGTAAATGCGGGCTGCCCAAAGCCACTTGTCTATTCTAGCTGATTCTTTCATTATTATTTTTTCCCTAGCTTGTTGTACTGGTTCATGGTGATATCAATACCAGCCAATACGAAGCTTTTGATGATCTCCACACCCAGGTCGATGGCAGGCTGAAGCTGCTTCATATCTTCCTCGGTATATTTGCCAAGTACCCAGTCTATCTGTCCGCCACGAGGATAATCGTTGCCGATACCCATACGGAGTCGGGCGTAGTTCTGACCGATAAGCTGCTGGATATGTCCCAAGCCGTTATGACCACCATTGCTTCCGTTAGCCTTCAGGCGGAAAGCGCCGAGAGGCAGGGCGAGCTCATCACTGATTACCAGGAGTCGGCTCTGGTCAATCTTTTCCTGATTCAGCCAATATCTCACGGCATTACCACTCAGGTTCATGAAGGTGGTAGGCTTCAGCAGGATAATCTTTCTTCCCTTGAGCGTAGTCTCGGCAACGAAGCCATATCGCTTATCCTCAAAATGAATATTGGACGCTTTAGCAAAAGCGTCCAATACCATAA
>OLIS01002656.1_pt1 | contig 11248 bp, 10 predicted proteins | sample 1601351 | NCBI WGS metagenome assembly OLIS01 (sample SAMEA2452122, study PRJEB22498) | human gut metagenome | biome: human feces; feature: human gut; material: feces | place: Australia | collected 2012
GTACTTCTTTTAACTGATTCTGCTCCATGACACTATTGTTTAAAAACACCTTTTTTGGGGGCAAAGATACAAAAAATAATGATACGAGCAAAGGAATAGCCCGAAAAAATAACGAGATGCAAATTCCGACATATTTTTATGAGGGAGCTTTTTTTGAAAGACAAAACGTTTTTTACCCTTCACCAAAATGCCGTATACTTCTGTATAATAGCCATTTCTTCCACTGACATAAATAAATACATGACGTAGTAATAATATGTGCCTTGGAATGGCAAAATATAGCCTCACTGAGAGTTCTCAACTTGCTGGCACTGGTATCATAGTACAGCAAGTACCCGGACAAGACTGACATATTTGGCATGACAAGCCAAATCCCCTTGACGTACATCAAGGCATCAGACCATGCTGCTTGATATGCGTCAAAAAATGCCCTTCTTTCATCATTTTGTCACGACTTTGTGGCAGGAATTCAAAAAAAAGGCACTACCTTTGCACCAGCAAAAGAGAGATTGTAATAAGGATAATGTAAAAAAGGAGACCCGGAAACGAGGCTCCATTAAAGAACGAAAGGAAACAAATTATGATGACAACAGTAATGATTCTCGCAGTAGTAGCAATCATGATTGCTCAGGCTGTACATGTTAACAACAAGATTGAGAAGGGTCTTAGATAAGACCACTTCTGGTAAAAAGAAAGATTGGCAGCAATGCCACAGTATTAATTAAAAAAGAAAGGATAACGATTATGAAAACAATGTTTAAGAACATCAAGAAGGCCTTGAAGGCTATTCTTGCAGATTACATGACCGCTATGGAAATGTATGGCGAGGCTTTGAACAGAAGCCGTGGTTGTGCTTGCGCATAAGGGATTCAATCCCGAATGCAACAGCATTCTTAAGAGAAAGCAAACGAAGTAATTACGTTTATAATAATAATAAAAAAAAGCGTGTGAGTAGCAATACTTACACGCTTTTTCTTTTATTATATGGTATCCATCTGATAATCAATTGATTCTTTCCTGGATGTTTACCATTCCATAGAGAAGGTGATGCCTCTTCGCATCATATCCTTTGCCGTAGGCTTCAATCGGGTGAGGAATCCTTCCCAAGAGCGATTCTTCTGAAAACTCCATCCGGCTTCTGCCAAAGCCAATGCACGTGGATAAGCCTGATAATAGATGCGCTCAGGAGAGTTGATACACTCACTCCACAAGGTTCCGGCTACACCAAAGAGGTTGTTCTTTTCAAACTCCTCTCCCATTCCCCATGCTGGATCTAAATCATAGGCTGCCTTCAAGGAAGTAACCGGCATTCCCCAGTTTACCTCCGGCATGTCGCCCTTGGCCATCGGATAGTCGAAATAGCAATGTTCACCTGGGCAAAGCAAGATGCGGGCATTGTTCTCCACCGCTGCCACCAATGCTTCCTTGGTGAGACCTGCACGCCATGCAAAGGTAACGCAACCTGGCTGAATCTTCTTGAAATCGGTCTCATACCAGAACATCGGAGTCTTATGATATTGGGTACGAAGAAGATCGATCACACGGTCGAAGAGATAGCCCTGCAGCTTCCAATTCTCAGAACGGTCGGTAGAAGTAATACCGAGTTTTTTCTTCAATGCCTGACACTTAGGACAGTTGGTCCAGCAATCGAGGGCAGGATTACCTGCCTCATCACCACCCAGATGAATGTATTCTGACGGGAAGACATCGGCAAGCTCCTTGAATACATTTCCCAGGAACTCGTAAGTGAATTCATTACCGGCACAGAGCAACTCGTCTGATACACCGCAAGTAGTACGGATAGGCTTTCTCACTCCCTGACAGGTCAATTCCGGATATACGCTGATAGCAGCCACCTCATGACCAGGCATCTCAATCTCAGGTACCACCTGGATATGATACTTGGCACAATATGCTACAAAGTCGCGCATCTGCTCCTGTGTATAATATCCCTTGATAGGCATCAGCATATCGTCCATACCCCATCGGCTGCTAGCCTCAGCGGTGAGACGAGGATATTTCTTGATTTCGATAGTCCAAGCCTGATCATCCACCAAGTGAAGATGAAGCATATTGAGCTTATAGCGAGCCATCTCTGGAACGAAAGCCTTCAACTCTTCGTATGGGATAAAGATACGGCAAGGATCCACCATCAACTCTCTTACATGAGTGCGTGGCTGGTCTTTCAAAGCCAGCTGTGGGATGGCATCGCAACCCACCTTAGATGCATTGCCACGAAGCAACTGGTCGAAAGTCATCAATCCGTAGAAGACACCAGCTGCAGTCTTTCCCTTGATGACCACACCTTTCTGCTGTACTTCCAGAGTATAAGCCTCAGCATCGGTAAGAGTTGGATCAATGGCAAGGGTCATCGTCAACTGTGCTCCCTTCTGCTGAGCATTTCTCTCCTTGAGGATTCTGTCAGCATGTTCACGCTCATTAGCCAGGCCTTCATCAGCCACAATCTTCCAGTTTCCCGCCACCTGCAACGGTGCCGCCTTTGCTTTTACCTTCAGATCCATCGGTACAGGAATCAGGCAAGCTTCAGGATTGCATACTTCCCTAGCCTGTTTCACTTCTCCGAAGAAAGCCTTCCAGCCTTGTGCCTTGCGGTAAGCCTTCTCGCTGCCTCTTGGCATGACCAGTTTCACGCCTCGCATGTTCACGCCCGAAAAAGCTGTAGCAGCAGCCTTTGGAGGGATATTGGAATTAACCCTGATGACCTGTACCCCTTCAAGATTGGCAAAAGAGAACTCTCCTATCTCTGGTGCGCCTTCGATAGTTATGGTTTTCAGAGACTTGCAACCGGAAAAGGCTGCTGCCCCCACCTTCGTCACAGACTTAGGTATCACCACTTCCTGCAGGTTATCGCAGGCAAAGAAAGCCTGAGTACCTATCTCCTGCAACTGATTTGGCAAGATGATATACTGCAGATGATGACGGGAATGGAATGCATTCTTAGGAAGAACAGGACAGGTTGCCTCGCTCAGGTCCAGGTTTCTCAACTGCCAGCAGAGATCACGAAGCTGGCGGAAATCTGAATTTTTCGTAGTTGTCAAGGTTCCTGTCAACTTTAGATTAATAGCAGCAGATTTCTTCTCGGCATTCAGGTCTTTCATGTTGGCAATGGTTTGTGCCGACATGGAAGAAGCCAAGAGAGCAACAACTGCCAGTGAAATAATTTTTCTCATACTCTAATGGTTTTAAAGGTTTATAATAATTTGAATATTTTCTAGATGAAAGCTATTTTCTTGCCATTCTCTACAAAGTCCAGATTAACGATTTCGATATTCTTCCACAATATCAAATCGCTTTCCAGCTCTGCCAGTCCGGCAATATCTTCGCCATAGTTGAAGAGTCGCTCTATCATTGTTCCGTATGTTAGATGATCTATCTTCTCTATCGGATGCAGGATGACCGATTCTTCGAAACAGCCTTTCTTCTCACTCCGAATCTCTACCAGCAACTTCGCCTGCAAGAGTTCTCTTACAGCCTGATTGACTATCTGCTGCGGAATCTCCGTCAAGTCATGAATCTCCTTAGGCGTATAAGCCTGTTCACCCTCATTGAAGCGCTTGCATACCAAATGCATCACCATGCCACAAACCCGGATGCGCTGTGACAATTTCAGATGGTCGTAACTTAGATCGCCATCATAATAATGGATGTTCTGATTGGTATGACAGAGCAAAGCGCCAAAGACCACGATAGCCCAGGATATCTGAAGCCATAACAGAAAGAGCGGGATGGCTGCCAGCGAACCGTAGATGACATTATAGCTGGACAGGAATACCTGCAAATAGATATACCCATACTGCAAGGCTGTCATGCAGACGCCCGCCAGGAACGAAGGTACCAGAGTGCTGCGCACCCGGATATAGGTATTCGGAATGACATAATAGCAGAACACAAAGAACAGGAACATCGGAACGAATGCCGCCAGATGGAGGATAAACGAAGGTATCGTATCCCCGATGTCAGCAATCCTATCGACATTATCCACCATATTCACCGTCCATACGTTGATGCTCGAAGCAAAGAGAATCATCAGTCCCAGACCGAAAAGGATGGTAGGATATTCGGTAACTATCTGCTTCCACGAACGCTCGCCCGTATGCCAGATATCATCAAAGGTAAGCTCGATCTTCTGCATCAGGGAAATGATGGTATAAAGAAACATCACGATACCCGTACCGATGATATAGTTGCTCTGCGTGTTCTCAATATAATTATGTACGAAGTCAACGATAGTCTTGGCAACAACCGGTTGTGCCTCGAAAGTGGTAGACAGCCATGACTCCAGCAATGACGCATAGCCGAAGCCTCGGGCAATAACAAACATCATCGCCATAAAAGGTATCAAAGCCATGAAGGAGGCGAAAGTCAATGCAGCTACATCCCTTGCCCACATATCCTTTACATAGAAGATGCGACCGGCAAGCATACCCATCTTGATCCAAGACTTCATTCTGCCCCGGAAATCCTTGATATTAGAAGAATTAAACTCTCTAATATCTTCGTAGAATCCTAGTATTCTGTCTATTACCCCCATATTCTGAAGTTTTACTCCGTTATCAAGCAACAAATCCCTCCACAACATCATCTCATGATGCCGTGAAGGGATTTGTCTTAGTATAATTGCTTAAGCTCTATGATTAATAGAACTTGAAGTAGTTGCGAGCGTTGTTGTAAGAGATGTCCTCTACCATGCGAGAGAGGCTCTCCATGTCGTTAGGAAGCAAGCCCTTCTCTACATCATTGCCGAGGAGGTTGCAGAGCAAACGACGGAAGTACTCGTGACGTGGGTAGCTGAGGAATGAACGTGAGTCGGTCAACATACCTACGAAACGGCTCAAGAGACCCAATACTGAGAGAGCGTTCATCTGACGGGTCATACCATCGAGCTGATCGTTGAACCACCAGCCAGAACCGAACTGAATCTTGCCTGGGCAAGAACCATCCTGGAAGTTACCGAGCATAGTAGCGATAACCTCGTTGGCGCATGGGTTCAAAGTATAGAGGATAGTACGTGTCAACTTGCCTTCCATGTTCAATTCATTGAGGAAGCTGCTCATAGCCTTAGCTGTAGTGAACTCACCGATAGAGTCGAAACCTGTATCAGCACCGAGCTTATTGTACATCAATGTATTGTTGTCGCGGATAGCACCATAGTGGTACTGCTGAGTCCAGTCGGCAGCGTGATCCATCTCTGCGCAAACCTTGAGGAATGCATGCTTGTACTGACGGATTTCGAGTGCTGAAAGCTGCTGACCACGCATAGCCTTAGCAAAGATAGTCTCAATCTGAGAATCTGTGTATGGCTCATCGTAGAACTCCTCAATACCGTGGTCGCTCAACTTACAGCCGTTCTCTGTGAAGAAGTCGTGACGCTTCTGCAAAGCATCTACCATATCCTGGAATGTAGTGAGGGTAACACCAGCTACCTCACCCAACTTGTTCATATATTCAGCGAAGTCTGGCTTCTCGATGTTCATCGCCTTGTCTGGACGCCAAGCAGGAATCATCTTGATTTCGAAACCACTCTCACGTGTCTGCTTGTGATAACGGAGATCATCGATTGGGTCGTCTGTAGTACAAACGCACTCTACGTTATAGTGACGCATCAGGCCGCGAGCGCTGAACTCTGGCAGCTGCAACTTCTCGTTACACTCGTCATAGATTTCACGAGCTGTCTTAGGACTCAACTGCTTGTCGATACCGAAAGCAGTCTTCAACTCCAAGTGAGTCCAGTGATACAGAGGGTTACGGAATGTATATGGTACAGTCTCTGCCCATTTCTCGAACTTTTCCCAGTCGCTAGTATCAGTACCTGTGCAGAAACGCTCGTCTACACCATTGGTACGCATAGCACGCCACTTGTAGTGGTCACCACCGAGCCAAAGCTCTGTAATGCTCTTGAACTTGTGATCATTAGCAACCATCTCAGGGATGAGGTGGCAATGATAATCGATGATTGGCATCTTAGCCGCATGATTGTGGAAAAGGTCCTGCGCAGTCTTTGTGTCAAGCAGGAAGTTTTCATCCATAAATTGCTTCATAACTGTATAGTAGTTTTTAAATGTTTATTTATTACTATTAATTATGACGCAAAGATACAATAAATATTGGAATAACAAATCGTTTAAGCGAAATATTTTTGATTATTTCACTTAAACGATTACGTTATCTTATGAATTTGAGGTTTTGAATATTGAAAAATGTAAATTCAATGTTCAATGTTATACGATGATTCTCGTCTTATGATAGTTCTCACGGAACTCACTTGGCGAGCATCCCTTCTTTTTCTTGAATATTCGATTGAAATTGCTCAGATTATTAAAACCACAGTCAAACCCGATTTCACTGATGCTTTTGGCAGTATCCACCAGCATGCGTGCCGCATAGCCAAGACGAAGATCGATGATATACTCGGAAATATTCCTGCCCGTATGAAGCTTGAAGAATCGGCTGAATGCACTCGAACTCATACCTGCCAGAGAAGCTAGCTGAGGCAGGCGGAGATCATCCATATAATTCTTCGAGATATAATTCTTCACCTTTAATATACGGCGACTGTCGTCCTCAACGGCTACCTTAGCATAACTGGAAGAAGCCAAGGTACGGGCATTCTCGCACTTAGACAATTCATAGAGGATGGTCAGGAATTGCTGGACGGCATAAAAGCCATCCTTGATGCTACTCAATGTATCTAACAGACCATACACTTTCATGATTGCCTTTATCGGAAAACAAAGGCCTTTCTTTGCCTCCTGCATCATACGGGTAATGCTGGCATAAGGATTTCTTCCGAAAAGGGTTTCATCTGCCATACTGAAATCAAACTGAATGGTAATCTCACGAATGTCCTCACTTCGGCATTCGTTCTGCTCCCATACATGCTCCAGGTCAGGAGAGGTGATAAGGCAGAGATCATAATCGCCTATAACCTCCTGTGAATCGCCCACAATACGTTTCACACCGGCCGCATTCTCTACAAAATTAAGTTCGAATACCGAATGGTTGTGTATCGGATAGGTAAACTCTTTCTTGTGACGGTCAGCAATATATAGTACGTCCTTACCCATCAAAGGGGTAATTTCATGTATGATTCTTCTGTCTTCTGCCATAATGTTATAGTGATTAATGAGTAGTGATTATTGAGTAGTGATTAGTGATTAATGAGTAGTGAATAATGAGTAGTGATCATCATGCGCATACAATAATCACTAATCAATAATAACTAATCAATAATCACTAATCAATAATCACTAATCAATATATTAAATATTCAATGTTCTAAGGATTTCGCTCATCTTCTGCTTGGTTGCGATACGTGTAGGTACCAGAGGCAGACGGAGTTCGTTCTCAATGAAGCCCATATCATTCAGCAGAGCCTTAACACCTGCAGGGTTACCATCCACAAAGAGCAGACTGTACAACTCTGTGAAAGAGTGATGAATCTTGCGTGCAGGCTCGTATTCACCGCGGAATTCCAGACGAATCATACGGCTGAATGCCTTTGGCAGTGCATTACCGATTACAGAGATAACACCAGCAGCACCACTTGCTATCATAGAGAAGGTAAGCGCATCATCACCACTGATAACTTCAAAGTTATCCGGCTTGTTCTTGATAATCTCATCTACCTGCTCCAGACTGCCACTAGCTTCCTTCACTGCTACTACATTAGGGAAATCGCGCGCAATGCGACAAGTGGTCTCAGGCTTCATGTTAATACCTGTACGACCAGGAACATTATAGAGTACGATAGGCAGTGGACTAACCTGAGCAATTGCCTTGAAATGCTGATACAAGCCTTCCTGAGATGGCTTGTTGTAATAAGGACAAATACTGAGGATGCCGTCAATGCCACTCCAGTCTGTGTTCTTAATTTCATCCACGACAGCAGCAGTATTGTTGCCGCCACAATATTTCAAAATCTTGACGCGCCCCTTGTTCACGTCTTTCACCAATTCAGTAATCTTGTCTTTCTCTTCCTGGGTCAGGCATGGAGCCTCACCAGTAGTGGCAAGGATGCAAAGAAAGTCTGCACCATTGTCAATTTGGAACTCTACCAATCTCTTGAGAGACTGATAATCAACCGATCCGTCGGCCTTAAATGGAGTAATGAGGGCAATACCTAAGCCCTTAAAAATATTCTGTGCCATAATCTATTAAACAAAATCGTTGGCAAAAGTACACAATTATTGTCAAAATGCAAAATAAAATCGGAATTTTCTTTCAAGATTGTATCATTTTTGAAAATATTCTGTATTATTATACCATATTTCACGTTTTTTTAGTAACTTTGCACCCGAATTAAGCGAGAAACGAAGGGCAAACCAAGCTCTATGTTCGAAGCTCAAAGTAAAACAGTTCAAAGTTAATAATGAGATATTTTATATTCTTTGGTTACGACGGAACCAACTATCACGGCTGGCAGATTCAGCCTAATGCCAATTCGGTACAGCAGGAGTTGCAGCGTGCACTCTCCATACTTCTGAGAAAAGAGATAGAAGTAGTGGGAGCCGGAAGAACCGACACAGGAGTACATGCCCGCAACATGGCGGCTCACTTCGAAGCTGAGATTACGATGGAACTCGACCAACTGGTATATCGTCTGAACCGAATTCTGCCACGTGACATCGCAGTATACAAAGTACAGGAGGTTAATCCTGAGATGCACGCCCGCTTCTCTGCCACCTCGCGTACCTATCATTATTATATCCACACAAAAAAGGACCCATTCGAGCGTCACTATTCCCTGCAGATGAACTATCCTCTCGACTTCAAGAAGATGAACGAGGCTGCACAGCATTTTCTGCAACACGAAGACTATGCTGCTTTCTGCAAGGCGGGCGGTGACAACAAGACCACCATCTGTCATGTAACGACAGCCCGCTGGGTTCAGACCTCTCCCACTACCTGGTATTTCGAAATCACCGCCAACCGTTTCCTGAGAAACATGGTTAGAGCCGTGGTGGGTACTCTCATCGATGTGGGCAGGGGAAAGATTACGATGGAGCAGTTCCTCGACATCCTGCACAATGGCAGCCGCAGCGATGCGGGCGAAAGCATGCCGGGCAATGCATTGTTCCTGGAAGACGTGGGATATGATTTCAAAGAATAAATGATTAGAAACACAAGGGCGCGAGCCTCAATAAACATTAAATAATAAACATTAAACACTACTATGTGGTTAGTATTAGCATTTCTCTCAGCCGCGCTGCTGGGATTCTATGATGCCTTCAAGAAGAAGGCACTTTCAGGTAACGCAGTAATTCCCGTGCTCTTCTTGAACACGCTTTTCTCATCACTCATCTTCCTGCCGTTCATCATCTTGAGCTATACAGGAAATTCGCTGGATGGAACCATGTTCCATGTAGCCGAAGGCGGATGGGAAGTTCACAAGTATATCGTGCTCAAGAGTTTCATCGTATTGAGCAGTTGGATCTTCGGTTATTTCGGCATGAAGCATCTGCCACTCACCATCGTGGGGCCTATCAATGCCACCCGTCCGGTAATGACACTCGTGGGTGCCCTGCTGGTTTACGGCGAGGTACTCAACCTCTACCAGTGGATTGGTGTCATCCTTGCCATCATCTCCTTCGCCATGCTTTCGCGCAGCGGCAAGAAAGAGGGTATCGACTTCAAGCACAACAAATGGATTTACTTCATCGTGCTGGCTGCTGTTCTCGGTGCAATAAGCGGTCTCTACGACAAGTATCTGATGGCTCCACCAGAGAATGGTGGTGTAGGATTGGATAGAATGATCGTGCAGAGCTGGTACAACATCTACCAGTGCTTCCTCATGGGAGCCATGCTCCTGATGATATGGTGGCCTACCAAGAAGAATTCTACCCCATTCCATTGGCATTGGAGCATCATCTTCATCAGTATCTTCCTTTCGGCTGCTGATTTCGTATATTTCTACGCATTGAGCTTACCGGGAGCCATGATCAGTATCGTCAGTATGATCCGCCGCGGTTCGGTCATCGTCAGCTTCCTCTTCGGAGCAGCCATCTTCCACGAGAAGAACCTCAAGGCTAAGTTTGTTGACCTTCTTCTCGTTCTGCTCGGAATGCTGTTCCTCTATTTCGGAACAAAGTAATCTGCATAGCATACGAAACTTTCTGCAAAGAAAGCAACATGCATAAAAAAAGTCTTGCAAGCCAATGTGCCTGCAAGACTTTTTTATGTTTTTACCAGATATGTGCACGCTTGTTCTTTGGAACAAAGAGCTTGTCGCTCTTCTTGATGTTGAATGCCTTGTACCATGCATCCACCATTGGGAGGGCACCGTTCACACGAGCCTCGTTTGGAGAGTGAACATCCACGGTCATCAGATACTGCAGGTACTCAGGACGGGCATTGCCTGCCCATACACGTGCCCATGCCAGGAAGAAGCGCTGTTCTGGAGTAAATCCATCCTTCACACCCAACTTCTCTGTCTTCATCACATTCTGAAGTGCACGGAAAGCGATGTTCAAACCACCATTGTCACCGATGTTCTCACCCAGGGTCATCTGGCCATTCACCTTCTTGCCAGCCAACTCAATCTTGTTGAAATGGTCAACCAGAATCTTGGTACGAGCCTCGAAGTTCTTCTTATCTGCAGCGGTCCACCAGTTGTGCTGGTTACCAGTCTTATCAAACTGACTACCCTGATCGTCGAAACCGTGGCTCATCTCATGACCGATTACACCACCGATACCACCATAGTTCATAGCATCATCAGCTGTTGGATCGAAGAAAGGAGGCTGCAGGATAGCTGCAGGGAAGCAGATCTCGTTGGTAGTTGGATTGTAATAAGCATTGATAGTCTGAGGAGTCATTCCCCACTCAGTCTTATCTACCGGCTTGTTCACCTTGCGGGCGATGGCATCCTTGGTAAAGAACTCAGAGATATTTGCCATATTCTCATAGAGAGAAAGACTGTCATCTACCTGCAAACCGCTATAATCCTTCCACTTGTCAGGATAACCGATCTTGATGATGAAGTTCTCCAACTTATCCTTAGCCTGTGCCTTGGTAGCAGCACTCATCCAGGTAGCCTCATCGATGCGCTGAGAAAGCGCAGTTTGGAGATTGTGAACCAAGTCGAGCATACGCTTCTTGCTGCTTTCAGGGAAGTACTTCTCTACGTAGATCTTTCCGATAGCCTCGCCCAAAACACCGCTCACGGTACTTACTGCACGCTTCCAGCGAGGACGGTCCTGCTGAACACCGCTCATTACCTTGCTCAACT
>OLIS01002666.1_pt1 | contig 11209 bp, 7 predicted proteins | sample 1601351 | NCBI WGS metagenome assembly OLIS01 (sample SAMEA2452122, study PRJEB22498) | human gut metagenome | biome: human feces; feature: human gut; material: feces | place: Australia | collected 2012
AAAGCGGCAAAACAGACCTTCTTGAAAACAGTAGCAGGAAAAATCACAATGGCGGCAGCCGGAGTGGCAGTAGCAGGAGGAGCAGCCGGTGTAGCAATATACAATCACAACCAGAACACCTGGCAGGATGCATATACAGAGGTGCTGAAGGAATATAGACAGGAAATTCAGGATTATGGCTGGCAAACTTCGCAGATGCGGGAGAATGAACCGACGTTGGTAGGAGAATCCAGAGCGATTACTGTTGCTGATATTATGGGAGATGATACTCCTGAACTGATCTTTGCGGCACAGGATGAATCAGATCCGAATAAAGCTGATCTTCATATATATACATATATAGATAATGAAGCAATACAGGTCTATAGTGGAGAACTTGATACAAGGTCAGATGAGAATCGGGACAAATGGGGATCAGAAGGAACACCATATGTATTAGTTTGCACTAGAGAAGTTTCAGAAAATGGATGCCGGTTGTACATACTTTGCAGCGATGGACAGAGTGATGATACAGAGATTGGTGTCATAGATAAGATGATAGAATTCGATGTGGCTACTTCTCGTGGAGATAGCTTACAACCGATTGTCTGGACCTGTCATGCAGAACAGGTGGGGGATGAAGAAACAGCATTGCTTGCAGAACGGGACGGTATATCTGTGGCCTGGGAGGAATATCAGACAAAACGCGACGAAATATATCAAGAAGTGGATAGTGAGGTTCTGAAGAACATGGCGGCGACAGCTCCTTATGGCATATATGATCAGTTGGCAGATATTAACAGAGATTCGTCAGGAAATATAACGGCAGATCGAAATTTAGGAGGAGTAAGTGACGGATGTGAAATGTCCTATGCAGGTGCATTGAAATATTTTAAAGAGAGCAAATAATAAAAAATTATTAGCGTGCCTTTGGCTGTTTATGAGGATCAGTCAAAGGCATTTTATTTTATAAGAGAAAGTTCATTCTATAAAAAAACTCTCCGACTGAAAATACCGAATCTCTCCGATTGTATTTCCAAAAACTCTCCGATTATACTTAAAAAATGGTGTCTGAAAAAATTTTTAAAAAATTTCAAAAAATATAAAACTTTTTTGCAACCTCTGTGTCATATAGGTGAAACGATACAGAGGTTGCATTTTTTATGGATGAATTTCCGGATAAAAAATGCTCCTCAGATAAAGAAAAGGAGAATAAAAAATGAAGAAAATGAAAAGAATCGAAATCGCACAGTACATCGCATTGGGAGCAACCTGTTTAACCGTTTTAGGATTTGTCCTTTCCGGTATTTTTGGTGGCAGGATCCCGATGTCTATGATGGGGTATGGAGTTATGGCAGGCATTGTTTCCTACTTCTTCGGAGGGTTTGGAACTGCGGTGAGAATGGCAGGCAAGATAGCAAAATGGGGCTGGCTCATCGTACCATTTCCATATGACATCGTTACAGGTATGGTATCCTTCTTCATCTCGATCATGGTCTTTATCGGATTGCCGATCATCCCGATCCGTAAGGCATACAAAGAGCAGATGATGGATGTTGAAGTAGTTGAGTAAAAAGAATGTAGAAAGAGAGGACAGATTATTATGAGTAGAAAAATGAAACAGATCATGTTAGCAGTAATTTTAATGGTGATGATGTGTGCAGTAAGTCCTGCACGAAAGGTATCCGCAGAGGTGTTAAACAGTCCACAGCAGATCGTATGGGGACAGAGTTACAGTGGCGAGCTGGAGGATGCACAGAATACATATGAGTATACATTTACGATGAAGAAATCCGGTACATTTTCTCTTGCGATTGCGACGGAGGAAATTGGAAAGACCCACACCGGGCTTAATTATATAAAAGTCAGCGATATGTATGATAATGAGATCTATACAGCATCAGTCAGTGAAGGAAATGGCAGCTATAAGGCAGAATTATTAGCAGGTGATTATAAATTATCACTGTGTGCAGGTTTTTATACCGGCTGCAAGTTTACATTTACCGCATCATACAAGGCATCCGGCGAGACACGTTCCGAGGCATGGCTGTCACAGAACGATGAGAAAACGATGGCATTTACCTATAAGGCAGGTACGACCTATAAAGGACAGTTTGCATTTAACGAGACAACAGATATCTATAAGATGAAGATGACAAAGAACCAGTACATGAACATTCAGATCAACAGCAAGATCAAGGAAATGAATGTTGTGATCGAGAATACGAATGGTGACATTCACTATATTCAGACGGGTGTTACACCGGGAACCAGAAAATACACATTTTTCCTGCCAAAGGGAACCTACTACATCACGATGACCAAAGGCTGGCCATATAGTGTTGATCCAAATTATGCCGGAATGTATACATTTAAGACGACATTTACAGATGTTCCGAAGACCACTGTAAGCAAGGTAAAGAATCTTTCATCCGGAAAGTTAAAGGTAACATGGAAGTGCAAGAGCAAGGCGACCGGATATCAGATCCAGATCGCAACGGATAAGAAATTCAAAAAGAATAAGAAAGTATATGATGCGCCATTTAAGAATTACAATAACTGTACATTCTGGGATCTGAAAAAGGGCAAGACTTATTATGTCCGTGTCCGTTCTTATGTAAAGGCAGGTTCCCGCGAGAAGAAATGTTACTCTGCATGGAGCAAATATAAGACTGTAAAGATAAAGAAATAGAATATAATGTTATCCTGATTTTGTGGTATGCTATAATAAAGCAAAAAATATCCAAAAACTTAAAACTTTTTACCCACCTGATCTGTCCAATAAACAGGAGGTGAGATATATGGATGTATGGAAGGCAGTGTGCGCGTTTGTTGCATTGTTAAGAAAAGAACGAAAGGAGCTGCCGGACGATCCAGAACGCAAGAAAGAATTATTTGACCGGATCGAGCATGACAGGCAGTCCAGATAAATAAAGGTATAAAGATAATATATAAATTACAGAAATAAGATAAAAAGCAGGAGGAGCAGGATAACATGAAGTGCAGAACATGTGGAAATGATTTACAGGGGAATGAATACAACTGTCCGTTTTGCGGAAGCTGTGTGGATTATACACAGGCAGTGGAACAGGCAAAGGCAGGGCGTGAAGAAGGATTTACGTTCTTATATGAGAATACATATCGGAACAAACTCTACATTGCAATGAAGTATATGAAGAATGAGCAGGATGCAATGGATGTCCTTCAGGATGCCTATATAAAGGCATTTGCCAGATTAGATAGTCTGCAGGATGCAAATGCATTTCCGGGATGGATGAGTACGATCGTGGCAAATACTGCGATCAATGCACTTCAGAAGAAAAAGGCAGTCCTGTTTTCTGATCTGCAGAACGAAAATGATGAAGGGGATGTTTTTGAATATAATCTGGAAGATGAAAACATGAGCACACAGCCGGAGATGGCATGTACCGTGCAGGAGACACAGGATATGGTGCGGGAGCTGATCGATTCCCTGTCGGATGAACAGAGAATCTGTGTACTTATGTTCCATCTGGAGGGTTACAGCATCAAGGATATTGCCACAGTATTGAACTGTTCCGAGAATACCGTGAAGTCCAGACTGAATTATGGACGTAAGAATATCAAAGCAAAGGCAGAGGAGCTTCAGAAGAAGGGCTACAAGCTTTACAGCTACACACCGATGTGTCTTCTTGTATATCTGCTTATGGCAGAACGTGGAAATATGATCGTTACACATGTATTCGAGCAGATGGCAGGCATTGGTGGAAATGTTGCAGCCGGCATCATCCATGGTGGTGCTATGCAGATGGCAGGAAATGTTACAGGTGGTGCTGCACAGGTAGCAGGCGCCACAGGACAGGCAGCAGGAGGAGTCACTCAGGCAGGAGCTGCAGGATCGGCTGCTGGTGCAGTAGAAGACGGTAAGGCTATCGCAGCTACAGTTGGAAAACAGGCATTTATAAAAACGGTAATAGGTAAGATCGTGATCGCAGCCGCTTCCGTTGCCCTGGTAGGAGGAGCGGTCGGAGCAGGATTTGCATATAAGCACTCACAGGATAAGAAGAAAGATCAGAATGCAACAACAGAAGCCGCTTCGGAAGCAAGTGATGATACTGTTACAACAGAGGTGACAACAAAGGCGGAGGCAACCACGGAAGTTACAACGGAAGAACCAACAGAGGTGACGACAGAGGCAGCCATTGATGAAAGTCTTTATAAAGCAGCATACAAAGAGGTACTTGAATCCTATAAGACACAGATCGACAATTATTTCTGGCAGTATGAATATGATTATTCCACAAAGGCTGCAAAAGAAGAACAGACACCGATCGTATTTGCCGATGTTACAGGTGATGGTGTTCCGGAGATGATCCTGGTAAGATCGGAACAGAACGAAGCTTCAATTGCGCAGATGGATATATATAGCTTTGACGGAACAAAAGCAAAAAGAATCTTTGGAACGGATATGGAAGAATATGGTGGCTGGGATATAAATGCTGCTTCCGGAACCAGTTATTATCTGTTTACGACTAAGAAAGGAACCTTATATGCATATAGTGGAATCGGAGATGAGGGATATACGGATCAGTATATCAAATTTGCATTAGATGATTCCGGTATGCTTCAGAAAGCAACAACCTGGGCAAGAAAAGAAGGACCAAATGAGGATTATTCTGCGACGGTTGTTTCATGTACAAAGAATGGATCTGAGATATCAGAGGATAAGTATGATACGCAGGTAAAGAAATTACAGAAGAATTTTGATACCTTGTTAATGTATAATGGCCAGGGCAAGGATAAAGCCAAGGAGGTTCTTGGTACGCTGGATGATACCGCCATGACCTATGATGAAGCTATGGAATATCTGGGAAAGATCACGCAGAAAGAAACGGACAAAACAGCGTCTGACAAAAAGCAGGAGAAATCTGCCGATAAGAAAGAAGTCTCTGCCGGAAATGCAGGAGAGGTAGCAATGACATTGCCGGAGGATCTGCCGGAAGAATTTATTCTGACGAGTGGAGTAGGCGCATGGGGAGCCGGTATGGATATCAAGCCGGACGGAACCTTTACGGCATCTTTTTATGATAGCAATTATGAAGGCAGATCAACGTCCAGCGGTTCCGGATCATTTAAGAATATTAAACAGGTTGATAAATATACTTACACAATGGAGCTGGACACTTTAAAGTATGATGATGAGATCGGTAAAGTGGTTGCAAATGATAACGGATACAAAACCACATTTACAGAGCTTTACGGAATTGCGGGTGGAACGACATTTACAGTGTATCTTCCGGGTGCACCGACAGCAGACATGCCGGAAGGGATGCAGCGTTGGTTAGGTTTCCATTATTACAGTGTACCTATACCGGAGGCCCTTGACTGCTATGCAATCTATAATGTGGACACGGAATATGGATATTTTAATACTGGGTTACAGTAAATAGTAAGATGTTTTGGATACGATGAAACGCACTTTACGTTTTCTTATCCTCAAAAATGTCGTATTAGGTGTTGGTAAAAAGTGACACCTTTCCGGTTGAGAGTTGCGAATAAACTCCTATATCTTGAAAAAATAGATTATTTATAGTATAATGTCAAATGAGTAACTGTAACAAAAAGGAACGGAGAATACGAAGGAGCGTTACAGATGAGAATAAGCTACAACAAACTTCAAAAACTTATGATTGATAATCAAATGAAAAGACAAGATTTAATGCGTGCTGCGGAGATTTCATCGTCTGTTGCAACAAAATTAAATAAGAATGAAACAGTATCCCTTGATGTGCTTATGAGAATTTGCAAAGTATTTCATTGTGATATTGGCGATGTATGTGAAGTCATATTAGACGAATGATATGAGGAGGTCTGAAGATGGCGGCAAGTGGTAAGAAAAATATGTTTAACGAAGCTACTCGTGTTCAAATGCCAGCAATGGTTCATTTGACACGCCTTGGTTATACCTATTTCGGGAAAATAACTGAAGATATGGCAGGCACAGTATATGATCCTGATACCAATATCTTAATTAACGTTTTCAAGGAGCAGTTCGCACGGCTTAATCCTACCTACGCAGGAGAAGCGGAACAGACATTGAAAACTATTAGGCAGGAATTAGATAATGATGATATAGGACGCAGTTTTTACGAGCGTTTATCGTCTGTTTCGCCTGTTAGATTGGTGGATTTTGAAAATCCAAAGAATAATACATATCATTTTACCGCCGAGTTCACTTGTAAGCGTGACCAAGATGAATTTAGACCTGATATTACATTGTTTGTAAATGGACTTCCACTTGTATTTGTTGAAGTAAAGAAGCCGAATAATCACGGCGGTATGGTTGCAGAAAGCAAGAGAATGAACCAAAAGAGATTTCCTAATAAAAAATTTAGGAGATTTTTGAATATTACACAGTTGATGATTTTCTCTAATAATATGGAATATGACACTATGGGTGGTATTGTTCCGGTTCAGGGGGCATTCTATTGTACGACGGCAAAACAGTCTGCACCGTTCAACTGTTTCAGAGAAGAAAATCCTACAAATTTGGATATTGCACCTTATAATGCAGATTTCCCATATAAGGATATTGACCCGATTGTTGAAAAGAAGATATTGACTGACTTTAATTGTCAGGTTATTCATACTTCTCCGGAATATCAAACAAATTTAGATACCTATACACCGACCAATCGAGTACTGACATCTATGTGCAGTCCTGAAAGATTGTTATTTATATTAAAATATGGAATTGCCTATGTTCGTTTTCATAAAGAAATAAATGGCAAGATAGAGTTTATTGAGCAGAAACATATAATGCGTTATCAACAGATGTTTGCTGCATTAACAGTAAGAAGTAAGATTGATGAAGGTGTTAATTCAGGTGTTATATGGCATACTCAAGGTAGTGGAAAAACAGCCCTTTCTTATTACCTGACTTATGTTCTTTCTGACTATTTTAGCAAGCAAAATAAGGTTGCAAAGTTTTATTTCATTGTTGACCGTCTTGATTTGCTGAAACAGGCTTCAGAAGAATTTGAAGCTCGTGGATTGGTTGTAAAAACAGCAAGTTCCCGTGCTGAACTTATGGAACAGTTCCGTAACAATCAGGCACAAGAGGGAAATACGGGAAAACCAGAAATTACAGTTGTAAATATACAGCGTTTTGCTGAAGATAGGTCAAAAGTTGACCTTCCTGCGTATGCAACGAATTTGCAGAGAGTATTTATTATTGATGAAGCACATAGAGGATATAAACCAGAAGGCTCATTCTTGGCTAATCTTCTTGATGCGGATAAAAATGCGATTAAGATTGCGTTGACAGGAACACCGCTTTTGAAAGAAGAAAGAGAATCTTGGAGAGTTTTTGGTAATTATATTCATACATACTATTATGACAAATCAATTTTAGATGGATATACGCTGAAAATTATCCGTGAGGATATAGAAACGCAGTATAAGGAGCGACTTTCTGAAATTTATGAAAAACTTGAAACCTTGGTAGAAAAGAAAGATGTAAAGAAAAGTCAGATTGTTGAACACGATAACTATGTCAAAGAGTTGCTTAGATATATTATTTCTGACCTAAAGAGATTTAGACAAATTCAGGGAGATAATACGCTCGGCGGTATGGTCATTTGTGAAACAAGTGAGCAGGCAAGGAAGCTGTTTGCATATTTTGATGAAATTCAAACGGAACTTAATAAAGATGTTTCTATGAAAAGTCATTTGCGAGCTGGACTTATACTTCACGATAGTGATGACAAAGATACAAGAGATAAGATTATTGATGACTTCAAAAATAATATGACAGTTGATATTCTTATCGTTTTCAATATGCTTCTTACCGGATTTGATGCACCAAGATTGAAACGCCTGTATTTTGGTCGAAAATTGAAAGACCATAATTTGTTGCAGGCAATTACAAGAGTCAACAGACCATATAAAGAAAACCATTATGGTTATGTCATTGATTTTGCAAATATAAAAAGGAATTTTGAGGAAACAAATGAAGCATACCTCAAAGAGCTGAACCGTTTTAATGACCCGAATGAAGTTGGTGCTGGAAATGAAACAGATACATTCAAACAGGTTATTGAAGACCCGGCAGAACTCATTAAACAAATGCAGGAAGTGCAGCAGGTTCTTTTTAACTATACCACAGATAATGCAGAAGAATTTAGTTCTGAAATATCCACGATTGAGGATAAGCAGGAATTGCTTAAACTTAAAAAAATTCTTATTGCTGCTCGTGATTGTTGTAATTTGGTAAGAACCTTTGGCGATGATGAGTTAAAGGAAACATTTGCAAAAATGGAATTAACAAAATTGCCATCATTGATTTCAGAGGTGCAACATCATATTGATAGCATAAATCAGAAGGAACTTTTTGCAAGTGATGATACCACGAAATTGCTTGTCAATGAAGCAATGGAGGATATTACATTTAATTTCAGCAAAATCAGTGAAGAAGAATTAAAAATTGTCGGTGGTAAAGACGCAGTAACAGAAAAGTATAAAAAGACTGTTCGTGCTTTTACACAGAATATCGACCCTGATGACCCTGAGTTTATTACTTTGCAGGAAGCATTTTTGCTTCGCTTCAAGCAACACGGCTTTGAACCTAAGAGTGTATCTGAGATTGAGGAGCAAGGAAAAGAACTGGAAGATATTCTAAAAAAGCTTGATGAATTGCAGAAGAAAAACACGGTTCTGCTGAGGAAATATAATGGCGATGCGAAATTCGCAAGGGTTCATAAAAGAATCAGGGAAGAAAATCTTGCTCGAAAAGCAGCAAATAAACAGCCGATTGTTTCAGAGTATGATATGTCTATTATGAATGTTTTGCTTTCTATTAAGTCTGATATTGACCAGAAAGTGTATGACAGAAATGATATATTGAAGAAAGACGCATATTTTGAGAGAACGGTTATGACACAAATAAAAGCAGGCATTGATAAGTTGGGAGTAGCGAGTGCTCGTGAGGATAGAGTATTTATACAGAGCAGGATTACAAAACAGTATCTTGATCAGTACAACCAGACTTATTCAGTGGCATAAAGGAGAACACAATGGAAGAAACAAAGACGATAAAAGAAAAAACCATAGAATTGATAGATGCCTTAAAAGCAACTTGTCAGACCTATGGTATGGGAAACGATGGTAATGAATATAAAATTATCACTCAGGTTTTCCTTTATAAGTTTCTTAATGATAAATTCGGATATGAAGTAAAAAAAGTCAGTCCTGTTCTTAAAAATGCCGAAAAATGGGAACTTGTTTATGCTGAAATGTCGGAAGATGACCGATTGGATATTTTTGATAGTTTACCGTCAGATATTCCATTACTTAACCCGGAACATCTTATTGCCAACTTATGGAATCAGCAGGCAAAGGGCGATTTTGATTTGATTTTTGACAGCACGATGACAGATATAGCGGATAAGAACATTGATATATTTTCAACTCAGACTGCTCAGAATACTAAAATACCGCTTTTTGAAAAGCTGACACAGTATGTAACGGACGATACAGCAAGAGCACCTTTTGCCCGTGCGTTGGTTGACAAGTTGGTAAATTTCTCTTTTGAAGAAGCATTTGAGAAGCACTATGATTTCTTCGCAGATATATTTGAATATCTGATAAAGGACTACAATACCGCAGGCGGTGGTAAGTATGCAGAGTATTATACACCTCACGCCATTGCAACGATTATGGCAAGATTGCTTGTTGGAAATGCAACTGATTTACACAGCATTGAGTGTTATGACCCATCAGCCGGAACAGGAACACTTTTGATGGCTCTTGCTCATAAAATTGGTGAAGATAAGTGTACGATTTTTGCTCAGGATATTTCACAGCGAAGCAATAAAATGTTGAAACTTAATCTTATCCTGAACAGTCTGGTATCTTCTCTTGACCACGCAATTCAGGGAGATACACTGATTGCTCCGTATCACAAGAGTGATAATGGACAGGAATTAAGAACTTTTGATTATGTAGTTTCAAATCCGCCTTTTAAGATGGATTTCTCAGATACAAGAGAACGTATAGCAGCAATGCCTGTTCGTTTTTGGGCGGGAGTTCCGAAAGTACCTGCTAAGAAGAAAGAGAGTATGGCAATTTACACATTGTTCATTCAGCACGTTCTTAATTCATTGAAATCAGCCGGAAAAGGTGCGATTGTAGTTCCTACCGGATTTATAACCGCAAAGTCAGGTGTAGAAAAGAAAATATTACAACATATTGTGGACGAGCATATAGTTTATGGCTGTATTAGTATGCCTTCCAATGTATTTGCTAATACCGGAACTAATGTATCAGTATTATTTTTTGATAATTCAAGAAAAACAGATAAGGTTGTATTGATAGATGCTTCAAAACTGGGAGAAGAATATAAAGACGGGAATAATCAGAAACGCAGACTTCGTGATTTTGAGATTGATAAAATTGTCGATACATTCCTTAATAAAGAAGCTGTTGATGATTTTTCAGTTGCTGTTACCTATGATGAAATCAAAGAAAAGAAGTATTCGCTTGCGGCTGGACAATATTTTGATGTAAAAATCGAATATGTTGAATTGTCACAGGACGAGTTTAATGCTCGTATGAATGCCTATGCAGAGAAGTTACAGGAATATTTTGCAGAGGGCGACAAACTGAAAACGGAAATTATGGAGCAGTTAAAGAAGGTAAAGTATGAGTAAACTTACAAAGTACAAATTTAGTGATTTATATGAAATGAGTTCAGGTATATCTTCATCAAAAGAACAAGCAGGACACGGTTCCCCGTTTATATCATTTAGCACCGTGTTTAATAATTATTTTTTGCCTGAAGAATTACCAGATTTGATGGATACATCTCTTAAAGAGCAAGAAATTTTTTCTGTAAAAAAAGATGATGTGTTTATTACAAGAACAAGTGAAACCGTTGATGCTTTGGCAATGAGTTGTGTTGCTGTTATAGACTATCCGAAAGCAACTTTTAGTGGCTTTGTAAAAAGACTAAGACCGAAAACAACGGGAATAGTGTACTCGAAGTATATTGCTTTCTTTTTGAGAAGTAAGTATTTTCGTAAAGTATTAGATTGCAATACGATAATGACTTTGAGAGCAAGTTTTAATGAGGATATGTTTTCATTTTTGTATTTATATTTGCCTGATTATGAAGAACAGGTAAGAATAGGCGATTTATTATATAAAATGGAAATGAAAATCCGAACAAATAATAAGATAAACGATAATTTAG
>OLIS01002677.1_pt1 | contig 11164 bp, 9 predicted proteins | sample 1601351 | NCBI WGS metagenome assembly OLIS01 (sample SAMEA2452122, study PRJEB22498) | human gut metagenome | biome: human feces; feature: human gut; material: feces | place: Australia | collected 2012
GATGTATGCACACCTGCTTTTCTCATATATGCTGTCGTCCGTACGTTAAGAATGTGTGTTAAACAACAATATTTTATGCTGTAGCCTTATTGAAATAGTCTTTAAGGTTAATAACTGGCTGTGGCTTTGCATACTTATAACCCTGGATATAATCAAAGCCTTTACCTATACTGTAATCTGCCTGTTCATCATTTTCTACACCCTCAATCAATAATATGAAGCCTTGTTCTTTAAATACGCTTGTCAGATGGGATACGATATCTGATACAGCAGTACTGTCAAGAGATTTATATAGCAGACTCTTGTCAAACTTGATTGTATAGAATGGACATCCAATTATTCTTTCCAGATTCGAGTATCCTGTACCAAAGTCATCGAGATAAAACTTGATGCCAGACTGGTTAAGCTTTTCCATATTCCGTAATACCATATTAAAATCATCAAATATAGCACTTTCGGTAAGTTCAAGTCTGATATGTTGAGGATTAATATTATTATTGTTTATAATACTCATAAGTTCATCAAAAAGATCGCGGTTTGATAATTCAGATGATGAACAGTTAATTGTAATGGCATCAAAGTCATATTTAGATTCGAATTCCTTGACAATTCTGCATACTTTGTTGATCATAATCATAGTAAGTGCGTGTATACAATGATTCTTTTCAGCAAGAGGTATGAATCTGTCAGGGTAGATAATAGTTCCATCAAGTGACAGGCGCATAAGTGCTTCAGCAGTTCTGAAGCTGTTTTCATTAACGCTGAATATAGGCTGTGCATAGCAAAGCACACGTTCATCATCAAGATTGTTCTGGTTTCTTATATCAAGAAGAAGCTGCTCTATCTTATAATTCTCGTGGAATTCTCTGTAATCCTTATCAGTTGCAAGGTAGCATTGATTACCTGTTTCATTGTATATTTTATTAAAAAGATAATCAGACATAGAATTAAGCTTGTGTATATTAGTTATTACCGGATTATTCTGTATGGCAACGATTTTATAGTTGACATTGTAGGTTGAGTAGTGCATATGCTCTATGATACATTGTTCCACGTTATTAAGAAATTGTCTTATTCTGGTTTCATCCTTAATATAAATTATCATAGCAAAGTCAACATTATTAAAACGATAAATGTGTACCATATGGTGCTGCTGTTCTATTTTACGACACACCTTGGCAGATATTACTTCTATCTTGCTGTTATGGACAGCATAATTAACATTCTTTAGCTGTGGAAAGCTAAGATATAATACGAGAAAGTTACGTTTCATTTTGACACTGTCAGAAAATCTTGCATTAAAGGAATTCTGGTTCTGGCAGCCTATTAATTCATCATATGGATTGCTATGAAATAATATATAATAAATAAAAAAAGGTAATACATAAGTCAGACTTGTGTATATCGCATTTTTAGTAAGATACTGAACGGTAAGCATAATAAAATCAGCAGGTATAAATATCAATGCATATCTGTTTACTACAGTTGGAATTGTATTGTGATTGACTAATACAGTAAGAAGACATAAAAAACATGTCATTATTCCATATGCAAGGTAAAAGTTCATAAATGAATCAATGCTTATTATGCCATCAGCTGTAAAATAATGTGTTTTCTGTGAATAAAACCATACGATACCAGCCAGATATATTATTGCGAATATTGTGAGAGAGTTGTACAAAATCCCCCTGTTGTTATATATTTTAGAAGAAAGAAAACTTATATAAATATATAATGCTGCAATTATGATAAAATATAGTGCAAGGTATAATAATGAAATACCTATACAGAAGGTAGTACTATAATTATCATTATGGGCAGCACAATATATAAGAGCAAGCTGTGAAATAATAGCTGTTAGTGATATAAGAATACCATAATAAAGTATTTTATATGAGCTTGTTTTACGTGGGTTAGAATAAATCATAAGAAAAATAAGAAATATACAGGTGATAAGACTGAATATTTCTGCGGTTACATTGTATCCTCCAATTAACATAAGTGCCTCCAAAAGATGTATGACTATAAGAAAATATTATACATATTATTTAGTATTTCCACAATGGGGAAAAAGATACATATTATGGCGCATTTTAGGCATTTTTGGGGGATTAAGAATAATTTTGAATGATAAAGCCATAATAATATCAGGTCTGGCTGTACTATAATTTTACCTTTCAAAGCTGGGATATATTAAACAGGATATACAGTGTAATTAAGAATTAAGATGGGAGAAAAGATATGAGTAATATTTTATTAATAGAGGATAACGAAGCAATAATTATGGGGCTGGAATACCTTTTTACCAATAATGGTTATAATGTCAGGGTTGCAAGAAGTGTATGTCAGGCAAAGGAGATATTAGATAATGCAAAGGAAACTGAAAAATATAGAACTTTAATTGGAGCTGGTGATGTATGGAACATAGATATTATAATACTTGATGTAATGCTTCCTGATGGGGATGGCTTTTCGCTTTGCAGAAAGATTAAAGCTGATGATATAGCCCCTGTCATATTTCTTACAGCTAAAGATGAGGAGAAAGATGTTGTAATGGGGTTGGAGTTAGGTGCAGATGATTATGTTATAAAGCCATTCCGCAATATGGAACTTCTATCGAGAATTAAGAATGTGCTAAGAAGAAACCGGAGCGGCAATGAGCTTACATATGCCAATTTAAAGATGAATGTTGATATAAGAAAATTGTACAAGGAAGACAATGAAATTAAGCTTACAAAGCTTGAATTTGAGATATTAAAAATTTTGTTACAAAATCCTAAAAAAGTATTTACAAGGGAAGAAATACTATCACATATATGGGATTCAGCAGGTAACTTTGTAAATGATAATACACTTACAGTTACAATCAAAAGGCTTCGTGAGAAGATAGGCGATAAAGAAGGAAATATGATTGTGACGGTGAGGGGTGTAGGTTACAGATTGTCAGATTAGAATGAATATAATAACAGATTGGAGAGAATATGGGTGCATATAAGAATAAGCAGGCTGTTAAAAGTCTGTTATTAACAGGTGTAGTGCTGGTTGTCGGCGTAGTGGTATATATGTCCTGGATAGGCTGGTATACACATAAGTATAAGAATATTGAGAATACATATATAAGATGTATTATGGAAAATGTAATCAGCCAGTATCCGGACTTTGATATGGAAGAAGTTGCGATTATATTAAATAAGTCCTATGGTGAACTTGAAAGCAGTACAACATCAGAAGAATTTTACAGCATATTAAGAAAAAATGGAATAACAGATAATACATTTTATATTAAAGATATGAGTGACATAAGAAATGTCAATATAATAGTAAGCACTTTAATTATTGGTGTAATGTCGGTATTGTTTATTATATGTTTTTACATATATTTGAGGAGAAGAAAGAATGCTATCGTCCAATTGCAGGATTATATGGATAAAATATCACGCGGTAATTATGAGCTGGAAATAAATGATAATTCAGAAGATGAGCTTAGCAGTCTTAAGAATTCACTTTATAAAATTATGGTATATATGAAGGAACAGGCAGACTCAGCCAGAATAAAAAAGGTTATGTTAGCACAGTCAGTATCTGACATATCACACCAGTTAAAGACACCACTTACTTCAACTCAGATTCTGTTGGATAATCTTAATGATAATCCTGATATGGAATATGCTACAAGAAAGAAATTCATATATGAAGCTTTAAATCAGGTTAATGGAATGAGCTGGATGATTGTGACTATGCTTAAGTTGTCAAGAATTGATGCGGGTGTAGTGGAGTTCAATAACGAGACCATTTCCATTAATAAGATTATAGAAGAAGCGGTAAGTAATCTTGAGGTTATAGCAGAGATTAAAAATGTAAATATAGAAAAGTATATTGATAATTATAATGAAAATAAATTGAATAAATCAGACATCTATATAAATGGCGATTACAACTGGAACAGGGAAGCATTACAGAATATTATTAAAAATGCAATTGAACATAGTAATGACAAAGGTACTGTAAAGATAAATATAACAGATAATGATGTGTATACAGCAGTGTATATAACTAACAGAGGTGATAAACTGAGTGAACAACGACAGAAGCAGATATTTGAACGCTATTACAGTGAAGCTAAATACGAAGATAACAGTATGGGAATAGGACTTCCTCTTGCTAAGGCAGTAATTGAGAAGCAGGGAGGCTATATAAGTGTGGAGTCCGATGATGAAGAAACAGTATTTATAGTTAAATACATAAAATAAATGTCACCGAAATGTCATTTTATCTGTGTATATTGAGATATGTAATAAATCAATGCATATTTATAATCTATATTTAAGACAGAAAGAGAGGCAGTATATGGAGATATTAAAGGTAGAACATCTTGTTAAACAGTATGGCAAAGATGACAATGCTGTACTTGCAGTAAATGATATTTCATTCGGTGTGGAACAAGGCGAGTTCGTGGCTATAGTGGGAAGTTCAGGAAGTGGTAAGTCAACACTTCTTCACCTGCTTGGCGGTGTGGACAGACCTACAAGTGGAAAGGTATATATACAGGGTGAGGATATATATTCACTGAATAGTGATAAGATAGCAATATTCAGAAGAAGACAGGTAGGGCTTATATATCAGTTCTATAACCTTATACCAATTCTTAATGTTAAAGAAAATATTACTTTACCTTGTGAACTTGATGGCAGGACACCAGACAAAAGCGAACTTGATGAGCTTATCAACACTCTTGGTTTAAAGGACAGGGTGACACATCTGCCTAATGAGTTATCAGGTGGACAACAGCAGAGAGTATCAATTGGCAGGGCACTTATTAATCACCCGGCAATACTTCTTGCAGATGAGCCGACAGGAAATCTTGACTCACGCTCAAGTGATGAAATCGTAGAATTATTAAAACTCTCTAATCAGAAATATAAGCAGACAATTGTAATGATTACCCACAATCTTGAAATTGCAAAGATTGCAGACAGAATATTACGAATTGAAGATGGCAGGCTTGTATAAAGATTATGAACAGGCACGAGCCTTATATAAATAGTTTCATAATTTTATAAGATTTTATAAGATATAGAATTATGTAAATTTATGAAACGGGCTGGAAAGGAGAGTTTATATGCAGATACTTAACAGGTTGACAATCAGGAATCTAAAGCTTAATAAAAAAAGAACAATTGTTACAATTATTGGTATTATACTTGCAACGGCACTTCTGACTGCGGTTGCAGCTATGGCGGTAAGTTTAAAAGAAAGCATAACGTTAAGAGCAAAGAAGGTAGATGGAGATTTTCATCTTCTCTTATATGATATGACTGATAAGCAGAAGGAGTCAGTTATTAATAACAGGCAGGTGGAAAGTTATTACGAAATGCACGAAGTTGGTTATGCAGTGCTTGACGGCTGTGTTAATGACAGTAAACCTTATGTTTATATTGAAGCACTTGATGGTGATACATTTGAAAAGGCAGAAATAAATGTAACATCAGGAAGACTTCCAGAAGATGACAGCGAAATAGTTATATCAAGTCATATTAAGACCAATGGTGGTGTTAAATATAATATTGGAGATGAGATTACATTTGATGTAGGCGATAGGACATATAATGGTAAAAAACTTTATCAGAATGATGATTATAGAGAAGATGAGCTGCTTGATGTAAAGAAGACTAAGACGTATAAGGTTGTGGGAATATGTGACAGGCTTCCATATGGTGAAGAACCAAGAACTGCACCGGGTTATTCAGTCATTACATTTGCAAATAAGTCAGATACATCTTTGAATGAATCGGACATATATATCAGGTTTCATAAAAAGGTACTTAAAGACAGATATAATATAACTGCGGATATATTAGGTGTCGATAGAATTTTATTTAACAAGCAGTATTCAGGCAGCCCAACAGATGAAGAGGCAGAGATATTAAAGAACCAGCTTGATAAGGCACAATCATATTACATTAATAACAGTCTTATAAAGTATGAAGTGTTTTATGATTCAAGTGTTGCATTTGTATATAATATGGCGGCTGTTGTTATGGTTATAATTATTATAACTTCAGCGGTATGTATAAGTAACAGCTTTGCTATATCTATTAACCAGAAGACTAAACAGTACGGAATGTTAGCTTCAATCGGTGCTACTCCACGCCAGATTAGAAAAAATGTGTTTTTTGAAGCTGCGTTTATGGGTGTAATAGGTGTTGCAGCAGGCATAGTCGGGGGTCTGTCAGCAAGTTATATTCTTGTCATATTGAGTAACAAAATGCTTATTGATACATTAGAAATGAGCATTGTGTATGCACCATCTTTATTAGGAGTACTTTTATCAATTGTACTTGCGATAGTTACGATTGTATTGTCGGCATTAGTACCAGCAATAAGGGCTTCGCGAATGTCACCAATAATGGCTATCAATCATAGTGAAGATATTAAGATAAAATCTAAGTCATTAAAGACACCGGAATTAGTCAGTAAAGTATGGGGTGAAGGAGGTGTCCTTGCCTATAAGAATATGAAGCGTAACAAGAGAAAATACAGGGTAATCACTATTTCTATTGCGCTTAGTGTAATGACATTTATTGCTTTATATGGATTTATGAGTTTATTAACAGATTCAGCCAACAGATACGCTAATGGCAATATAGATTTAAGGGTGTATATGTCTTCATATAAAAATATGTCTGTAGATGAAGCTGATAAAAAAGTAAGTAATATTGTGAACAGGATAAATAATGAAACAAATATAACAGATTTTACTTTTGCAAGAGGCTTTAATGGCATTTTAAAGGATAAACCAAAATACAGTGCTGATTATTATGAGATGTATAATTATGAAAGGGGCTTAGCAGAACCGGACAATTATTATATTAATATTATTTCATTAGGTAATGAAGAATATGAAAAGTATATTAAAAAGCTTGGCATCAGCAAGGAAACTGCACAGAGCGGAGGCATACTTGTAGATAATACATATCAGTACATTAATAATGGAAATAATGTAAAATATTTTAATGTATATGATGGTTATAAAGCTGGTGATATATTAACTTATCAGGCTGATAATAACAGACAATCAGACGATACAACATTTTACGATATAAAGATTGTGGCACTTAGCAATGAAAGGCCATTCGGATATGACAATGCTTATACTTCTTATGGCTATCTTATTGTAAGTGATGATTATATGAACAAAATTGATACTAAGAATATAGACAGTACACTTCTTAATATTAACTGTGACGACCCTGATAAAGCACAGGATATACTTGTGAATGAATTTGATATTGGGAAGAATAACATAGTTAATGCAGCACAGGAAAGAAGGAACAATGAGAATCTTATTCTGATAATCAAGATATTCTTATATGGATTTATTGCTATTGTTTCATTGATTGGCATAACCAATATATTTAATACTGTTACAACCGGAATGGAACTAAGAAGTAAAGAGTTTGCAATGCTTCAGTCGATAGGTATGACAAAGAGAGAATTTGATAAAATGATAAGGATGGAAAGTGTATTTTATGGAAGTAAAGCCCTTATAATTGGTGTAGTGTCAGGAACAGTGCTTTCTTATATCATATATATGGCGGCAGGAGAGTCACAGTTAAGATATACTTTGCCATTGCCGGCTATAGTTATTGCAGTTGTTGTCGTGATTATACTGCTTCTTGGAATTATGAAATATTCAATAGTCCAGATAAGAAAGCAGAATATTATAGAAACAATAAGAAATGAGAATATATAAATAAAAATATATAGAAGAAAATGTATGGAAGAGTAATAAAAGTATTGCTTTGACAGAAACTGCTGATTATAATATAATCTCTTATTGAAATACTACCATAATGGTAGGTTTGGTAATTAATAATTCGGAATGGAGATAAAGATGTTAAATCAGTTTTCAAGAACACAATTATTACTAGGTGAAAGTGCAATGCAGGAACTAGCTAATAAGAGAGTTGCTGTATTTGGAATAGGCGGAGTAGGCGGTTATGCCTGTGAAGCACTTGTAAGAAGTGGCATAGGTGCATTTGACCTTATAGATGATGATAAAGTATGTCTTACTAATCTTAACAGACAGATTATAGCAACAAGAAAAACTGTTGGAAGGTATAAGACAGAGGTTATGAAAGAGAGAATGTTGGAGATTAATCCCAATGTTGATGTAAGAATTCATAATTGTTTCTTTCTTCCAGAAAATGCTGATAAATTTCCATTTGATGAGTATGATTATATAATTGATGCGGTAGACACTGTAACAGCTAAGATTTCAATTGTTATGAAAGCAAATGAACTTGGAATCCCGGTTATAAGCAGTATGGGAGCTGGTAATAAGCTGGATCCGACAGCATTCAGGGTTACAGATATATATAAGACAAGGGTGTGCCCTCTTGCGAAGGTTATGCGCCGTGAACTTAAGAAACGTGGCGTTAAGAAGCTTAAGGTTGTATATTCAGAGGAACAGCCAACAAGACCAATCGAGGATATGTCGATAAGCTGTCGTACTAACTGCATATGTCCTCCAGGAGCAGAACATAAATGTACAGAAAGACGTGATATTCCAGGAAGTGTGGCATTTGTGCCATCTGTTGTAGGGCTTATAATTGCTGGAGAGGTGATTAAGGATATCGCAGGGGTTAATGCAAAGTAGGACTTATAGGATAAAATATTTTGATAGAAACAGCAAAGTAATTAAAGTGATTACAATATTTAATAAATAAACTAAAAGAACCTGAATGATAATGATATCAAGTGGCAATTGATATGATTATCATTCAGGTTCTTTTTGGGAGAGTGATAACTACAAATTTAAGGGAGTAGGTAGTTATCTGTTTATGAAAAAGTTTATTGAAAGCAATGTCATATGTCTTTCAACAATGATTATATTAGAGGGAAAATGTGAACGTGATATGTAAAAGATGTGAGTAAAATGTGAATTATAAAAACAAAATATAAACTAATGCAATAAGACTGATTATATATTATAATAACGTATGTTTCATTAAAGAATATTTCATCAAAGAAGATTTTAGCATATTACGCTTAGTTAATATGAAAAATATATATTATATTAAAGTATAGTATAAAATAATACATTTTATTCGTATATACAATAAATAATTATCTATAAATAGCATAAAAGAGAGAAAAAGTGAGGGAAAGCGTGGAAAGGGAGAATATTTATAAAGGCAGTACATTTAATATGAAATGTCAGTATTGTGGGGCAGTGCTTAATCTGACCGATGAGGTGTGTCCGCATTGTGGCAGGAAGAATAGGGCAGGGGAAGCCTATAAAAAAGATTATGACAAATATCAGTCAAAAGTTAATACGGCGGAAAAATCAATAAGCGCACAGCAGCTGTATACAGTAAAAGTGCTTGTGCGTGGAGTGGCTATAGCGGTGCTTCTTGCAATGTTTATTGGTCTGGTGGTGTATATGCTTACACACGACTGGTATTTTATTAAGCAGAAAAATGCTGTTAGTGAATATGATACGGTGACAGCCACGTTAGACAGATATTGGGAGAATGAAGATTACTATGATTTCTTTAATTATAGTGACAGCATTAATATATCAGGCTGGTCAGATGGTCCGTATCTTGATTATCACCCACAGATAGAGGCTGCACAGATATACATATTTGTGAATAATTATATAAGTGAATATCTTGCCGCGGATAATATATTTTATAAGAATAAGGCACTGACAGATATTTGTGGTCTGCTGGATGAATTTTATGATTTGGATAACCTTCATTATATATATGGAAAGCTTGCGGTTGGAGATACGTCTGATGAGAAGGTAGAACAGATTTATAAGAATATGGATGCAATATTAAAGACATATTTTTATGTGAGTGATGAACAGGTGCAGGCTATAAGGACGGCGGATAGTACGCAAATCCAACTTATTATAGAAGAAAGTGTGAAAAATAAGTATGAATAATAAAATGAATGTGATATGTCCTTCGTGTGGCGCAGAATTTAATAAAAATCTCAGCCAGTGTCCATATTGTGGCAATTCCAATTATTATGGACAGGAAAAATCATATATGAAAGGACTGGCAGGACTTAGGCAAAGGCTGGCAGAACTTGCTGATATTAATAAAAAAATAATTGTAGAAGAGGCTGTAAAAGTGCTTGTCCTTGTACTGGCGGTTGTAATCATACTGGTGGCAGCTATATTTTCTGTAAAAGCAATTGACAGACACAACGAAAGCATTGCCGTTAATAATATAAGAAAAGAGATAATAGATGGAAGATAAGTATTATACAGAAAGTCATAAAAAAGCCATAGACAGGTATGATAAAGATTTCAATAATACAGAAAAGAATGTACATAATAAGGCGGACAGTAATTCAAAGAAAGCTTACGCATTTGCAATACCCGCAGTTGTTATTGCACTGCTTCTTATAGCATTTATTGGTATTGCATTAACTGGCTCTGTAAAAAAGGCTGTAAAGAAATCAGCAATAACGAATAATTATACAGAAATAAGTAATAAAATATATTCATATCTTGATAGCAGTAGTTATAAGGAATTATCGGATTATAGTGATGAGATAGATGCTCTTGATAATAAAGCATTTGATAAAGAATATTCGGTTCTTATGGGTGTAAGATATTATGTGTGGTCAGTGGGATTTATGAATACTAACGATAGTGATAATTATAATCTTACACAGTCAGATGTGTCTAATCTGGCATATTATCTTTCGCAGTTTTACTACTATACACAGTTATCGGCATATAAAGATAAAGAAGTAACTATGACATCAGACAATGAAAAGTATCTTAACAAAATGCGGGAAGATATGGGAGTACTGCTTAAGAAATATTATCACATTACAGATGAGGATTTAGAGGCTATTGATACATTTTCAAGCGCACGAATTGAGCAGTGCCTTATACAAAGAGGATAGATGTGAAAATGGATTTTTTATACGCAGGATTTATGTTTGTATACATTTGACACAAAGCCGATATGCGCAAAATGTGCGCAGGAATGAGGATTATTATGAAGAAAAGCAGATTAATTATTATGGATATAATTATTGTAATTCTTGTTGTTCTTAATGCTGCGATGATAATAGCGGTAGCAGAGAATTATAATGATGAGAACAGGACATATAATACACGCTGGTTTATGAACCT
>OLIS01002680.1_pt1 | contig 11161 bp, 9 predicted proteins | sample 1601351 | NCBI WGS metagenome assembly OLIS01 (sample SAMEA2452122, study PRJEB22498) | human gut metagenome | biome: human feces; feature: human gut; material: feces | place: Australia | collected 2012
GCGTCTGACCACCGCATCTCTTCCACGCCTGGTCACAGTTTCCTGCTGGCGGCGACCAACACTTCCCGAATTTCCCACGCACCTGGTCTCTCCTCCAACACTTTCCCGTCTTTCATATACCGGATTTGCCGCTCCAACCCCTTCTTCCTCCGGTCCACCAACACTCTCCACATCCCCTCCACCTCATCTTCCTGCTGTGTAAAATCCAGTCTGGCAACAGCACCGACCTTCTCCCTCACCCGCGTAAAAGCAGAATCCGTACAGACTTGCTCCCACTCCTCACTTCCCGGCTCAACCTCACCCTCCAACAAAGCACGCAACCATCTCTTTTCCTCTTGTTCTACCATAAGTCTATTTTTTATAAAGGCTTTAACTATCTTTTCCTATCTTCTAAACAAGAAGATAGCCGATCAGGGTGAAAAGAAAAATACTTTTTTTGAAAATTATTTTTGCATCAATATAAACAATACTCCCCCAGCAGTCCACTCCCACACAAAATTTTGCCCTCCTAATTCTAATTTCAACTTCCTGTACGCCAACTTAATCTGTGTCTTCACCGTATTCACCGACACTCCCATTTTCTCCGACACTTCTTTATAACTCAACCCATCTACGCATCCCAAAATAAAAATTTCCCTGCATTTCTCCGGCAAACCATCCACCACTTTCCGCAAACGGGCATATTGCACCTCAAACTCCTCCTCCTCATCTGCCGGCACTTCTTCCCCTTCCTCCTCCGTCATTCGTTTTTCCAACAAATAACGTTCCTTCACTTTCTCATGCACCTGATAATTAAGACAAGCATTTTTCACCAAACGTAACAAATAAGGATAAATAGCCCCCGTACACTGAATCTTCCCCCGCTGTTCCCACAAAGTAATAAACGTTCCCTGCACAATATCCCTGGCTTCCTCCCGGTTATTCACAAACCCCATCGCATAAAAAAACAGCTGTTCCGCATAAGTATGAAACAGCACATCGAAAGCCTCCCAACATCCCTCCTGCACCCGCCGGAATAACATCGCTTCCTCTGTCATAGAATTACTGAAAATACCTGAACAAATATAATAATAATATGTCGGGAAAAAAAGTCCATGTTTCCGAAACAAAAATAGGAAACCGAAGGGAAAAAACAAACATGTAACTAACTTTCTTATCCAAACCTACGGTACCCCAAATTTAACCGAATCGAAATAATTTATTCACCAGGCTGTAATTTCTCTGTTCTTACTTTGCATTGAAAAATAAGGGAAATCACATTGAATAAAAAAGAATATGAAAATTACAATTTTATTTTTAGCACTTATCGCATTAGGGTTTTCGGTAAAAGCTCAACGGATGGCTCTGGCCGATAACAAGACACATGGAACGACTGCAGCTTCAGCCAGTACTCCTATACCGGCGAAAACTCCTCAATTTGTATTCACCAATTATGGGATCGACCTGAATCATGCAGACCTGAAAGAATATCCCCAGCACTTCCTCGGGGACCGGATTGCCCGCAAACTGTATGCTACTCAGAAAGTATATGTCCGCCGGCATACAGCAACGGTAGGATTCACCGATAACACGATGGAAATCTATAAACCCGCGATTTATAACTCGGTTATGAAGCTGGACAGTTATTTCAAAAAAGCAGTCCGCCGGCAGGAAATCAACGAACAAACAGCTACGGCAGAACTGTCGAAATGCCTGGATGCAGCCTTTGTCGCTTACTATGAGGAAGAAACCGGAGAGCTCGAAAAAGCCCTGAAAAAGGCCAAATCTCCTGAAGAAATATTAACTGTTTTCAATTCTATCTTAATCAAAGAATAAATCATGAACCTGACAATTTGTTTATCGGCAGCATTTCTGATTCTCAGTCATGCTGCTTTCTGTATGCCTATCCGTGGACAGGTAAAAGCAGGAAATAAAGGATTATCCCATGTCGTCATCACCGACGGAATAAATTTCACCCAGACAGACACAAAAGGGAATTTCCTACTCGACACCGACCAGGAAGCCCGTTTCGTTTACCTCCTGACCCCGGATGGATATGTGGCCGATTACCGATCGGGAACTCCTGAATTTTATCTGCCTTTGGATCCGGAAAAAGAAGATTATATCTTCCAGCTGACCGAGACAGGAAAAAGGAGTCATCATATCCTGCTAGCCATCGCGGACGTACAAACCAAAACGGATGAACAGTTCCAGCGTTTCCAGACCCAAAGTATTCCCGACCTGCAAGAGATGATTGCAAGTTATCCCCCGGCTACACCGGTCACCGGAATCAGTCTGGGAGATATCGTCTGGGATCATTTCGAACACTTCCCGGTCTACAAAAAAGAAATGGCCCGACTAAAGATACCTTTCTATCCCGTTATCGGTAATCATGATCATGATAAGGAAATCTTGTCGGACAAAGCTTCTGCCCACACCTACGAAAAATATTTCGGTCCGGCTTATTACGCTTTTCAATTAGGAAAAGTCTATTGCATTGTACTCGACAACATCCTCTACGAGGGAAATAAAAAATATACCGAAGCCCTGACGGAGGAACAAATTCAATGGGTAGGCCAACTTTTAAAGTACCTTCCGGAAAATGCTCCAATCCTCATCGCCACCCATTCCCCTTTTTATTATGCTGACCGGGGTATCATCCCCGGCGGAGAAGAATTGTTCGGTATTTTGAAAAACCACCCTGTCAGTCTGATCTCAGGGCATACCCACCTGAATTCCAACCATGAAATCAAACCCGGTATTATCGAACACAATATAGGAGCCATCTGCGGAACCTGGTGGACAGCCGATGAAAATCGTGACGGTACCCCTAACGGTTATGATGTTTTCGAAATTACAGGCTCGGAAATAGAATGGTTTTATAAATCCGTAGGCCATGAGCGCAACTGGCAATTTAAAGTATTTCCCCGGGGAACTGTGAAAGAAAAACCGAACAGCGTCATTGCCAAGGTCTGGAACTGGGATAAAAAATGGCAGGTGAAATGGTATGAAGACGGAGCCGCTAAAGGGGCAATGCAACGTTTTAACGGCTATGATCCCGATTATCTGGAATATGTCGGCCGATTGAAGACCGAGAAATATACCCAACCCCAGGAATCTTTCTTTTATTTTGAAGCTACTCCATCTGAAAAAGCCCGGGAAATCGAGATCGAAGTCACCGACCGTTTCGGACATATTTTCCCCCGGCAAAAAGTGGTACTCCTCCCCGATAAATAAACCTTCCGGCCATGAAACCGGTATACTCCCACAGCCTCCGGTATAACTCATTCAACAATAAAACAGCCGGAAAACAGCACAGGGGATGGTCTGGAAAAACCGTTGTCTGACCGGCACAAAGCCGCCGGATACAGTTTGGGGAAGCTATCACTTCCCCTCCAATTTTCACAACAAAGCCACCGGTCCGGCTTTAAAAGCTGTAGGCCTACAATCTATAAGCCCCTCCGGAGGCCCTGTCCCTGTCCGAATTTTATTTCCGGTCCAGCAGCAATAACTCTTCAAGATGTGTCCGGTCATTCCAAAGCCGGGGCACTTTGTGTTGTCCTCCCAGTTTACCTTTCTCTTTAAGCCAGTCGTTGAAAAGTCCGGGACGGGCGATATGCAGGCGTAAACGCTCCAGAGATAACAACCGTTTGGCTTCATAATCGGAATTTAATTTTTGAAGTTCCTGATCCAGGATACCGGCAAAATACTCCGGATCGGCAGGAGGTGTATTGAACTCGATCAACCATTCGTGAGCGCCTTTTTTCCCTTCTTCCATAAAGACAGGAGCCGCAGTAAATTCGTAAACATCTGCGCCGGTCTCTGCACATGCCCGTTTGAGCGCCTCTGTTGCATTATCGATGATCAGTTCCTCTCCAAAAGCATTGATAAACAATTTTGTGCGACCGGTAATCCTGAACTTATACGGTTTAACCGAAGTAAATTGAATGGTATCTCCGATCATATAACGCCATAACCCTCCATTGGTCGTAATGATAAGCGCATAATTGACCCCGGTTTCCACTTCTTCCAATAATAAAGTCCGGGGTTTGGTTTTACCGAGCTCACTCATAGGAAGAAATTCATAGTAAACCCCATAGTCCAACATCAGCAACATAGAAGCATCTTCCGGATCATCCTGTAAACCGAAGAAACCTTCCGAAGCGTTGTAGGTTTCCAGATACTTCATCTTAGGATCAGGCAGAAGACGTTTGTATTGTTCCCGGTAAGGAATAAAACTAATCCCACCATGAATAAACAACTCCAGGTTAGGCCACACTTCATGCAGGTTATTTTTTCCTGTTTTTTCCAAAATTTTATGAATGACCGTCAGAAACCAGGAAGGAACTCCTGCCAGGCAACGGACATCTTCTTTGATCGTCGTCTCACATATCTTCTCGATTTTCTCCTCCCAATTACTCATCAGCATGATAGATGAATCGGGGGTTTTCATCATATTGGCCCAAAAAGGGGTATTAGAAATCATAATGGCCGACAAATCACCGTACTGGCAATGGCTATTACTTTTAGAAACCTCGCTACTCCCCCCCAAAGCCAGAGTCTTTCCACTAAATACCTGTGCTTCCGGATAGAGCCTGTTAAAAATAGCGATGACATCTTTTCCCCCTCTGAAATGACAATTTTCAAGTACAGAAGGACTTACCGGGATGAACTTACTTTTGGCATCGGTAGTCCCCGACGATTTGGCGAACCATTTGATCTCTTCGGGCCAAAGCAAATTATTCTGCCCTTCCATAGTCCGCAGGACCAGATCCCGGATGTCTTCATAATGGACGATCGGTAAACGCTCCCGGTATTGTTCGGCAGTCAAAATAGTGTTGAAGTGATATTTCCGACCATATTCGGTGTTTGCTGCCAGAGTTAATAATTCCTGTAACGTATCCCGTTGTACTTTTATCGGATTGGCCTTGAAAAAGTCAATCTGTGCCAACCGTTTCTGGGTGAAAATACTTAATATCGAATTGATGAAAGCCATATAAAAAGTAAAAGTTTAAAAGGTAAAGGCTAAAAGCAATAAACTAAATACAAAAGAAGGGAGCAAGTTTTAATGCATAGGTTCTTATTTTAAAATTGAATTTTTAACTGTGAGTCCAATAAAGTAAAACTGGTACGATGAAATTCCGTAACTCCAGCCTGTTCGATTCCTTTCCGGTGTTCCTGTGTCGGATACCCCTTGTTTTTTTTCCAATTGTAAACGGGAAAAAGAGCATGAAGGTTTTCCATATATTCGTCCCGGTGAGTTTTTGCAAGCACGGAAGCCGCTGCTATGGACATATATTTACCGTCACCTTTAACAATACAAAGGTGAGGAATATCTCTGTATTTTTTAAAACGGTTACCGTCGACAATGATGTGTCCGGGGCGTACTTTCAATTGGTCTAAAGCCCGGTGCATCGCCAGAATAGAAGCATTCAGAATATTGATCTTGTCGATTTCGTGATTATCGACACTAGCCACAGCCCAAGCCAAAGCTTCCCGTTCGATGACCGGACGGAGCCCGGCCCGTTGTTTTTCCGAAAGCTGCTTAGAGTCATTGAGCAATTCGTCGGAAAAATTATCCGGCAGGATTACGGCAGCAGCAAAAACAGGACCTGCCAGACATCCCCTCCCGGCTTCGTCACATCCGGCCTCTATACTGTGATAATCGTATTTTAGTTCTAACATAAGCAATTAAACTAAGGCATAGACGTTATAAACTTTCGCCCAATTAATTCTATCTTTGCAAAGATAATTATTTTCATTTTTTTATATTCAATTTTCAACGATTATGTGGTCGAAGGAGGAAGCAAAAGAGCTTAAAATCAATTTTTGGAACGGATTTAAACGCTATTGTTCCAAACATAAGATTTACCGGAAATGGGTGTTGACAGGAGTTAAAATCAAGTCTACCCAACTCAAATTTTATGCCGATGAACAAAAAGCTCTGGTATTGTTCCAAATCGACCATAAAAACGATTTGAGAAGATACGAAATCTACGAATGTTTTCAGTCTTACCGGAAACTCATGGCAGCGGATTGCGGGGAGGATCTGCATTGGGACGAAGATTACCTCGGCATGGGCGAACGCCCGTTAAGTGTGATTTATTTCGAATTGAAAGATGTCAATCTATACCATCCCGCGGACTGGGATAAAATATATGCTTTCTTCGCTGAAAAAATGCCGTTATTGGAACAAGCTTACTGGGAATACCGCGATCTGATCAATGAGAGGATAAAAAATAGTTGAGTCGTGACGGGTTAACGGAATCTTCACTTTTTTGTAATGATTCCGTTTTTTCTTGAATATACTTTTACACCTGTAAAAAATAATTAAAATTACTATGAAAAGTAGGTGTAAAATCAGTATGACAAAACGAATTTTTACGACTTTATGGGTCTTATGTCTTACCTGTAAGTTAGGTTTCGGGCAAGATATGGTGTTATCGGGCACCGTCAAAGATGTACAGGGAAGTCCGATGCCCGGGGTGGCCGTCCTGATAAAAGGAACAACGCTGGGAGTGGTAACACAAAATGACGGGACTTATTCTTTATCTATGGGGCAAGCAGATAAAGACGCTGTGCTCGTTTTCAGCTTTTTAGGCTTTAAAACACAGGAATTGAAATGGAACGGCAAAACAGTGATCGATGTTACCCTGGAAGAAGAACGGCAAGAACTGGAAGGCGTAGTAGTCACAGCTTTAGGGATTAAGAGAGAAGAAAAAGGCCTGGGCTATTCCACCCAAACCGTTACTGAAAAGATGATGTCCGATGCGACACCGACCAACTGGGCTTCTGCATTGGTCGGAAAAGTAGCCGGAGCAAATATCCTGTCGACTTCTTCCGGTCCGATCTCCTCCGCCCGGATTACTTTACGCGGGGATGCTTCTCTGAATATCGACGGCAACAATGCCTTGATCGTATTGGACGGAGTGCCTTTAAACAGTCAGATGACAGGTGATGGTTCGAACTCCTACGGAGCCGGAGGTGGTGGTGACGTACCGGTAGATTACGGGAATGGCATAGCCGACATCAATCCGGATGATATCGCCAGTATCCAGGTGCTGAAAGGAGCTACCGCAGCTGCTTTATACGGAAGCCGGGCAGCCAATGGGGTGATGCTCGTGACGACGAAATCAGGCGTGAATAAAAAGAAAAAATACCTGGGAGTGACTTTTAATTCCAACTCCAGTTTCGACCGGGTATTACACTGGCCTGAATTCCAGGAAGAATACGGTCAAGGTGATTTAAAGACCAATGCTTCGGGCAAACTGTATTACTCTTACGGAGATTCCGAAGACGGAGCCGCTTCAGGCAATGTAGCTCTTTCGTTCGGGCCTAAACTGGACGGTTCGCTCTATTATCAATACGACCCCGAAACCCAGCAGATGGGTACGGTCCGTACCCCATGGGTGAAGAGAAATCACCGTAAAGCATTCTGGCAGACAGGTTATACACTCGTCAACAGTATTGCGATCGACGGTTCGTCGGAAAAAAGTGCCGTTCGCCTATCGCTTACTTATACCCAAAATGAGTGGATCATGCCGAACACGGGTTTTAACCGGATCGCCGTATCGGGCTCCTTCCAAAACCAGGTAACCGATAAGTTAAGAGTTTCCGCCAAGGTCAATTATGTCAAACGGCAAAGCGATAATCTGCCGGCAACGGGATATAACAACTCCTCTATCCCTTATTTTATGATCCTGACCAATCCGAGCGTCGATGTACGCTGGTACCAACAACGCTGGGTGAAAGGGAAAGAAGGACGGGAAATATTGCGTCCGTTCAGTCCCTGGTTGGACAATCCTTACGTTATCGCCTACGAATGTCTGAATCCGATGGAAAAACACGGTGTTGTCGCAACCGGTTCGATCATCTATGAATTTTCACCGAAATGGGAATTGATGATCCGTTCCGGTATCGACCTGAGTTTCGATACCCGCGAAATGATCCGTCCTTATGGTCTGAAGAATTTCCCCAAAGGATATTACCAGCAACAAGATGTATTCAGCTACGAAAACAATACGGACGTTCTACTTACCTACCGGAACCAATTGAGCAACAGTTTCAATCTGAGTGTATCGGTAGGAGCCAACCGGATGGACAATAAATACAAAATGCAACAGGCTTACGTAAAAGACCTGATCACTCCGGGAGTTTATAAACTGAGTAACGGAGTCGCTGCCCCGATCACCACCTTTACGGAAAGAAACAAACGGGTAAATAGTGTGTACGGCACAGCCACCTTATCTTATGCCAATAAGATCTTTCTGGATGTAACCGGACGGAACGACTGGTCGAGTACACTCCCCTCCGGCAACAACTCTTTTTTCTATCCTTCTGTGAGTACGAGTTTTATACTTTCAGACCTACTCCGCCTACCCGAACAAATATCGTTTGCCAAGTTGAGAGCTTCCTGGGCACAGGTAGGAAATGATACCGCCCCCTATAAAACAGCCAAATATTATAATACCTCTGCCTTTCCGGGATCGGCTTCCGTATCTTCCACGCTTTACAATGCCAGATTCAAACCCGAAATCTCCAATAGCATAGAGGTCGGACTGGATTGGCGGATGTTCAAGCAGCGTTTCGGACTGGATCTGGCTTTTTATAACAATATCACCCGGAATCAGATTCTCGACGTACCGATGGATCAAACGACCGGTTATACCAAAGCAACGATGAACTCCGGGAAAGTGCGTAACCGCGGTATCGAACTACAACTGGACGGAACCCCGGTAAAAACAAAAAATTTCACCTGGAATTCAACTTTTACCTGGGCGAAAAATTACAACAAGGTATTGTCCCTGGCAGCCGGTTTGACCGATGGACAGACCATTGCTTATACAGGAGGTACTAATTGTGCCCTGATTGCAAAAGTAGGTGGTTCTATCGGTGATATTTACGGTTATAAACTAAAACGGGCCCCTGACGGACAAGTTGTTTGGAAAGACGGGATCACGGCCCGGACAACCGAATTCGAATATGTAGGGAATGCCTATCCCGCCTGGAAAGCCGGTTTCTCGAACGAGTTTTCTTACAAAAATTTCCGGGTAAGCATATTGTTCGACGGTCAATGGGGAGGTATCGTTTATTCCCAGACTCACCATAAAATGACCGAACACGGAACATTGAAACATACCCTGAAATACCGGGAAAACCCCAATTTTGAAGTCGTCGGTGAAGGTGTGATGCTGGATGAACGGGGGCAGTATGTACCCAACAATGTACCGATCTCTGTATCCAAATACTACGCCGATTATTGGAGGCGTGCCAATGTAGAGACCAACTCTTTCGACGCTTCTTTCCTGAAGCTCCGGGAAGCCCGTATCGAATATACGATTCCCTCGGCGGGGTTGAATAAGATCGGTATCGAACGCCTGACCCTCGCCTTGTACGGGCGTAATCTGGCCATGTGGACAAAAGATTTCCCGGTATACGATCCGGAAGTCGCAACCCTGAATAACGGTACCATCGTTCCGGGTTCGGAAATGGGACAATTACCTTCTACCCGAACCATGGGCTTTAATCTGACACTGAAATTCTGATCATCGTTCGTTAATATTTTAAAAATAGATTTATGTTACGAAAAAAAATAATAGGCCTATTGCTATTGGCAACCGGATGGACTGCTTGTACCCAAAACTTCGACGAGATCAATACCGATCCCAACCGACTGGAAAAAATCGACCCTTCGACTCTGATGACGCCCACCCTTTACGATTTAGCCAATTTCAATTATAACCGGGCCCATAGTTTTACCCATCATTTGATGCAGTTTATGGTCACCACCAGTACTACCGGCGGAGTACATCGTTATGCGGATTTACAGAATGCCGGAAATTCTACCTGGAATACTTATTATCTCCAGCTGACCAATATCAAAGAAATGTATGAATTGGCCGTCGGTGCAGAAAGTAAAAATTATCAGGCGGTAGCCTTGACCTTGAGAGCCTGGGTATATGCCAATCTGACCGACTGCTTCGGAGATGTTCCGATGACTGAAGCTTGCCGGGGAGACGAAGGAATCTTAACTCCGAAGTTCGATACCCAGCAAAAAGTCTACGAACAGGTATTAAGTGATCTGGAAACGGCAAATTCACTTTTCGATGAATCCGAAAGTTTATCTTCTACCGATTTATTATACGACGGGGATGTCAGGAAATGGAGAAAATTCGCCAATTCGCTGCACATGCGAAGTTTACTGAGGCTTTCGAAACGTTCGGAGATGAACAGTCTGGCCAAATTAGCGGAGATGATCGGAAATCCGGTAAAGTATCCGGTATTTGAAAACAATGCAGACGGAGCTTTATTGCCGATATCCGGTATCTCGCCGTACGACTCACCCATTAGCCGGCTCGAAGATTTTCGTTCCAATAAAGCGATGGCTTCCTTTTTTGTAAATACACTGGTGGAGTTGAACGATCCGCGTCTTCCTATTTTTATGGATGAAGCCACCAAAAACGACGGTAGCCAGGAGAAGATCGGTTATAAAGGTTATCCGAGCGGATTTGCTGCCACCGAACGATTCGATTACAATGCTTCCAATATTAATGCAACATTAGGTACGGCACCGATGAAAGTGCTTTTTATGACTTATGCCGAAGTTGAATTCATCAAAGCTGAAATGGCCTGGCGGGGACTGATCACAGACCAGGCAGCCCCCCACTACCGGAAAGCCGTAGAAGCGATAATCGAACAATGGGGAGGGGTAGTCCCCGGAGACTATTTCGACAACCCCAAAGCCACATACGACGGGACACTCGAACGGATACTACTTCAAAAACATCTGGCCGCTTTCTTCTGTGATTATCAGGCCTGGTTCGAATACCGCCGTACAGGTCTCCCGGAAATGAAACCCGGAGCAGGCATGGATAACAACAAAATGGTCCCCGTACGGTTCAACTATCCGGCCACCCTCCAACAAACCAATAAAACCAATTACGAGGCCGCAGTAAAATCGCTGGGAGGACCTGACGATATCAACACCAAAGTCTGGTGGGAAAAATAATATCGCTCAACTACACCAGAATATAGAGAAAACCGCTGACTTGCCCGAAGTTTTGGACAAATCGGCGGTTTATTCCATCGGTCAGACGAATGATACCGTACCCGATCCCTTTTTCTATTTAGGGACATTCAGTAAATACTATAAAATTAGCCAACTAATTCATACATAAAATAT
>OLIS01002693.1_pt1 | contig 11108 bp, 10 predicted proteins | sample 1601351 | NCBI WGS metagenome assembly OLIS01 (sample SAMEA2452122, study PRJEB22498) | human gut metagenome | biome: human feces; feature: human gut; material: feces | place: Australia | collected 2012
AATCGCAGCGATCCAGCAAACTGCATCGGAAGCAACACCTACCCCAAACACACCACAACAATAGCCTGAACATTCATCCCTAAAACTACAAACCTATGAAAAAACTACTACTCATTGCCTTTGCTTTAGGGCTATGCTCCACCAGTTTGGGACAAGATCTACTCGTTACGGCCAAAGGCGACACCATACGGTGCAAGATTCTATCACAAACCGACCAGCAAATTTTCATTTCAACACTGCAACCGGATAGAACTAAGATCAGTTCATACGTTGCCAAAGACACAATCCAAACCATCATACCCGGATACTTCGCAAATGGGAACCTTGCTGTCACCAGTCTTGACACACCACAAACAAGCCTTGCCTCTCCAAAGAAAAAGAAACGTGCGGAAGATGGTGTACGATTCGCCATATCGGGCGGTTACAGCGCCCGTTTAGGCAAACTGGCCGAGGGCGTCCCCAGCAGCTACCGCCATGGATTTACCATCAATGGTGATCTGGCCGGGTTCTTCAGCGATTATATAGGATTAGGAGTCTTTGCCAATTACAGAAAGTATAGCGAAGCGGATGTTAGCAGTTGGATTGTGGGACCAAAACTGCTCATTCGAGTCTATAACCGCACCAAAAACAGTGCTTTGATTCTCGGAGTGGGCCTTGGATACACCACCTATAAGGGACAGCTCTGGACCTCAAAACTCAATACAGCGACCGGAGCATCATTCGGCTCCACCACAGAGATCGGCTATGAGATCGGTCTCGGTAAAGCTGCCGCCCTGATGTTCAACCTGAGTGTCGCAACCGCCACGATCGGCACCCTTAAAGCCGACGGCCGGACCTACGATCTGGATCAGAGAGAGAGCCTCAATGCCATTAACTTGACCATCGGTATCGTCTTCGGACGTTAGGTTGACTGTAAGGTGCCCTATCCGATAGAGAGATCCCATTCCAAGAATACTGTATAAAATGCTGTGTGATAAGAATACAGGCCTGATTGGTCGGCATTCCATAAAGTCGTCTATTCTGCAATACGGGTGTCTTCAGCATAGCATCTCATTGTCAGCCGTATTGGCACCCTGGGACCACTCCAATCACAAAAAAGCCTGCAGAGATTCTACAACCACCATATCAGGGGACACTGGGGAACACTCCGGGTACATAACACTAAGCTGATATTGATTGGCTCTATTCCCTGAAGATACAAACACAACAAAAGAGCGAACCAAACGATAATAACCTTTTGGTTCGCTCTTTTATTGATTTATACCGTATGGCAGGAATGGGCTCTGCTGAGTTTTTCTCCGAAATGTCAGCCCTCTCCAGAAGGCAGTTCCCTACTCCTCTGGCAGCATACTCATTACTTCCGATGAGAGTTCCTGCAACTGGGGCAATTGGGAGTCTGCATATCGTTTTGCGATGTCGGTCACCACACGTTGCACCCCCTCCGACAGCATGGCACACCGGCTAAATGCGTTGACGGCTCCGCGAATCAGCAATGGTTCGGGCTCATGTTCCGACAACATCTGATCAGTCTCATGCAACAAGCTCTTGGTTCGGGCCTCATCACACAACGGACCGCATGCCACACGCAACAACATCAACAGCCCTGCATACCGCAAATAGAGCTCATTGGAGGCCAACCAATCCGAAATTTTCTCCACAGCTGCTGTTGTACGCGAGAAGAGATACATCACCGTCAGTTCGACAATCTCCGGATTGGTGAAATCCCGGCTCCACTGCTCCACCTGCTCTGCAGTTACGCAGGCCGGATCCTCAACAAACAGCGCTGCCAACTTCAGCTCACGCACCTGCTGCTGATACAAAAGCAGTGCAAGAGAGTGGTTGGGACCATACTCTCTTGCAATGTCACGAATGGTCGGCACCGAAACCCCATAATTGAGCGGATAGACAATGCCCCGCTCCTGCATGGCTCCGGTTACCGCACCGTTCATCTCGACCTTGAGACGCTTCAAAAGCTGAAGCATCAAAGCCGTATTATCCATATTCTTACAGATTACCAGTTAACTATTTTACTACCGGAACCGGCACCTGGATCACCTCGCCAAACTGATAAACCGGTACGCGACTCTGGGCCAGCTCACGATTACCATCCAACAGGCGGCAATTGGCAATATCTGCCACACGATAGTAGATCGTATTTTTGCCCTTGCTTTCACCCATTGAACCGCCCTGAACCTTCATCTCAGGGGTCATCTCCACCAGAATCGGACGTCCCGAAAGATCCGACGAGGGCAACAACCCGCCGAATTCAGTGAAACGACATACGACAGCCGACGTTTTGCCAGCCTCCGGCACCACGTCATATTCCCGAACAATGGTCTGTTTGAACTGTTTGCCCAGGAAGAGTGCCAAATACTCCTCCTCCAAACGGTTCAGCTCATCCAGCGCAGCTTTGAGACCCTGACCAAACACGTTTTCACCGGCATTGCCGCTGATCAACTCCATGCGGTTCTTGCGAATCGTAAAAATCGTGTTGGCTGCATCACGAGCCGCCGATTCGGGACTCTGCTCAATCGTACTGCGACGATCCACCTGTACTTTAACAAAGCTCGTATCACTATCGATCTGCGACAACACTTTTATTTTACCTTTATCCATTGCTTTAGGGCCTGCGGGTACAGCAGGTTTAAAAGCCGATGGCATCGGGGCTGCACCGTCCAGAGGAGCCGCCAAGAATCCCTCAACCGAGGGGGTATAAAGCTGCATCGGACTTCTGTCGGGATTCTCCAACGTGTAAACTTCATTGGGATCGGCCTCCTGTGCATAACCGATCTTTCCGCTCACAATCGTATAGATATCCTTATCGGCCAGCGGCGCCATCACCCCCAGATATTTCTGAGCATAACGGGCATAAGGGCCTTTGCGGATACTCTCTTTTTCAACCACGACGGTCACCTTCAGCGTGGTGCGGGGCAAAGCATACACCACGGAATTGCTGCTGCCCACCACTACCCCTTTGGTAGCCTTCACCTGAGCCTGCACGCCGACTGCCGTCACCGCCAACAGGCACAATGGAATCAAAATCTGTTTCATATGATAACAATTTATAATGTTCTTGTAATTGATGAGCCAAAACTCAATAACAAAGCTAATTAAATTTTGAAACACTTAATCAGAATTTCAGGTAAAAATCACCGGTCAACCTCCGATACGCCTCCGTAAACTCCTGTTGCCGGTCGGTCTCCATAGTCAGCAGATCACTTTGTAGGGGCATCCATTGACGTCTGAACTCCATCATGATCCGTTTGGGAGGCACGTCCGGTTTGGTCTGCACAAGACATTTCCGTACGCAATGCAAACCCCGCACCAAAGCCAATCGCTCCAACAGACCGCCCTCAGCTACCGGCAAAATAACCGCAAAACGTCCGGTCTCTGCCAGCAAGGCCCGCACTCCGTCCAACAACTCCTCGAACGGCAACGAGACGGCATGTCGGACTGCATTACGTGCCGGATCGGGGGCCTTCAACGAATCGACAAAATAGGGAGGATTGGACACTATGCAATCATATTGCACCTTTCCGGCCTGATCGGCCACATACTCCTGCAGAGTCATCCGATACAGTTGCAACCGATCGGACCAAGGCGATTCCGCAAAATTCCGCAGAGCGTCTTCACAGCTGCCCGGGTCGGGCTCAATGGCATCGATCTGCATATAAGGGGCCCGTTGAGCCACCATCAAGGCGATCACCCCGGTTCCGCTCCCAATATCCAACACCCGACCGGACCGACTAATCTCTTCGTGCTCTTGCGCTCTCAACTGCGCTTCATCCAACGACAAATCACACCATGCCCCCAACAGCACGCCATCAGTCCCCACCCGCATAGCCGCATGCTCCTGCCAAACGGTAAACTGTTTGAATGAAAAGTAAGGATTCGCCATAATCTCAATTCATACCACCACACTTCTGGTCCAACTGTGCCACAAGAATTTTGTAACACCGCTCCGCCTACTTACTCCACGAGCATCCATAAAAGGCTGACCGGAAAATTTCGCTTAGCAAGGTACACAATTTCGCCTTAAATTTCTATTTACACAGACACAGCCAGACCGCTGCCCCACTGAATTTTCATAAAGTCGCATCTTCATTAACTTTTGGTCGTAAAAGAGTTACCAGGGGCGTCAAGTCACCTAACAAGGCATGTAACCGTAGACCATAGCCACATGGTTCTTAAGGGAGCGCAGGATGTCTTTTTCAATACAAAAAAACAGAGGCGGAAACCCTTTCCACCTCTGTATACTAACCTTACTCTTTCAATTATTCAATAGCGTAGTCCGTAATATCGACTATACCGTAAGTACCGAGATATTTACGCAGATTGCCATATAATTTTACCTTTTGACGGAAGACCTTACCTTCGTTATCCGGAACGTTCAACGCATCCATAATCGCACCTTCAGGAAGTTTAACCGTAAAACACTCTTCAGGCTTCACCTGATAAGTTTTATCACTCAGCATCAAGTTCGTCTTCACTCCAGATTCAACAATAGTAGTCAACGTATCACATAAAGTAGTGTAATCATCGCCCAAGGCAACACCTGCCACATAACCTTCTACCCAAACACCATCAACTTCTCCCAAACGTTCTGTAACTGCATGGAAAGTATAAGGAAACTGTTTGGTTCCATCACCATATTTCGGCGCAATCATTACATCGAATATAAGTGGAGTATATGGCGGTATAACGGTTGATGCTACCACTGTACTGCTACTGCTCGATGATGATGTGGAATAGGTCGGAAATTGCCCCGATGAACCATAACCGTAAGTCGAGGTAAAAATAATCTGAGCTGATTCACCATAAAGCATCGATGCCAATGCTGCATCCATACCCACTACAACGGCATTTTCTGATGTCGTACCATCATCCGTCTCCTCCGAAGCACCGATCTCTACACTCAACGCATCGTAGTGCGTATCATCATAGTATTGAGCCAAATTATGTTTTTTGGCTGTATCTTCGATATTGGTATCAAAGACAAAGCCATCCATAAAACGTCCCACATAATAAACAGACACTGTTTCACCATCCTTAACGGTATCCTGAGTCTCTTTACCGTATGAAATATGTTTACAATAGAGATTGGTACGTACCGTATCCGAAAGGTTCAAACCCATCTGGGAAACTGCATAGTTTTGCACCAACGAAGCCTCATATTTACTGGGATCCTTAATCACTTTGACCAGCTCCAAATCCATGATAACCGGCAGATTTTCGCCTAAAGCATTTTGCCCCTCAAAACCAGATCCATCATAACTGAAACCTGAAGAGCTATAAGCCAAAGATGACGGTATATACACGCGATAGATATCCCCCTCTTTCATCTGGCCAAGCGCCAGAAAATTCCCCATTATCATATCTACATTGGACGAATAATACATAGAATTATACGGAGTATAGGGAACATATTCTGGCGTATAGTGGGTATAATAGGTAAAAGAACCTTGATGCTTGGCGATCTCCGGATCACGAGTTACAAACACATTACCCGTCGTCATCTCCCGACCCGTGTAGTTGATCATCACCCATTCACTCTCACCTGTACTACTACTGCTGCTATTACCTGTTGGCGTTAAAGCTCCGGGCTGCGTCGATGAATACAATTTCTCGATGTAAACTCCGCCTTCAATTTTTTGAGCATTGGGGGCATTCTTCTCGACCCAAGCATCGAAAGAGCGTAAACGCTGATCTTCAATGGGATCCTCCTCCTGTTTGGCGCAAGATGTGGCCAACAGAGCAATCACCATAGCAGCAGCGCAAGCGAAAATTCCTCTTCTCATATGGATTATTTAACAACCTGTTTCACAACAATATCCCACAGCAATGGCGTATTGGCAGGAACAACGCCCCACGGCTTTTTCCCGTAACCCAGCGACGACACCAAATAGAGCTGTACCGAGTCCCCTTCATGGCATCCGGCCAATCCAATTCTCACCCCCTTCAACAGACGGGAATCGCCCAACGAAACCTCCTGCGAAGTAAAGGGCCAATACTGTTCCAAATCTGCCAGATACTCCTCATCGACCAACTCTTTGCGGTTGGTGTAGTAGAGCTGGCCCGGACCCGTCGCAAACGAATAGACCGCAAAATCGATAATCGCCGTTCCGGAGGCCTCCAAGATCGGAGACGTCGCATAATCGGCTCGATCCGCATTGGCCACATAACGATACACACCCGATACCTCCGTATAGGGATACTGCTGTCCTCGAAGATAATTCTCAATAGAGGTACGTTGTGAAGTCTCTTCGGTATCGTCCTCCTGAGAACACCCCACAGCGAACAGCATCGTCGTCATCAGCAAGGTCAAAAAACGCCACTTGGTTACATTCATGGTAGCAATGTCTATAGCTTACAAAAGTATATTTTTTTGTCCAAAAGCAAAAGAACGCTACACCATATAAAACTCTTTCACGGCTGAAATATTGTACCGCCAAGCTCTTTTTTCTCAAATGCAACAAAAGAGGGATCGACCCCAGTCAATCCCTCTTTCGGTTATAGCTTATATTGGGTGGCAGGCACCCTTAGAAGACCTCTCCAACAGATCTCCGCTGGCGATCGTTCCGTCGCATGTCGCATGATCAATCTCCCGTGATAAAGTAACGTTGTGATTTCAACAAATTACGGGTCTGCAGCACCATCGTCTTGGTCTCGTTGATGATCGTCAAATACAAGATGCTGCTACGCGTGGTCGAAGCCTTGGCCTTAACCCGTTTAATCTGGCTCTTGATCGCAGCGGCCAACGTATCGAACAGTTTATCGCGCATCTGAAGAATCTCTTCGAGTTGCGAGAAGTCGTTGTTCTCCAACATCATATTAATCTTCTGGTAGATCTCACCCACCTTCTCATTCACCAACTCCAGATCAGCCACCTGCTCCTTGCTCAACCCCTCGTGGTTATTGTTGATGTGGTCGAAACTGGGCCGGGTGATATGAACCAGTGCTTTGGTCACCTCGTTGATATAATCGACAACCTGCACATAGTAATGTCCCGTTTCAATGTAGTTCTCCTGCAGTTTAAGCAGCGTCGGCAACATCTCATGCTTACGTTCGTGAGCTACCCGATACAACTCCTCCGATTCACGCACCATCTGCTTGAGCAGCTTACGGTCCTCGTTAAAGAGGCCAATCAACGTTTGGCGATAAATCGTCGTCACCTGCAACATCGTCTCAGCCACCTCTCGAACACAACGCTGAATAACGGTCTGTTCCGGGGCATCCGCCTGCTCTTCGGCCTCACGTTCCGCCTCTTTCTTAACTTTGCGGTTGTGGATAATCGAACTCTGGATCAGCATGTAGCCGCAAATCACTGCAAAGATCACTACAGCGATCATTCCGCCCCACATCAGCCCGAGTGCCACTAAGAAGGCGATCGTAAAGGCGATCAACGCAGTCAGGAACCAACCGGCAATCACTGTCAACACACCAGTAATACGATAAACGGCACTTTCACGTCCCCAAGCACGGTCTGCCAGAGATGAACCCATAGCTACCATGAAGGTAACGTAGGTGGTCGAAAGCGGCAGTTGCAACGAAGTTGCCATTGAGATCAAAATCGACGCTACCGTCAAGTTTACCGTTGCACGGATCAAGTCAAAAGGAGCTTTATTGGCACCTTCCGGCACATAAACCGGCACGAACCGACTGGCAACAAAGCGTTGAATGCGTTTCGGCGTATATTTTTCGTAAGTTTTATTACAGTTCAGAGCGCAACGCACCATGGCACGCGATACGGAGGTCGAACCGAACCGTTCAGCGCCCGCATCCTGGCGAGCCAGGTTGATCTCGGTATCGGCGACGGTTTGAGATTTTTTCGAGAACCAGAGCGTCAACGCCATGATTCCTCCCGAAATGACCAAAATGGCCGGATGGGTGGTCACTGCACCGTTCAGGCTGCCCATCATCGTATTGACATCGCCCGAACCGTTGATCATCACATTTTCGTATGAATCGAAGCCAGCCACAAAGACGCCGATAAAGTTCACCAAGTCATTGCCGGCAAAAGCCAAGGCCAACGAAAGGGTACCGGCCAACACCGTAATTTTCAGAATATTGATCTTGCACATGGCCAAAATTGCCATGATGATGCTCCAGCCCACAAACAGTATAAGCAACAACGTCATGATGTGGGTATCCATCCAAGCCATAACGTCCGGATCCATCAAAGATGATCCTTTCAGGCCTTTGAAGATTGCAAAGTAAGAAATTGCTGTAACAGCAATACCGCACCAGATCGCGCCGACTGACTTAATTTTCCGTTGATAGCGATACGAAAAGATCAGACGAGTCACATACATGACCACCGTACCGCACACAAGCGCAATCGCCACTGACAACAGAATTCCAGAGATGATCGCCATGGCTTTACCCGTATTGATGTAGGAGGCCAAATCAGCAATTGTGTGGAGATCGCTGTTGGCGATTTTGAACACCGACACGCTCACGGCAGCACCCAGCAGGCCGAAGACAAGCGACACGGTGGTCGAGGTAGGCAAACCCAACGTATTGAATACGTCGAGCAAAATCACATTCATGAACATCACCGAGAGGAATAGCATCATCACATCGGCAAATGTGAACATTTCGGGATGGAACACCCCACTACGAGCCACCTCCATCATACCGCTTGAGGTGATCGCACCGATCAGGATACCGACCAAAGCAACGGTCATGATCACATAACGTGGAGCCACTTTCGAACCCAACGCCGAATTCAGGAAATTCACCGCGTCATTGGCGACACCCACTACCAAGCTGGCAATGGCCAACACCATCATAATGCCCACGATGATTAAGTACATACTGTCCATACAGTCTTTTTTGATTGTTTCAGTTTGGGGGCAAAATTATAATAAATTGACAGAACTTCAAGAACGACAAGCAGGGCTTAACAATTTGTTCATCCTCCCCTAACAATTTTCTAAAGACGTTTGAGAGCCATTCGAATCAGCTCTTCGACGTGAGCCTCGGGATGCTCCTTAAGCAGTGCTCGTAGCACCTTTTCGGAGGCCGGTTTGGTAAAGCCCAGCATCACCAACGCAGAGAGCGCTTCGGAATAGGTTTCGCTGGCAGCAGCACGGGCCGGCAGCGGCAGTTCGCCCGCAGTCGAAACGCCCAATTTGTCCCGCAACTCGACAATGATCTTCTGTGCAGTTTTGATGCCAAGCCCCTTTACGCTTTTCAAAACATCGGCCTGGCCGGTGGCGATAATCGAACGCACCTCATCCGAAGAGAAGGTGGAGAGGATCATCCGGGCCGTATTGCCACCCACACCCGAAACACCGATCAAAGCCCGAAATACTTCACGCTCCTCCAGGGTATAAAAGCCATAAAGTACCTGCACATCCTCTCGAACAATAAAATGGGTGTACAATTTGACCTCGGTGGCCGACTCAATACTCGAAAAGGTCTGCAGCGAGATATTGATATAATACCCCACCCCTCCAGCCTCAACGACTGCAGCCGCAGGGGTCAACCGATCGAGTTGGCCCTTGATATAATCATACATGGTGTGAATCCGATTTTGAAACAAAAGTAATGAACAAATACAAAATTATTATATATTTGCGTTATAATTAACCTTTAAACCGCTATTTCGCAAAATGAAAAAAATTCTGTTGGCCGCCTCGGCCGTTGCGCTTTTGGCCGCTGCCGGCTGCGCAGACAAAAAAGGAAATAACGCTGCCGTTTCGGGCGCAGATACTGTCACTGTCGCCGCAAGCGCCAGCGTCGCTTATTTTAACCTCGACACGTTGTTGACCAAATACGACATGTACACCGATATGCGTGCCGCCTATGAGGAGAAGGCTCAGAAAGCCGATGCCGAACTGACCTCAAAAGGTCGTGCCCTGGAACGCAATGTTCGTGACTATCAGGAGAAGGTTCAGAACGGATTGGTTACCCGTGCACAGGCACAGACCATCGAGGAGAACCTCAACAAACAGCAGCAGGCATTTGTCAACCACCGGGATCAGGTTATGGGTGAGATGGCCGAAGAGGAACAGGTGATGCTCAATCAGATCCACTACTCCATCACCGAGTACCTCAAAGAGTTCAACAAAGATCACCAGTACGGCATCATTCTGAGCACGACGACCTCTGGTCCGATTTTCAATGCAGATCCGAAACTGGACATCACCACCGTACTGCTCGAAGGGCTGAACAAAAAATATGCATCGGAAAAGGGTAAAAACAAAAATTCACTGCCCGCCACTCCGAAAGCCGACGCCGAAGCAACCAAATAATTGGTGACAATAGCTGTTGAGACGACAAAAGACCTACGCTCACCTCTGTTCCGAACCGGGAAATAAGTAAAACTTTGTAAGGCTCGGAATAAAGACCGAGGTTGACGAAAAAAATAAAATCGTCTCAAAATAGCATCGATCAACAAAAGCGCACGATAACCGTGCGCTTTTTATTTTTATGAAATTTTATTTACTTTGCTTCAGTCAAAGTGTTCGATCCGCCATGCATAAAATCCTAATATATGCAAAAGCCACCGTCCGAAGATTCAGTAACCCTGTCTTTATCGGGCTGTTGGGATTGTCTTTGCTGCTGTGGTATGTCACCAAACTGAGCTATACCTACACCACCGACCTCACCGTCCCGGTACGCATCGACAGCACCCAATATACGGTTCGATGCAATGTCGAAGGGGTCGGCTACCAAATTCTCCTGCACAAATGGAGACCCAAGAAAAATACCATCATCCTCTCTGCCGATAACATTGCAGTCAACCCATCGGCACTGGTTCCCGGAGCATACGACATCTCTACCTTTGCGTTGCAAAATATCATCTCGGCCAAAATCACCGATCTGAAGATCAAATCGGTCGAGGCTCCTGTCGAAGTGGAACACCCCAAACACAACAAATGAAAAAAATCGGAATAACCGGCGGCATCGGGAGTGGCAAAAGTACCGTCTGCCGGGTGTTTGCTTTATTGGGAGCCGCCATATACGATTCGGATCGCGAAGCCAAACGGCTGATGAACAGCGATCCCCACCTGACCGCACAGATTCGAGAGCTCTTCGGTCCGGAAGCCTACCAGCAGGGACAACTCAACCGTCCATTTTTAGCCTCCGTCGTGTTCCAT
>OLIS01002696.1_pt1 | contig 11101 bp, 8 predicted proteins | sample 1601351 | NCBI WGS metagenome assembly OLIS01 (sample SAMEA2452122, study PRJEB22498) | human gut metagenome | biome: human feces; feature: human gut; material: feces | place: Australia | collected 2012
TTAAAGGGGTATTACTCTTGCTTTTTGCCGTCAAGAAGAGTATGATATTATAAACAGGACTGTCCCAAGGGGGCAGTGCCCTCATTTCCCTGTTTTTGTAAGATATGTGAGAATACACCGTTTGATTTTTAAAATATAAAGGTATAATATCCGTAAAGAGGAGACCTTCCGTCATGAACAACCCACTCGTCAGCATTATCGTGCCAGTGTACAATGTGCAGAATAGTGTTGCCCGCTGCCTGGAGAGCATCTGTGCGCAGACGTGGAAGAATATCGAGATCATTTTGGTCAACGACGGTTCCAGAGATGAAAGCTTTTCGGTCTGTGAGCAGTTCCGCGAAAAAGACCCGCGTATCGTTTTGGTGGACAAGTCCAATTCCGGCGTGTCGGACACCCGCAACTGCGGCATGACCCTTGCATCCGGCAAGTACGTACAGTTTGTGGACAGCGACGATTATATCGAGCCTGATTTTACCGAGCGGCTGGTAACGGCCGCCGAGACCAACAATGCCGATCTGGTGATCGCACCCTATTGGATGGTGATCCCGGCAAACTCCTGCAAGGCCAGTCAGGCTCTGGAAAACCTGCAGGAGAACCTTGGCATCGAGGAAAAGCGTCCCGATGATGTGCGTGAATACGGTTTTCTGCCCGAGGGCATCTATGACCGCGACACCTTTGCCCTGCGCCTGATGGAAAAGCCCGCATCCTTCTTCTACAGCGTTCTGTGGAACAAGCTCTACCGCCGCGACATCCTTGTGGACAACCATCTGCAGTTCACCAGCGAGGTGCGCTGGGCCGAGGATCTGGTATTTAATCTGGAATATATCCTGTACGCCAACGTATTCGTTTCCATCCCCAAGGCCGGCTACCACTATGTGCAGAACCCTCAGAGCATCTGCCACACCCAGATCAACCCGGCTTCCATCGTGCAGAACAAGATCCAGACGTTCCGGTATTATAAAGACCTCTACACCCGCCTTGGAATGTACGAGGAGGTGCGGCCCCAGCTGTATAAGTTCCTGGTGGATATCGCCGAGAGCACCTACCCCTCCGGCCCCTTCAAAAAGATCATTGAGGAAGCCAAGGAATATTGGAAAAACCGGAAAGAATAAACCAAAATCGGGAGACCCCCTGAGCAGAGTTCCCATAAAACAGTATTTGCAAAAGTTCCCGAAATGGGGAAGATTTGGCGTGACTTCGGTCACGCCTTTTCTTTTGCTTCCAGTTCATCCAGAGGGATGTACCCCAGCCCATCGTACTTGATATGGATGTGCTGCACCCGCTTTCCGCTGGACTTATCCGGGGCATCCACATAGATGGCCGACACCAGTTCACGGAGAGCATAAGGGGTGAGTTCTTCAATATGAACGTACTTGTGCGCTTTCTGGACGAACTTCTCAATATTCTCGATCTGCTGTTCCTGTACTTCGATTTCCTGCTGGATAGAGAGGGCTTCCTCTTCCAGATGCTTCTGTTCGGCATCGTAGCTCTGGCTCATCATGTCAAAGCGTTCATCGCTCAGCTTTCCGCTGGCGTTATCCTCGTAGATTTTCATGAACAGCCGTTTGAGGTCTGCAATCCGCTTCTCATTCCGGGCAAGCTGCTTCTTCAGGACGGTCAGCTTTTCGGTGCTTTCCACCCGAAGCTGCTCCTCCATGACCTTGCGGAAGTAGTCTTCATGACGGAGAATGTAGTCCGTCACCCGCTGAACATGACTCAGTACACGTCCTTCCAGAACCTTTACCCGGATGAAGTGTCCCTTGCACTTGCTCCCGTTCTTCTTGTGCAGAGAGCAATCAAAGAAGTCTTGACTGAAGTCCCTGTTATTGGACGAACCATATTGCATCTTGGAACCGCAGTCAGCGCAGTAGACCATACCGGAGAAAATGCTGCTCTTGCCTGTCCGGGTCATGCGGTGACGCTGGTTACGAATCTCCTGAACCTTTTCAAACACATCATCGTCAATAATGCGCTCATGTGTATCCGGGAAGATAGCCTGATTTTCCACAGGATTCAGATGTCTCTTTTTATCCCAGATAGAGTTAGTATAGGTCTTGAAGTTGACTGTGCAGCCAGTGTACTCCCGGCGTTCCAGAATCAAACTTACTGCTCTTTTATCCCAGCGGTAAGGGTCTTCCGGGGCAGGTGCGTTTGTACTCCGGCCATGGCTCAACTTGTAGGCGGTAGGAGTCAGAACTTTATCTGCCCACAGTTGGTTCGCAATTTGGGTCGGCCCACGTCCCTCCATGCACATGGAGAAGATGCGCTTCACAATCGCAGCCGCTTCCGGGTCAACAAGCCAATGCTTCGGGTTCTCCGGGTCTTTCACATAGCCGTAGGGGACATTGACCGTCAGCGGTACTCCACGCTCTCCCTTGGCCTTCTGGACAGCCCGAATCTTGCGGCTGGTATCGCGGGCGTAAAACTCGTTGAACCAGTTCTTAATGCCCGCAAAATCGTTGTTTACGCTGTTCGGGTCAATGGTGTCGTAGTTGTCGTTAATGGCAATGTAGCGAACGCCATACTGGGGAAAAGTGAAGTTTGTGTACAGACCTGTCAAGGCAGAATTGCGTCCCAGTCGGGACAAATCCTTCGTGATAACGATTCCTACACGCCCCGCTTCAATCTCGACCAGCATACTCTGAAAGCCGGGGCGGTCGTAGTTCGTGCCGGAATATCCATCGTCCACAAAGAACACCGGGTTCGGAAAGTGATTCTTCTTAGCGTATTCCAGAAGAATAGCCTTCTGGTTCTCAATGGACAGGCTTTCGCCGAGCCGTGCGTCCTCTTGCGACAGTCGGCAGTAAAGTGCGGTGATTTTATTCGTTGCTCCAGACATTGTTGTGTCCTCCTTATTCTGTGGAGCAACTGTCAGTACAGGATTGGTTACCGGGTCAAGTATAGCAGAATTGGGCGCAGTTGTCATTCGTCTGCACCCTCATCTTCAAATTTTTGCTGGGCGTTCTTGGCAACAATGCGCTCCAGCTTCTTCAAAAAGGACTCCTTGCCCTCATAGCTGCCGGTCACGGTGTAGGTGGTGTGACCGACTTTCTCCGTGGTGGTCAGTTCAGGAATCCAGAATGCAGACAGGTTCTTGACATGGAGATTGCCGTTCTCATCTACATAGGAGCCGTGCTTCTTCTGCTCTTCGGTCAAGGGCTGCCGCTTGAAATAGATTTCGTTTTCGGAGATGCTCACGGTTTCGCTGGCTTGCTCCTTCGGGGCATCGTCATACAGCTGGGCGAAAAATGCCAGTGCATCTTCGGGTGAGTCTTCCTCCATGAGCTGCTCGAAAATCCGCTGTTCCTCTGCCGAGAGGTTATTCCATGCGGCTTCCAACTCCTGCTCGTTGGCTGCGTTGACAAAGGCTTCGATCTCTTTTTTCATGGTGCATCCTCCTTTGGCTGCGAAAAGCGTTTTTTCAAAAAGTATGGGTTTTCGTGAGAGCAAGAATCGTCCCGTGGCCACAAATTTTCAATTCTTGAAAATTTCCTGCCCCTTTGGGACAGCTTCTTGTTGGGGCGTGCCTGCCCCAAACCCTGCTAGGTGATTTCATTCTTGGTGGTTGCTATATTGCTTATATGCCTTTTCAAATCCTGATTTGTTATATATGATAAATTTATAACATTCTCCATCTTTCATGGAAATTGCTGCAACAGGAACGACCATCTGACTCCATGAAAGCTCCCTTATCTCGTTCATGGGCAATACAAGGTTGCGATACAGTGGACTGACTGTGAGCTTTTGAGTTGAATATGTAATGCTCTGTTCATCAATGTACAAACCACCGCCAATGATTCCATTACGGCATAAGCTACACACAAAAGTTTTTCCCATAATATTACCGCCTCCTATTAGTTGATGGTTGGTTAAGTTGAGTATATCATATTGATTTCCAGAAGAACACCCCTATATAGGAGATTTTAGCCGTTTTACTGCGTACGTGCGTACGAGAGATTGGTACGCACGTACGCAGCGATTTGCCCGAAGCGCACCCTATATAGCCGTTTCCCCCTCGGAGAGCCCACTACACTTTGCAGACCGCAGGGCTGAAAGCGTCATAGTGGGTTATTACACTTCCGCAGAAGTGCCTTTTCCTCGCCGCAGACAGCCCGGTGCACCTTTGTGAGAGCTTTCTGTCCAGCGAATCCACATCGCCCACAGGCGATGTGAGCAGGGATTCCAAAGGGGCGCAGCACCCTTGGCACACGACTTTGGTACAAAGTCTAGTGTGTTACACCTTTCCAGAGGTGTATACGTTCCTGAAATGCAAAAAGCCCCATACCCAACACCTTAACGGTGCGGACATGGGACTTGATGCTTCCTCGGCCTAGCCGGGTACTCCGTAACCAATCCTGACAGGCAGTTGCCGTGTCATTTTTCGAAAACTGTTTTACGGATACCCAGCAGTCGGGAACGCTCTGTTTCTCTTTGCTGGTAAAGCAAAAAGCTCTAGGCTTAACCCCCTCTTCTTTTCGTATCTTTCTGATCCGTTCTCAAACAAGGGATGCTAGTTCGACTGGTTCAGATTCAGGCTGATCTTTCGCTTTTTTCACAGAGAACACCTCATTTGCGGGCAATCATCAGATGCCACGGAACGTAAAGGTGAACTCCACAGGCTTGGTCACATCGGGAATATACTCCGGGTGGACATTGGCACCCCAGCTGTCATCGCCGCCAACGCCCATCTGCTCGCCCATAGCACGGATGACCGTGTAATGGACCGGGGGCAGCTCGTAGGGATGCTTGGCACTCTCCATTTCATGGGGAGTGTAGGGCAGCGCAGAGAAGAACATGGGCTTTGCGGCATCTGCGGTAAACAGCAGCCCGCGACCCTTGCGGTCCACTACCTTTGCCCAGCGCACAGCGGTTTTTGCACCGCACTCCTGCGGCACAAGGTACTGTGCCATGTTGTCTGCGACCTTGTTCTGGTAAATGCCCAGCTTTGCACCATGCTGACGATCCCAGTAGGTCTCCGCAGGGCCGTTTCCGTACCACTCCACCGTGTCGTAGTCAGCGTCGATCTTGAACAGTACGCCGAACTCCGGCATTGCTGCAAGTCCTTCCACCGGGTCATAGTGCAGGGTGGTCTGGATGCGGCCATCACCGAACACACGGTACTGCAGGCTGCACTCTGCTGCGGGGCTGGTCTGGAGGTTATAGAGATAGGTCACGACCACGCTGTCGGCTTCCACCTCGCAGGTGGGGTTCTGGAGGATGGTGCCGCCATGAACAGACGGAATCTCCTTGCCGATACCCTTGGCGGTAGCGTACAGGCTTGCCAGCTTCCACTGACCGCGAACGCCGCCCATGTTGTTGCCGCAGTCGTTGTCGGTGGGAGCGCGCCAGAAGTTGGGCCGGGGAATCTCCTGAATCATCTCCTTGCCGGCATAGCGGTAGGAAGTCAGGCCGCCGTTCAGATCGGAGAACAAAACATCGAAATTCTCACCACGGACACCGATGTTGTGTGTACCGTGCGTAACGGTAAACGGCGTGACCTTCTTGCTGGGAATGGAACGAACCACAGCGATCACACCCTGTCCAAAGGCGACTTCATGGCCCTTCTTTGCCCAGCTGGTGTCCTCCTTCAAACGGAAGCTGATGGTCACTGCATATTCACCGGGGAGCGCAGGAACCATAAACGGCAGCGGGAAGCTGGAACGCTCTTCGGGAGCAACATCAATATTGGTCAGTTCCTGCTGCTGATACAGCTTTCCATCACGGTGCAGCAGAGCAACGCAGTCGAAAGCATCCGTAGAGGTGAACAGGTTCTTATTCCAGACTTCAAATCCAGAATTGTCGATGGAAACTGCGATGTTCTGATAGCAGAACTTGACCTCCTGCATCTTGGGAGAAGGAGCACGGTCACCACCGTAGGCAATGCCGTTTCCGCTGAAATTATAGTCGGTAGGACGCTCACCGAAGTCGCCGCCGTAGGCTTGGAACCACTTGCCGTAGCGGTCTTTTTTCCAGATGGACTGGTCGATGTAATCCCAGATGAAGCCGCCCTGATAGCCGCAGTCCTTCTGGTCGGCAAGTTCCGTGTACTTGTGCAAAGCACCGTTGGAGTTGCCCATAGCATGAGAATATTCGCACTCGATATAAGGCCGCTTATCGCCCTGTGCCAGATACTCTTTAATGTCCTTGACCGTGCTGTACATATGGCTCTCGATATCGGTGGTTTCGAGGAAGCGGGGATCATTGACCACACCTTCGTAATGCACCAGACGGGTGTCATCAAAGCGGCGGACCATCTCTGCCATCTGGAGCAGGGTCTCACCGCCAAACGATTCGTTGCCCAGAGACCAGATCAGAACAGCAGGATGGTTTTTGTCACGCTGGTAAGTGGAATTCATGCGGTCAAACAAGACAGCTTTCCACTCCGGCTTATCATTGGGCAAAACGCCCTCGATGCCGCGAATGCCCGCCTGATGGATGTCCCATGTGCCATGGGATTCCAGATTGTTCTCTGCGATCAGATACAGACCATACTCGTCGCACAGGTCGTACAGTGCATCCTGATTCTGGTAATGGCTGGTACGGATGGCATTGATGTTGTTCTGCTTCATGGTGATGATATCCCGAAGCAGTTCCTCATGGGTGTGTACGCCCACAGCACGACCCGTAATGGAGCTGAACTCATGACGGTTGGCACCCTTGAACACGATGCGCTTGCCGTTGAGCAGCATCCGATTGTTCTTCAACTCGAACTTGCGGAAACCGACTTTCTGCCCGGTCACCTCTACCAGATGGCCTGCATCGTCCAGCAGCTCGATTTCCAGTTCATACAGAGCCGGGTCCTCTGCACTCCACAGGTGGGGGCTCTCCACCGCATGGCTGAACAACGCAGAGCCGCCGTTCAGTGCGATTTTTTCGGAGAACACTTCCAGTTCACTGCGGCGCAGGGTCAGACGGGCTGCGCCCTTACCATCCACCTGCAATGCAACTTCCAGCGTGGAATGAGTAAAATCATCCCCGGCAAACAGCGTTTTGACGGATATATCTTCCAGATGCACGGTGGGGATGGCGTACAGCCACACACTGCGGAAGATGCCGGAGAAGCGGAAGAAGTCCTGATCTTCGCACCAGCTGGAGGAAGTCCACTTGAACACCTGCACAGCAAGTTTGTTCACGCCCGGCTGGAGATAGGGAGTCAGATCGAATGCGTGTGCGGAGAAGCTGTCCTCGGTGTAACCCACATAAGACCCGTTCAGCCAAAGAGCCATGCCGCTTTCCACACCCTCGAACTCGATGTGGACGGGCTTGCCCTGCATGGATTCCGGCAGCTCGAAGTATTTTACATAGCTTGCCACCGGATTGAACCGCTGCGGGATCTCACCCGGCTGTACTTCTTCACGGCCATCCCACGGATACTGAACATTCGCGTACTGGGGAATGTCGTAGCCCTCCATCTGGATGTGTGCCGGAACATGAATGTCATCCCAGCCGCTGCAATCGTAATCTGTCTTTTCAAAGCCGGGGATGGCACTGGTGTAGTTCTTTGCGTAGGCGAATTTCCAGATACCGTCCAGCTTCAGCGCCAAAGAAGAGGAGCCTGTCCGATATTCTTCGCGGGAAGCGTAAGTACGGAAACTTGCATGAGCATTCAGCACGTTTTCCTTGAAAAAGGTGGGGTCTTTTACTTTTGCAAAATCAAATGCAGCCATAGTATTTCCTCATTTACCTTTTATAATTTTATAATATTTCTCCAGCCTCCCCGGAGGAATCGCTGGATTCCTCCGGGGAACAGCAGATGAAGGAGAAATGATAATGGCTTGTTATCAGACTGCTGCACGCAGTTTTTCATTTGCTTCTTCGACCTTCATACGAGAGAGAATGAAGGTGATGATGGCATCCAGAGCAAACGGAATCACCAGATACATGATCTTCAGCATATTGATGCAGGAATCCGGCTGAACGGTCAGAGCGCTGTCAAAATGGCTTGCTGCCAGCAGCCAGCCGGTGATGGCAGTACCCAGACCGCCGCCCAGCTTCACACCGAGAGAAGTGCAGGAGTACATCGTGCCATCCACGCGCTTATGCTTCGTCAGCCAAGTATATTCAGAGCAAGCAGCAATCGCAGCGTTCATATCGCCCTGCCAAGGACCCTGACCAAGAGCTGCGATTGCAGTAAAGAGCAGCATCAAGGTCACATTGCCGCTGCCCATGTAACCAGCTACAGCAACCAGTGCACGAGAAATCGTTGCCAGAGTATAGCTCATTACATTCAGCTTATACATTCCATTCCACTTTGCAACCAAGGTCGGGGTGAACACCAGTGCGATGATCAGAGGAATGTTGATTGCCCAAGAGAATACACCGAACAGATTCTGGTTGCCAAGGATGTAGGTTGCATAGTAGGTGCCCATGCTGATCATGGCACCGTAGATCTGCTGCAAAATGTAGGTGACGCAAATCATCATATAATATTTGTTACCAGCAAGCAGCTTTGCAGCCTGAACCAGATTGTACTTTTCGTCCTGCTCGATTTCCTTTTTGTCGGTGGTATCCACCAATTCGCCTTCCGGCAGTTCCTTCACGGAGAAAACGGAGAGGGTGTTGACAAGCAGACCGATGATGGCGTAGATGATTGCAACAGTGCGCCAACCGGCAGCACCACCGCCCAATGCCGTAACAGCACCCAGCGTGATGGACTGGATGAGCAGGCTGGTGGCAAAGGCGAACATGAAACGCCAAGAACCCATCTCGACCTGTTCAGCACTGTTCTTCGTGATGAGAGCAGTCAGTGCAGAGTAAGCAATGTTGTTGGCAGTGTAGAATACAGCGTTCAGCAGAGTATATGCGATCAGGAACCATGCGTACTGTGCAAACTGTCCCAGATTGGTCGGGATGGCGAAAATTGCCACCAGCGTAATGGCACAGCCAATGTAGCCGTACAGCATCCAAGGACGGGCTTTGCCCATCTTAGAATGCGTTTTGTCAATCAAAGAACCAAAGAAAATGTCCGTCACACCGTCCAGCAGTTTGGAAACTGCAATCAGAGTGCCGACAATACCGGGGTTCAGGCCAACGGTGTTGGTCAGATAGATCATGACGAAGGAGGACAGGAATGCATACACCACGTTGCCTGCAATATCGCCTGAACCATAGCCGACTTTATTATACCACTTTAGATAACGTTTCTCAGTCATTGTGCTTTCTCCCATCTTGCTTGTTTTGTGTGGGCGCGACCAATCTGCTGCGCACTTCAGACTGGAATTCTCATTACGCAAGTTACCCAAATCTCTTGCGTTTCGTCTGAAAATATTATAGAATCTAATGGAACGAAAAGATATAGACAAGATGGAACAAAATATGCACAAAATCAAAGAGTTTGTAATTTTTTGATAGAACATTTCCCAAATCACTGTAAAATCTCTGAAGATGAGGAGGACGCAGGGATGTATTTCAACTCAGGATATTTGAACAACTCCCGTTTGGATTTCAAAGACTACTCAAAGCCGCTGGTCGTAGGCAGCTGCGGCACTTATCGCTTGAAAAAACGCCCTAAGCTACCTACTTTTTGGGCAAAGGGTCGCAGAGACTATCAAATCCTCTATGTGGCATCTGGTAAAGCACACTTCTGGTTCGATGGTGTTGAGGAAGTGGTGACTTCTGGACACATGGTGCTTTATCAGCCGAAAGAAATCCAGAAGTATGTCTACTATGTAGAAGATCATCCAGAGGTGTTCTGGATTCACTTTACAGGATATGATGTCAAAAACATCCTGAACTATCACGGAATACCCTTGGACAAGCACGTTTTTTACAGCGGCACACTGCCGGATTACAAAATGCTGTTCCGAAAGATCATCCGGGAACTGCAACAATGTGAATATGGCTATGAAGACTATATTGCTTCTCTCTTCAACATCATTCTGCTTTTAGTAAGCAGGCAACAGCAGGAAAGCGAGAAAACAACTACAAGCATCCCCGAAGAAATCGAAGCCGCCGCTGCCTACTTTAACGAGAATTATAATACAAAGGTCAGTGTGGACGATTACGCAGAATCGCTGCATATCAGTACGAACTGGTTTATCCGTAATTTTAAGCTGTACATGAAAATAAGCCCTGCACAATACATCCTGTCCCTTCGGATGGTAAATGCACAAAGCTTATTGGAGAACACCGAATACAATATTGGAGAAATTGCAGAGATCGTAGGGTATGATAACCCACTCTATTTTAGCCGGGTATTCAAGAAAGAGTATGGTGTCAGTCCGGCACAGTACCGAAAGAATCTGGAAGAATCTACTGAAAAATGAGAAAGATTCCTTATAAATAAGGAGAGTAGAACCATGCCGATAAAAAATGCGATCCACAGCCAACAAGTCTACGACCCAACGGATGAATCCATCATGGCAGAGCAGGAACTTTGCATGGAACGGCTGTATGATTATAACCATACCCGCCCTTCCGAACACGCAAAACGGGAGCAGCTTTTGAAAGAAATGCTTGCAGAGTGCGGCGCAGGCTGCTGGATCGAGCCGCCGTTTCACGCCAATTGGGGCGGAAAGCACGTTCACATGGGCGATTATGTCTATGCCAACTTCGGGTTGACCTCATTTGGTTTTGACCACAATTTTGACCACAATGCCAACGATTTTATCTGGTCGATCGCAGCACGCCTGCTTTGATCGAATGCCTGCGACGACTGGCATAAAGGATCCGGAAGGACTACCGGGATCGTCTGGGAAAATCAGAGTAACCTGTAGATTTGCGCTGAAAAAAATTTTCCTGCATCCTTTTTACAGGCTGATTTTTTTGTCGGAAATGTAGAATATCGCTCTGGAAACTATGCATTCTCTCTAACAAAATCTGCCCAAACGTGTTAATATTGAGAAAAACGCTTCATAAACGTTTACAAAATGGTAACAGGCTGGTATACTTTATAGCGGTAGATAACAGGAATTGCAGAAGCTGAAAGGAGAATCGACCGTGAATACCGCTGCACCGTCCCATTTTCGCAAAAAACTGCTGAGCCTTGTGCTGACGCTGGTGGTAATGCTCACCTGCCTGCCTGCTGCTCTGGCAGTGGACCTGAATGTGGACGCGGGCTTCTATTTCAAGCAGAGCCGCGGCGGCACCTGCACGCTGGCAT
>OLIS01002698.1_pt1 | contig 11095 bp, 8 predicted proteins | sample 1601351 | NCBI WGS metagenome assembly OLIS01 (sample SAMEA2452122, study PRJEB22498) | human gut metagenome | biome: human feces; feature: human gut; material: feces | place: Australia | collected 2012
CGACAACCCTTCGGAGAAGGTGAAGGTGAAGATCGTGCCGCTGCAGTTCCTCAAAGCCGTGCTGCCTAACCCGCAGGACCTCGGCGAGAACTACGACGGACAGACCTCTATCGGCTGCCGCATCCGTGGCATCAAGGACGGCAAGGAGCAGACCTACTACGTCTACAACAACTGCTCGCACGAGGCTGCCTACAAGGAGACCGGTATGCAGGGCGTAAGCTACACAACGGGTGTTCCGGCTATGATCGGCGCAATGATGTTCTTCAAGGGTCTGTGGCGCAAGCCGGGCGTTTGGAACGTAGAGGAGTTCGATCCGGATCCGTTCATGGAGCAGCTCAACAAGCAGGGTCTGCCTTGGCACGAGTTGTTCAATGTAGACATTGAATTATAATTCAAAATTCAAAACTCAAAAAGAAATGGCTAAAGAAGAAATGAACATCGACCAGGCGGGCAAACTCAAAGCCCTCCAGGCTGCGATGTCAAAGATAGAGAAGGACTTCGGCAAAGGCTCCATCATGAAACTCGGCGACGAGCAGGTAGAGAACGTCGAGGTTATCCCTACCGGTAGCATCGGACTCGACGCCGCACTCGGTGTCGGCGGCTACCCGAAGGGCAGAATTATCGAGATATACGGTCCCGAGTCGTCAGGTAAGACAACGCTTGCCATACACGCCATCGCCGAGGCACAGAAGGCAGGCGGCATCGCAGCGTTCATCGACGCAGAGCACGCCTTCGACCGCTTCTACGCTGCAAAGCTCGGCGTAGACGTAGACAACCTCTGGATATCGCAGCCCGACAACGGCGAGCAGGCACTCGAGATTGCAGACCAGCTCATACGCTCATCGGCTATCGACATCATCGTTATCGACTCTGTGGCTGCGCTCACTCCGAAAGCGGAGATAGAGGGCGACATGGGCGACAACAAGGTGGGTCTGCAGGCTCGACTTATGTCGCAGGCGCTGCGCAAGCTCACCTCTACAATCTCGAAGACCAAGACAACGTGTATCTTCATCAACCAGTTGCGCGAGAAGATCGGCGTGATGTTCGGCAACCCCGAGACAACAACGGGCGGTAACGCCCTGAAGTTCTACGCTTCGGTGCGCCTCGACATCCGCAAGGTGACGGGCATCAAGGACGGCGACCAGATCATCGGCAACCAGGTGCGCGTGAAGGTGATCAAGAACAAGGTGGCGCCTCCGTTCCGCAAGACCGAGTTCGAGATTATGTTCGGCGAGGGCATCTCAAAGGTTGGCGAGATGGTAGACCTCGGCGTAGAGTACGGCATCATCCAGAAGTCGGGCTCGTGGTACAGCTACAACGGCTCGAAACTGGCGCAGGGTCGCGACGCTACAAAGACTCTGCTGAAGGACAACCCCGAACTCTGCGAGGAGCTCGAAATGCTCATCAAGAAGGCTATCGCCGAGCACCGCGAGGCGTAGCGTCATAGGAGGGTATGGCATCCTGCCATACCCACGCACCCACATTCATGAAATTGCCTCCCACAGATGCAAGCTCAGGGGGTGCAGCAGTCTCTGCTGCACCAACAAAGCAAACGGTATTCTCCCACAGAACGCACGGAACGCACAGAATCTTCTTGCAGAGAAGAGTCTCCCACAGATGGCACAGATCAACACAGAAGTTTTGTAGGAGGGTATGGCATCCTGCCGTACCCACGCAGTCCCTAACGCCCCCCTAACGCAACCTAACTTAGAGTGAATTCTGTGAATTCCGTAGGAGAACCCTACGCAGCCTAACCATCTGTGGGCATCTGTGAAATCTGTGGGAGGCTCTTCTACGCCAGAAATTTCTGTGGGCATCTGTGAAATCTGTGGGAGGACTTCAGAGGGCGGCGTGGGTATGGCAAGGATGCCATACCCTCCTATTCAAATCACTCGGTCTTGATACTCTCCACCGGGTTCTGCGTCGCTACACGCCACGACTGCGCCACGACCGTTGCAATGACAACGGCAGAGACACCGACGAAGCTGAGCGGGAAGAGCCACCAGTGGAGCGGCGTGTGCTCGGCGAAGCTCTGCAGCCACTGCATACTGAGCCACCAGCCCACGGGAGCTGCAACGACGAACGACACCACGAGCGGCACGGTATAGCGCATGGCGAAGAGGCGCACAATGGAACCTACCGACGAACCCATCACCTTGCGTATGCCTATCTCCTTGCGACGATACTCGGTCTCGAACATCGTCAGCGAGAACACACCGATGATGGTGATGATGATGCAGATGATGGCGAAGAACTTCACCTGCGATATGAAGCGGAACTCCTCGACGTAGGTCTGCTGCAGGTCGTTGTCGAGGAAGTTCATCTCGTACTTCTGCGACGCGTCAAGACGGTTGAGCACGTCGGTTATGCGACGCTTTGCCTCCACTTTGTCCTGACCCTTTGCAACGCGCACGAACACCTGGTTGCAGCGGTCGCCCCACTGCTCCATGTCCGGTCCGAAGATGATGAACGCAATAGCCACACGACTATTGTCGTTGCGCATAGACTTCAGTTTGAAGTTGTTGCAGACGCCCACGATGAGATAGTTTGCCATAGGTCCCCATTCGTTCTGACGACCGATAGAGTCGCCCACGGCAAGCCATTTGTACTGCTGCATGGCAGCCTTGTTGAGCAGGTAGGCACCCGTCTTCATGTCAGCCTCGTTGAAGTTGCGACCCTCCAGAATCTTCAGTCCCATAGTTTGCGTATACTCATAGTCGCAGGGCAGCACCTGCAGCGACATCTGATGCTCATCGTCGCCACGTCCCCAGCCCATATACTGGTCGCTTGTGCCGATGGCACTCTGCGCGAAGCCCACGCTCTCCACGAACGGCAACTTCTTCAGTTCGGTGCGTATCGTCTCGCGCTTCGCCTTCGCCTCATTAGAGAGCCATGCGTAGAACACCTCGTTCTTGTTGAAGCCGTAGTCGCAGTTGAAGATGTAGTTCGACTGGCTCGACATTACACCTATATATATAGCGAGCACGAAAGCCACGCAGAACTGCACCGCCATTATCGCCAGGCGCAACTGTCTGCCGCGCGGCGAGAGTCCGAACGAACCTTTCAGCACCAGTGCTGGGGCGAACGATGCGCTGTAGAACGCCGGCACAACAGCCGCCAACGCTCCCACAACGAGTGCCGACGCAGCCATGACCGCGGCAAGAAGCCAGTGTGCCGAGAAGCCGATGTCGCCCGAAACGAGCTTCATGCACGACTCGCTGCGCTGGAACGCCACTACAAGCAGAACGCCGACAAGCAAAGCCACAAAGGCGAACAGCACGCTCTCCATTATCATCTTAAGGCGCAGACTGCCTACAGAGGCTCCCATCACACGGCGTGTGTTGACGCCGCGCATACGCATCGGCACCTCGGAGAGCGAGAAGTTGAGCAGATTGAGCAGGGCGATGAACAGCACGAAGACAGAAGCCACGGTGAGCACGTCGACAAGGCTACGGTTGCCCTTGTCCTGCTGTCCGATGCCAGAGAAATAGACGTCGTCGATGGAGGTTATTCTGAACTTCATCTGCTTGTCAAACTCTTTCTCGTCTTTAGGACTGATGCCTTGGGCTTTCATGAAGCCCTGTTTCAAGCCACGCACTACCTTTTCAGGACTTGCACCATTGTCAAGTCGCACATATATATAGTAGCTCCACTCGCTCCAGTCGGTCATTCCGCTCTCGTTATCGCAGATATACAAGCCGTTGGACACAGTGCAGTTGTCGGGCATATCCTCGCTCACGCCCACCACGGTGATGGGTATCGTTCCGCCATCATTGTTGTTTATTGCTTCGAACGTCTTACCCACAGCATTCGCCGTACCGAACATCTTCTCGGCTGTGCTGCGGTTAACGATGGCAGTAGCTCCAGTGCCCCAAGCCTTGCTTGAGCCGAAGATGAGTTTGCCTGTAAAGAACTCAATGCCAGGCTTGCTCATGTACACAACAGGCACGGTCATGGCGCGGTTGTTCACCTTTATGTCGGCATTGTTGACATACGGACAGTAATAGACAGCACTCTTAACCTGCGGAATATCCCTAAGCATAGTGGCAAACGGACGGCATATGGTGCAACCCCAGTTGTCGCCGAACAGATTGCCGTAGATTTCGAGGCGGTACACGTGCTCATAGTCGTTGATGTTGTGGTTGCACGTGCGGTTGTATATCACCTGTGTCATGAACAGGTAGAACGTCGCTACAGCCACACTCAAGCCGAAGAGGTTGAGCAGCATGGCTATGCGGTAGCGGCGGAACATATATAGGAATGTCTTCATATTTATGATATTTTATTTTGTTGAGAATTGAAAGTTGAGAGTTTAGAGTTATGATTACCTTGAGAGTTCTTGCTTATGCAAGCGGCAAAGCCGAGCGATGATTATCATTTAGAATGGTACAAAACACAATATCATTAGTACATATCATCTATAGTGCATATCATAACTTTCAACTCTCAACTTTCAATTCTCAACTGAAGAGTTTCTCAATTATAAACTAAAAGAACTGCCCTCCACAACCTGTCCGTCGAAGAGGTTGATGATGCGGCTTGCCATCTGCGCGTCGTGCTGCGAGTGGGTCACCATTACGATTGTGGTGCCCTCGGCATTGAGCTGCGAGAGCAGTTCCATGACAGCCAGACCGCTCTTCGAGTCGAGATTACCCGTAGGCTCGTCGGCGAGAATCAGCTTCGGCTTGCCCACCACGGCGCGAGCTATCGCCACACGCTGCTGCTGACCGCCCGAGAGCTGCTGCGGATAGTGCTTTGCGCGGTGGCTCAAGCCCACCTTGCGCAGTATCTCTGTCACACGCTCGCGGCGCTCCTTCGACGGTACGCCCATATAGCGCAGCTGCAGGTCGACATTTTCCTCAACGGTAAGTTCGTCGATGAGGTTGAAACTCTGGAACACGAAGCCGATGCGTCCGCGACGATAGCGTGTGCGGTCCTTCTCCTTGAGGTTAGCCACGGGTTCGCCGTCGAGCAGATAATCGCCCGAGTCGGGATTGTCGAGGAGTCCGAGGATGTTCAGCAGCGTCGACTTGCCGCAGCCGCTCGGTCCCATTATGGCGACGAACTCGCCGTCTTCTACATTTATACTAACGCCGTTGAGGGCGACTGTTTCCACTTCTTCCGTGCGGAAGATCTTGGTAAGGTTCTGAGTCTTTATCATTGTTTTGCTTTTTAATTATTTTAGAAAATAGGCCGAACTAAGCCTCTTTAAGGCGGCGTTTAAGCCGAGCTAAGCCTCTTTAGGCCTTTCTAAGCCTTGAGAAATCAATGGTAACCAAGCCCTCCCCGACGGGGAGGGTTGGGAGGGGCTTTTACTTTATCACCAGCACATCGTTATCCTTGAACGCTTCGTATCCGCTGGTGATGACGCGCTCGCCAGGCTCCAATCCGTCGGTCACCTCGTAGTATTGCGGGTTCTGGCGGGCTATGCTGATGTTGCGGCGGTAAGCCTTGCGTCCCGACTTGTCGAGCACGAATATCCAGTTGCCGCCGGTGGTCTGGAAGAATGTGCCGCGCGGTATGAGCGTAGCCTGCTGCGACTTGCCGAGAGCCAGCTCCACGTAGAAGGTCTGTCCGCTGCGCATCTGCGCCGGGCGTTCGCCGACGAAGACGAAGTCGGTGCGGAACGTTCCGTTGCGCACTTCGGGATATACCTTGCGCACACGCAGTCGGTAGGTCTTGCCGTCGCGACTGAACGAAGCCGAGAGGCCGGGACGCACGCGATCGATGTAATGCTCGTCAATCTGCGCCTGCACCTTGAAGTCGGAGAGGTCGTTTATCTGTCCGATGTTCTGTCCGGCAGCGATGTTCTGCCCCAACTCAACGTCGAGCAGTCCGAGTTCGCCGTCGATAGCCGAGCGCACCTCGAGCTTGTTCTTGCGGTCGCGCACTAAGAGCACGTTCTTGCGCATGTTGTCGAGGTTGTCCTCCATCTGCGCCATCTGCACGTGGCGGTAGATGCTGTCCTGCTTCAGTCGCTGCGAGATAAGACTCTGCTTGCGTAGGGCGAGGTTATAGTCCTCACGACTCTGCAGATACACCTCCTTACTGATGAGGCGCTCCTTGTAGAGGCGTGCGTTCTGTTCGTAGGCGCGGCGCTTGCGGTCGCAGTCGGTGTCGAGCGTAGCCTGCTCGGTGCGGTTGTTGAGGCGGTCCTGCTGCATAGCCACCTGCGTGTTGCGCAGCAGGTTCTGCTTCTCGGCGAGTTCAGCCTCAGCATTCAGAATCTGCAGGTCGAGGTTGCTGTTGCTGAGTCGGAGTATCACGTCGCCCTTTCTGACACGTGTGCCCTCCTCCACAACCTTCTCGCGCACTATGCCGCCCTCCTCGGGCGAGATCTGCACCACCTGGATAGGCAGCACCTGTCCGTTGAGACGCACATAGTCGTCGAACTTGCCGCGCGTGACGTCGCTGATGGTGATGTCTGTGGCGTCTACGGTCGTCGTATTGGCAGTTGTGCCGAGCACTATCCACACGAGGAGCGCAGCGAGTACGGCAGCCGCAGCGATATACCATGCGTAGCGGCGGAGGAATGATTTCTTTTCTATTTGTCGGTCCATAATGGTTTGTTTTTTAAAGGCGGCGTTTAAGCCTTTTTATGGCGGCGTTTAAGCCGAACTAAGCCTCTTTAAGCCTTTCTAAGCCAAAGCTTTTTACCTTTTTACTTTTTTACCTTTTTATTTTTTTACCCTTTTACTTTTTTACTTTTTTACTTTTCATAGTATGCCAGTACTTGGCGGTTATACATCATTGTGAGCTGGCTCTGCAGCAGTCTTACACGGCTTTGCAGGAGCGTGACAGCCGCCGTGCGCACGTCGATAGACGACGCCATGCCCTCCTCGAACTTGCGCGTGGTGAGGTAGGCGGCTAAGCTGTCAGCCTCAACCTGATCCTTCATCTTCTGCACCTCCTTGGTGCTGTTCTCAACGTCGGCGACGGCTTCAGCAATGATGCGCTGCAGCTCGGAACGCTCGTAGTTGAGCGATTCGCGTGCCCGGTCAAGAGCTATGCGGCGCGAGCGAACGGAGGAGACAGAGCCGAGTCGGTTGAAGATAGGGATGCTCAGCGAGAGAGTCACGTATTCGCCGGCATTATTCTTGAACTGCTGACCGAACGGTGCGTGTCCACCCACGTCCATATTACGATAGAACGAGGTGGAGACACCACCGGAGAGAGAGAGCTTTGGTAGGAATGCACCACGAGCAGCTCGCAGGGCGTAGCGGGCTGCAGCCACGTTGCACACAGCCTGCGCTATGCGCGGATTGGTTGTGAGTGCCACATTATATATATTATAGGCATTGTCGGTAGGCAGACGCGAGGCATCTACCGCAGGCTTTTCCACAACGAGCGTGTCGGCAATGGGGAAGTTCATCTGCTGCTTCAGCGCGAGCAGTGCCTTCGTGGTCTGACTCTGCATATGCGTCAGTTCGTAGTCGTCGGCAGCAAGTGTGGCTCGCATCTGCGCCACATCGGCTTCGCTCTTCTGCCCCACCTCAGCCATCACCTCGGTCTGGTGGAGCAGCTCACGACTCTCATCGCGTTTGCGCTGCGTATGCTCCACGGCACCCTCGCAGTAGAGCAGATCCATGCACGCCTTGTACACCCTCAGACGCACGGCATCTTTCTCCGCCTGCAACGCCGACCGACCCATAGCCACATTGGCTCGAGCCATGCGCAGTTCGTTATAACGCTGCAGTCCGTCGAAGACGACGAGCGATGCCTGCAAGCCGTAGCCGTTATAGAAGGTATTAACATCGGTGTAGGTGTTGGTCTCGGGGTCGATGGCACGTCCGAAGTTCATCTGTGCGCCCACCGAGCCGTACACTTCAGGCAGGAAGGCACCGATGGCACGTGTGCGTTCGGTGCGACTTGCGTCGAGGTCGTACTGCTGCAGGCGCACCGTGTGACTGTGCTCGGCAGCGTACTCCATGCAACGCTCCACGCTCCACGGTTCGGCAGCCTGAGCCGACATAGCGGCGAGCAGAGCGAATAGGGTTACGAATAGTGGTCTCATTCTATATGTTTGCTTTGTTTCCACGACAAAATTACACCATTAAGCAGGCAACGGGAAGTGTTTGGTGCGGAAAAACGGCGGTTGTATGATAATCATACAGCAGAGTGTATGAAAATGATACACATGTGCCAGTGGCTTGCACTTTTTTTTGTACTTTTGCAGTAGAAACATAAAGTGCTTAATATGAGCAACTATTACAACACGATACTCATCGTCGACGACAACCCGGCGATACTCACCGCTTTGAAGATTTGCCTTGCAGGGGTGTTCACGCGCATCGTGACACTCAGCAGTACAGACCGGCTCGTAGCCACTATGAGCGAGGAGCATGTGGACGTGGTGCTGCTCGACATGAACTTCTCATTAGGCGTGAACACGGGGCAGGACGGACTGTTCTGGCTGCGCACGCTGAAGAAGCTGCATCCCGACACGCCGGTGGTACTGATGACGGCGTATGCCGACGTGCAGTTGGCAGTAAAGGGACTGAAGAACGGGGCTGCCGACTTCGTGACGAAGCCGTGGGACAACGACGAACTGGTGCGCACGCTGCGCGACGCGGTGGAGAAGAGTCGCGAAGTGGTGACGCTCGACAAGCTCGAACAGCAGCATGTGCATCGCGTGGTAGAACAGTGCCACGGCAATATGAGCAAGGCAGCGGAACTGTTAGGAATAACAAGACAGACGCTGTATAGGAAGTTGAGGTGAGGTTGAGAGTTGATGTTGTAATGGTGAGATGGTGACAATAGTGAGAAATCTCAACATCACAACATCTCACCACCACAACACCTCACCATCACAACATCACAACATCTCAACATCTCAACATCACAACATGGCACCATATATAATTGCCCTTCTCACCGCACTCCTCGTAGTGCTCTTCGTACTTGAGTGGCGCCACCAGCGTCGCCTCTCCACTCGCGTGCGCCTCATGCGCGAGGCACTGCGCAACCGCGACTTCATGTTCCGCCTGCCTACTGACAGCATCATGCCCGGCGAGCGCGAACTGCAGAAGATGCTCAACGAGATGGGCGGAGAGAGAAACCAACTGATGGCGCGCAGCGAGGTGGAGTCGTGGCAGCGGCTGACACGCGTGTTGACGCACGAGATAATGAACGCCGTGACACCGATACAGAGCATCACGCAGGCGTACATAGGCAGCAAGATGGTGAATGGAACGCCGCTCGAAGAGGGCATCCAGGCGATATACGACACGAGTCGCAGTCTGTCGGCGTTCGTGGAGAGCTACCGCAAGATGACGCAGCTGCAGACGGTGAACCTCGAGGAGATAGACCTGCAACGACTCGTTACCAATCTGCAAACGCTCTCCCCCAACCTCACATGGCACGTAGACCTCGCCAACGTACCGACGCTGCGTGCCGACGCAAGCATGATGCACCAGGTGCTTACCAACATCGTGAAGAATGCGGCGGAGGCTGGCGCACAAAATATAGACATCAGCGCACGCCGCACCGACCAATGCACGCAGCTGCGCATCAGCAACGACGGCACGCCGATAGCGGCGGAGGTGGCGCGCGAGGTGTTCGTGCCGTTCTTCACCACGAAGCGCACGGGGTCGGGCATCGGCCTATCGCTCTCCCGCCAGATGATGATGGCGCAGGGCGGCAACCTCGCTCTCGCCGAACGCCCACAAGCAGGATACCACACCACGTTCGTCGTAACGCTGTAGCGAAGGGGATACATATGGGAGAACATCAATATTCCCACAGAATGCACGGAAACTTCTTGAAGAGGAGGGCCTCCCACAGATTGCACAGATTTTCACGGATTAGGAGGGTATGGCATCCTGCCATACCCACGCAACCACTAACGCAACCTAACTTCTGTGACTTCTGTGGATTCCGTGGGAGAACATGCGCAACCAACATCTGTGTCAATCCGTGAGATCTGTGGGAGAACATCAATATTCCCACAGAATCCACAGAACACACAGAAACCTTCTTGCTGAAAAGAGCATCCCACAGAACGCACGGATTTTCACGGATTAGGAGGGTATGGCATCCTGCCATACCCACGCAACCACTAACGCAACCTAACTTCTGTGACTTCTGTGGATTCCGTGGGAGAACATGCGCAACCAACATCTGTGTCAATCCGTGAGATCTGTGGGAGAACATCAATATTCCCACAGAATCCACAGAACACACAGAAACCTTCTTGCTGGAAAGAGCATTCCACAGAACGCACGGATTTTCACGAAGACAGCTTCAGGGGGTGCAGCTGTCTCAGCTGCACCAATAAACAAAATGGTGCTATTAACTATGATGGTGCACTTATACTATGATGGTGCACTTCTTGCTCTGGCAAGCGGCAAAGCCGAGCGGAGACAAGTGCACCCCCTAAAAGATGGCAGCGTGGGTATGGCAAGGATGCCATACCCTCCTAAAAAACAAACAAAAGTTCTCGAATGAAAAAGATTAGTTTCACAAGCGACATATTACCAATGAAGGATATCCTCTACCGCCTCGCGCTACGAATCACGCTGAGCCGCGAGGAGGCAGAGGACATCGTGCAGGACACGCTCATACGTGTCTGGAACCGTCGCGACTCGTGGGATACCATCGAGAACATCGAGGCGTTCGCACTCACCGTCTGCCGCAACATGGCACTCGACCGACTGCGGCTGCATGAGAACCAGAATGCGTCGCTCGACGACACGCCTGTGGAGAGCAACCCCACGGCGACGGCTAACCCCTACGAGCGCACCGTGCAGCGCGAGAAAGTGCAGATTGTGCGGCAGCTCATTGACGCCCTGCCCGAGAAGCAGCGCGCATGTATGCAGCTGCGCGACATGGAGGGCAAGACGCACAAGGAGATTGCGGCGGTGCTTGGCATCACAGAGGAGCAAGTGAGGGTGAACATCTTCCGCGCACGACAAACCATCAAGCAGCAGTTCGAACGCTACGAGAACTACGGACTGAATTAAGTGCGTGCCGTGCCCTAAGAACCTCCCACAGATGCACGGAACGCACAGAAGTTTTGTAGGAGGGTATGGCATCCTGCCATACCCACGCACCCACATTCTTGAAATAACCTCCCACAGATGGCACGGATCAACAC
>OLIS01002710.1_pt1 | contig 11060 bp, 1 predicted proteins | sample 1601351 | NCBI WGS metagenome assembly OLIS01 (sample SAMEA2452122, study PRJEB22498) | human gut metagenome | biome: human feces; feature: human gut; material: feces | place: Australia | collected 2012
GAGGTATGTGAGAAAGAGCATCTGTTGATGATATTTAAGATGCATCCGCTACTTGAAAAGGAACAGGGCTTTCTCTGGGCAAAGCAGAGATATGCAGATTGTAAATGGCTTTTGTTCTGGGATAACACCAATGATTTCTATGAGATCTTGGATAAGATCGATCTGTGTATCATGGATTATTCCTCTATATTTACAGATTTTATTGCGGCAGGCTGCAAGCATTTCCTGCGGTATGCGTTTGACTTTGACAATGACGATCTGGATTTCCCGATGGATTATGATGAGGTTACACCGGGCCGAAAATGTAAGAATTTTGATGAATTGGTTCAGGCACTTTCGGAATATGAGAAAGACGACATCAGCGATAGCCTGGATCGGATCAGTAAGCTGTACTGGGAGTATTCTACTTCAGACAGTATGGATAAGATCATTGACAGCACGATCGCATTTGTACCGGAGAAGGTAGAGCTTCCAACTCTGTATAGCTTTGATATCTTTGATACGCTGTTTTCCAGAAAGGTACTCGATCCGGTTGGCATCTTCTACTATGTACAGGAAAAAATGCAGGAGGATGGAGGGTTCCCAAGAGCGCTTGTTCTGAATTATCCATCGATCCGTAAAACATCAGAAGCAAATGTAAGAGAATATTATAATAAATCAATTGCACTTCGTGAATCAGAAAAGGTTGAGATTCAGTTTGATGAGATCTTTGCCCGTATGGCATCCGTATATAATCTGACAGATGAGCAGGTACAGAAGCTAAAGGCTTGGGAGCTGGAATGTGAATATGACAATGTAATCCCGTTGCCGGAGCAGATCGATATGATTAAGAAATATCTGGCACAGAAAGATACGGTTATTCTGGTCAGTGATATGTATCTGCCGAAGAATGTGATTCTTGAGATGCTCCGCAGAGCGGAGCCGATGTTGACAGAACTGCCACTGTATCTGTCCTGTGAATATGGAGTCCAGAAGGTATCACAGCAGTTATTCTTTGAAGTATTTGCAAGTTTTGAACCATATTATGATTTTAAGAAGTGGGTTCATTATGGTGACAATCCGATTGCCGATCACAATCCGCCAAGAAAGATTGGAATCGAAGTAAGACAGGTTGCAAAACCGGAATTTTCCGATATTCAGACACAGTTGGTAGAACAGCTTGGAACGTATGATTCCTATCTGGTGGCTGCACTTCAGACCAGAATGGCTGCAAAGGCAGTATATACAAGAGATGAATTTGTATCCACATTTGTGACGATCTGCATGGTTCCATATGTAGACTGGGCGCTTCGGGATGCAATCAGAAGAGGATATCAGACGTTATATTTCATTTCCCGTGACGGACATCCATTGAAACGGATCGCAGATGCGATCATTGAGGCGCGGGGACTTAACGTAAAGACAAAATACATCTATGCATCCAGAAGAACATGGAGAATCCCTTCTTTTATCCATGAGGTTGACCGTGAATTCTGGGAGCCATATGGCAGTTTTGGAAATATCACTTCTAAGGACAAGCTGTTAAAAGCAATGGATCTGACAGACCGTCAGTTCCGTAAGTTTTTCCCGGCGGTTGTTTTGGATGGAGTTAATTTTACAGATAAGAAAGTATTAAATGGTCTGATCGACATATTTAAAAAGTCCGAAAGCTATAATCAATATTTGATGAAAAAGGGAGCAGAAGAACGTGTACTTGTCAGCAGATATCTGGAGCAGGAGATTGACCGGACAGAGAAATTTGCCTTTGTGGAATACTGGGGCAGAGGTTATACACAGGACTGCTTTGTCAGACTGTGGCATGATATTGTAGGGGAAGAAGTGGATGTACCTTACTATTACAGTAGAACGGTACTTCCGACGATCGGTCATTCCGTACGATATAATTTCACGACCAATAATACGGCACAGTTTTTTATGGAAGGTATCTTTGCCAATATGCCATATAAGAGTATTGAGAAATACCAGGTTGTAGATGGTAAGGTAGAACCGGTCATTGTTCCGGTTCCACACGATACGAGCCTGTTTGACTCCATGCAGAGACTTCTTCCGGAATTTGCATATCAGTATGCGAAGCTTCCACTTCATACACCGGAAGATACAGACCGGATGCTGTATGAATTTGCATTGAATTATTATAGAAATAATCTGGAAAATGAGGAATTTGCTGAGCAGATTGGTGGGCTGGTAGATTCGATTTCCCTCTATGGTAAGAAGCGTGAATTTGCACCGCCATTTACCATGAAGATGTTAGATAGCTTTGCGTCGAAGGAGAAAACCCGTGGAATGGGAAGTGTTACGACGAGTATCACCATGTCTGTAACCCGTGCTTCGGAAGAAGTAAAGAGACGGTATTTTGAGATGTACCAGATCATGCCGGGTGATGGATATGCTTCCGGCAGACTGTTATCAGAAGGAGAACTGGAAGAGAACAGAAAATACAAAGAGAAATACGAAGAGATCAAGGAGCGTGCAGAGCGATTTGCCGAATTATATGACGAGGCATCGGATGTATACGGTATTGAGAACAAGATCGTATTTGTAACAAATGCGAAGAATTTTACATCCGGATATCTTGGCAAGATGGCAGAAATGATGAAAGCACATAAGGAATTTTCGGTTGTTTTGCTTCGTATGGGTAACACCAAAAAGACGGATGAAGAGATTGCAGCGATTGTTGCATCTGCAAGATACATTATTGTTCCGGCAGCGATCCACCTGTTCTGTCGGACATCCTTCAGAATGGGAACAGATATGATCATGCTTCGTGATAATGCATTTAACCTTTATAATCAGGGGTATGAGGTTCGCTATTTCCTCAAATGGAAGCAGAAATATTTTGATTATGTCCTGAATAATGATACGGATATCCTTCAGGTTCCATCGGAACATCAGAGAGCGGAATTTGATAAGCAGTTCTCGCCAAAGGAAATGGATCGGGAAGTTCTGTATGGAAACTGCAGTACGGATATGTATTTTGATAAGGACTTCATCAGTGAGGCAAAACAGAAGCTGCAGGATCTTTTCCCGGAGACAGCAGACAGAAAGGTTATCCTGTACATGCCAACGCTTCGCAGAGTGAATTCCAGCAGCATATGGGCGAGAATCTTCAATATGCAGGCATTAAGCAAACTGATCGGTGATAAGTACTGTGTAGTTGTCAGCCTGAATGCGATCCAGAGCAAGAATGGATTTAAGAATGAACTGGAAGTAGAAGGCTTCAGTAAATGTATTAACAAGAACAATGGTATGACGATCCGTGCCTTAATGGTAGCAAGTGATGTGATCGTAGGTGATTACAGAGATTCCTTCTTTGAGACAACGATTCTGCGTAAGCCGGCATATTCGACCGCCTATGATTATGAGAAGATCATCAAGGGGCTGAATATGTCCCTGCATGCAAATGCATTTGATCAGAACCTGTTCTGCCCGATCGTCAGAACCGAACAGGAGCTTGCGGATCAGTTGAAGCAGATCGATCACTATGATTATCAGAAGATGGATCAGTTCCGGGAGAAGATGTTTGCAAACTGCGACGGACATTCCATGGAGCGTGTGCGTGATTATCTGCTTGCACATTACAAGGATTACGATAATCTGGTTACAAAGGATGAGCAGAAAAAGAATAAAGAATTTTATGAGAAATATCAGGAGCTGAAGAAGGTTGCGGATGAATTTGCAGAGGCATATGAGCTGGTCGTTCCGGAAACGGATATTGTAGATCAGATTGTTCTGTTATCTGAAAGAGCACTCACAAAGAATGATCCATTGTTCCAGTTGAAGGAATATCTGAAGGAACAGAAGATCTCCTGTAAGGTATTAATGCTGGATCAGAAAAAGAAGGATCTTCTGCTATTAGCAAGGGAGCTTGCAACAGCAAGATATATTGTGACTTCAAAACCTGTTTCGATCCTGTGTCGCTGTGAACTTCGGGAGGAAACAGAGCAGATTATGTTGCCGGAGCTTGCATTTTCATTATATAAGAAAGAACTTCAGGCTGTTGATGAGATCAGGTGGAAGAGAAAGGGTGCGCATCTTGCTGCACAGAATCCGGTTTCGGTGCTTCAGATTCCGTCTGAAGGACAGGAAGATCTGTTCCGTAAGACCTATTCAGGAAATGGAAATGTTTATTGTGGACTGAAGGGAAGCTGCAATACGGATCAGTATTTTGACCAGAAGCTGATAGAGGAATCCAGAAATGCACTTATGAAGCTGATACCGGAGCTGAATGGACGTAAGATCATTCTGTATATGCCAAGCTGGAGAAAAGATAAAGAAACCAGAAAGACGGCGATGCTTTCTCTGAGCAAAATGCAGACAGCGCTTCAGGATAAGTACATGGTTGTGCTTCATTTTGATCAGGCAGTTCAGAAGGAAAAGAACCTGAAACAGTACGAGATCCCTGGTTTCTGCAAGGTGCTCGAAAAAGAGATTCCGGCACGAAGACTGCTGATGGCAGCCGATGTGATCGTAGGAGATTACAGTGCTTTATTCTTTGAGAGTGTGCTGCTTGGAAAACCGATGTATTCATCTGCATATGATTATGAGACATTTATAGAAAAAGACAGCATTCAGATGACAGCAGAAGAATTTGCAAATGAAATGTTCTGTCCGATCGTGAAGTCTGCAGAAGATCTGGTGAATGAGATTCGACAGATTGAATCATATGATTATCAGAAGCTGGAAGTATTTAGAAAAGATGTATTTGCTGACTGCGATGGCAATTCAGTCAGACGAGTTGCAGAATATCTGCAGCAACAGAGATAGAAAATGTGACAACAATACAGGAGCCGTTCCCGATTATGGGGAGCGGCTCTTTTTACTTTATAGGAAAGTTTGTCTTATAAAGTAAAAAACTTCAGAAATTTGTTATGCGAAGAGAGCGTTTCTTTACGGAATAAACGAAATATGGGATTCCTGTTTATATTTATAAAGAATTAAGGTGAAAATATATTGAAATGAAGATTCGGTTGTGTATAATATTAAATATCTATATTCAGATATAATAGTTTTCTGCGCTCAAAATTAAAGAGGTGCGTATAATAATATATCTGAAGGAAGCAACAAAAGAGCAAAGAACAACAAAGAAAAAGAGAACAAGAACAACAAATGGAGGTAAAGAGAATGGGAAGGAAAAGCAAAAAAGTAGTTGCGCTTTTACTGGCATTGCTCATGGTCTTCTCAGTTTGTTCACCAATCAGTGGTGGAGCAGGTCTTGGAAGTACCAGTGCAAAAGCTGGAAACAGTGCACAGCCGGCAACGGCATCGGATGCGGAGGAAAGTGAGAAAGGAATCACGCCTTTGGCAAATCCGAATGGACTGACTCTCAGTGACTTTGAAATCACTGTGAATGGAACGGTAGTCAAAAATGATTCAAACGTGAAAAATGGAGACAGCGTTGGAATATCATTTAAATGGGCAATCGCTAACAATTCCGGTGTAAAGAATTTTGAAGTCGACCTGAAATCACAGGGAATTGATATTAACGATTATACAGAAACTGTTCTATATGATGAAAGTGGTATAGATGTTGGTACCTGGTATATACAAGAGGGCAAATATTATATCACTTTAAGAGATGAGTTTCTGGAAGAAAGTGAGATCAATGGATGGGCGAACATCGACGGAACGGTTGATTTTTCATCGTCTGATCTGGATACAGAAGACAAAGGAAAGATCAAGATCGGAGATGCAAGCTTTACTGTTAATGTTGATCTGAATGAGGTCGAAAGCTATGCGGAATCAAGCAAAACCAAAGGAGATGTAACGTGGAATGCAGATGGTTCCCTTAAGCAGTCTTATGAGGTAACAGTTACGGCCAGAAACGGAAAGGTTACACTTGGAGAGGCAACAGAATCAATGGGTTCTGCACTCGAAAATATGTCAAATATTCAGGTGAATGGAACCAGTTATGCAAGCTGGTCAGAAGCACAGGCTGCATTATCCGGTATGGTACTTGACAGCAAAGATGAAGCTACAAAAGCAGCTAAGATTACATATGATGTTACAGTCAGTGCTGCAAATGTAAAGGATGCTTTTAAAGAAAGCGATATTGAAGTTTTCAATAATAAGTTCTCTATCAAATATAAGACAAACAAGGACAATGATAAAGATACCAACAGTTTTACAACAGGTTTAAATGTCAAGAAGCCTTCGTTATCCAAAAATGGTACCTGGAATACAGATGCTTCCGGTAATAAGAAGTCAATCACCTGGACCATTCAGATCACATTAGGTGATCTGACGAAGAATCCGAATTTTGATATTAATAATGTAGCAATCAAAGATACATTAGGAAATTATCTGACAGCAGCAGGACTTCCTGCAGGTGTTGATCTGTCAGCCCTGAAACTGAGCGATTTCTCAGAAAACAGCGGTACATATACATTTACATATACAACGGATGTAGCGGATGACGCTCTGAATTCTGCACTTCCAACTGTACTTAAGAATGATGTAGATGTAGATTTTGACGGAACAAAATATGATAAGTCCGGTTCCCTTCAGACAGATGGCAAGGGAATTCTGGATAAGGAATTTGTAAAAGCAAATGCAGATGGAACATTGACCTGGAAAGTATCGATCAGTGTACCGGCATCAGATACGATCACAGACGTAGAACTTAGTGACTATGACAAAACGCATGGATATTACCAGTATTTTAATACTACTGTAGTGGTTGATGGTGTTACAGCCATTGATAATGGTGCTATGGTAAGTGGAAGCGGCATTGTTTCAACTGTTTCACAGGCGAATAACTGGGGACTCAGATTTACTTTTGATAATGCGTACATTGCATCTAAAAAAGGAAAGGTAATTGAGATTACTGTTAATACTATTCCGCAGGCAATCGGAGATGGTGCAGAATTTATTAACCATGCAAATCTTACATATAAAGATGCGAATGATAATAAATTTTCTGCAGATGCACAGGCAACTTATAAATATACAAATAGCCTTGAAAAAAAAGGTGAAGTCAGCTCAACTAAGCTGAATACGATCAATTATACATTGTCTGTTAATATGTCTGAGATTTCCAACGACTTGCAGGTCGGAGATGTGATCACTATTACAGATACATTGCCGGACACAATGCAATTTAATGATGATGCCAAGCTTCAGTTCAAGAAATGGCAGAGTCAGTGGTATGCACAAGAAGATGGAAGTCCGATGGCTATTACTGGCAGTATCAGTGGACATACCATTACATATTCGATACCGGTTACTCAGCAGGTATTAGATGGAATCACAAATGTAGCATCCGGTACACAGTTTTCAAAGTATATAGCGGATATTACATATTCTGCTTCTGTGGCAGATGATGCATTAACAGATTATGTTAAGAATGGTACTGCGATCAGTGTAACAAACAATGCAGAAGTTTCTTATAATGGAGAGACCAAAGGTAATGGTTCAACAACGAATACATTGACACCTGGAGATACAGTTAAGAAGTCAGGTGTATATATTCTGGATCAGAAGAAGAATAATGGTGAATCTACAACAGTCAAGGATCAGGTTGTGGAATATACCGTATATGTCAATACAAATGCTGCAAAACTTGCAAATGGAAAGACAATCTATGCCGAAGACAAAATGGGTAGCGCATTGATCTTCCAGGTTGATTCTCTTCACATTTATGAATATACCGGCGAAGGAGATCCGGAAAAAGACAGTTCAAACTGGACGGATGTTACTTCCGGATGTGCTTATTCATATGACAGCAACAGCAGAACTGTAAAGATGGCTTTGCCGGATGACAAAGCACTGAAGCTTGTATACAGAGCAGAAGTTAATCAGGTATTTGGTGGTTCACTGAATGCTTCCAATGCTTCGAACAGTTTCAGCCTTACAGGCTATACAGGATCAAACGGATCAACAAATACAAGTATTTCAACAGTTGTCCAGAAACCGAACGTATGGGCAGAATCTGTAACAGGTACGATCACATTGTATAAGTACTGGACAGATAGCAATAAGCAGATGCAGATGTTGAATGGCTCGACATTTGCCCTGTATGAATGTAAGAAAAATGCTGCAGGTGAGTGGACAAAGGATATTGATCCTACACCTGTTATGACGAATATATCTTTAGGTGCTGATGGTACCAAGAAGATTAGCGGTCTTGCATATGATAAGGTATTTGCACTGTATGAAACAACTGCAGATGATAATTTTGAAGTAAATAAAGATCCATATTACTTTATGGTAAGTAAGAGTAACAGTGATGTGGTTGCTCCAAGCTGGGTAGATCAGCGATTTAACAGCGGTTATCTGTATTATGAGAATAAACCGGGCAGCTTTACAGTTAAGAAAACGGTTGATGGCAATACAGACTCACTGCAGGGTTATGATGAATTTACATTTAACCTGACAGAAATAAACAAACCAAGTTTTGCCGCTGGAAAAGTAACTTATTCTACAAAATCAGGCGGAGTTGGAAAAACTGTAACTTCCAGTACAGTTACCGGTGTAGGAAGCTTTGGAGAGATTCAGTATGACACATCTGATATCGGAAAAACATTTTATTATGTAGTATCTGAGCAGGAAGGTACTGTCCCTGGAATGACATATGACGCTTCCTTCTATATTATATCGTTGGAAGTAGATGCAAATGCAGCATCAGGTATCTATACCAAGAATGTGTCCGTTCAGAAATATGAATCGGATGGAACACCGGTTACAGGTTCCTATTCTGCAGATGCTTTAGGATTTGATAATTCTACAGCACCAAAGAAGGGTAATCTGAAGCTTGAAAAGGTAGTAAGTGGTGCTTATACGCCAGCTGCAGGAACAACATATAAGATTTCTGTAAAGAATAAGACAACAAATAAATACTATGACAAAGATGGAAAAGAAAGTGCTGCTCAGGTATATATTGAAGTACCGGCCGATGGAAGCGTAACGATCAAGGATCTTCCGGTAGGAACTTATATAGTAGCTGAGGATAAAACGGATGCAGCAAAAGCTGGTTATGCATTAACAGTAACCGGAACGGGGGATGTTAAGGTAACTAAGGATACAACCACGACCGCAACCGTAACGAATACTTACACCCAGGATAAGGGAAGCTTAACCGTAGCCAAGAAAGTTGTAGGATATGACTTTGGAGCAGCAGGCAAGAACTTTACAATTTATGTAACAGATGCAAATGGAAAGTATGTCAAAGAGGATGGAAGCATAACAGCAACCAAGACAGGAATCAGCGTGCCGGCAAACGGAAGCGTAACGATCAATGACATACCTGTAGGAATTTACAGTGTAAGTGAAGAGCAAACCGGAACAGCAATTACGAACTATGATCTGGTAGTTAGTGGTGAGGGTGATGTAAATGTAACAAAGGATACAGTTGTCAATGCAACCGTAACAAATACATATACATATCTGACTACATCCGTAACTGTTAAGAAAGCATGGAACGATAATAACAACAAGGCCAATAAGAGACCTGGATTTGTAACGGTACAGCTTTATGCCGGAACAACTATATCAGGAATTCCGGTACAGCTTGATGAAAGCAATGGTTGGACAAAGACTTGGGATAATCTTCCGAAATATGATGCAAACGGATTAATCCAGTATACGGTCAAGGAAGTAAATGTACCTAAGGAATATACCGACAGCATAACAACAGATCCTGCAACAGGTGAGATTACAATTACAAATACAAGAACCAGCACAAAGGGTAAACTTGTATTAACAAAGACCGTTGTTGGTGATGTCGATAAGGCAGAAGCTGAAAATGTGATCAAGTTCAAGATTACAGACGAAGCAGGTAATTCTGAGACATATGCACTGACCGATTTCCAGTATGATGTATCGACAAAGAAATATACATTAGAACTGGATAAGCCAGCTGGAACTTATACCATTGAAGAAATACAGTATGATATTGATGGATATGAAACAAGCAGCATCAAATACGTAGTAGGAACAGGCCTTCAAAAGGATGGTAAGTCAGCAGAAGCAACAGTAGTTGTAGATGAAACAGTAAATGTTGCATTTGTCGATACATATGATAAGACAACTACAACAGAGGATACGACAGAAGTTACAACTACGACGGAAGATACAACAGAGATTACAACCACAACGGAAGATACCACAGAGATTACAACCACAACGGAAGATACCACAGAGGTCACAACTGAAACAGAAGATACAACTGAAACAGAAGATACAACTGAGACAGAAGACACTACGGAGATCACGACAACGGAAGACAAACCTTCCACTCCACCGGATACACCAAAAACCGGCGATGATGCTCCACTTATGCCACTTGTAATCCTGTTTATGCTCAGTGCAGCAGGAGTTGTAACAGTGATTGTTGTAAAAAAGAAAAATGATCGTGCAGATCGTAAATAAAACGAATCTATAAAAACAACAAGTAAAGGTCAGGCACTCTGGTATGCAGAAATGCATATCAGGGTGCTTTTCTCTGTTGTTTATGTCGAAATATAGCGAATGAATTCTAACTGAAAAAAGAAATAGTTGCACAATGTCGAAATATCGGTTATAGTAATTGCAATGCTAGAGAGATCTTGATGGAAGAAAACCAGATAAGGTCTTTCGAAAAACGGAAAAAGAAAAAGGGGGGACGGTCTCGAAGGTGAGACTATAAACGTATGAGTAAGATAACATATGTCAGAACGCAACGGGATAAAAAAGTTGCATTTCTATTATTTCTATTTAGTGCTATTCTGATAGCGCTTATTATCTGGGGTGGGAATGTATTTTCCAAATTTGAACAATATGTTGATATATCCAGTAAGAATACGATCGCAGCAATGATGGAACAGGTAGAACATTCCTATCAAATGCAGATTAATTCAATGTATGAAGAAACAGAACGTCTTGAGAACTATCTGTTTGATGGCAAAACGAGGTCTGTTGTACTGGCAGATTATGAAGATTATTTTATAGCTATGGAGAATGATTCTGTACGGGATATCGTATTCGTTGATCATACCGGAAAATATATCTGTGATGATGGCAAAACAGGAACATTGGATTTGGGTGATACAAAGGGCACTCTGTTTGATGTTGGCGGTCAGTCTGTC
>OLIS01002712.1_pt1 | contig 11052 bp, 7 predicted proteins | sample 1601351 | NCBI WGS metagenome assembly OLIS01 (sample SAMEA2452122, study PRJEB22498) | human gut metagenome | biome: human feces; feature: human gut; material: feces | place: Australia | collected 2012
CCTGGGCTAAGAGCTTCTGCCCTTTCAGGGCGTATTGGGTAATTTCAACCGTACACTTCTTTAACTTCTGAACTTGCGAAAGTTGAATATATATATAATAAGGAGTTGACTCCTCAAATTAAACTCCTTGACTCCTTTTTCGAAATTTCTTCGAAAAAATGCCCAAAAAGTATACTGCTGAAGAAAAAAAGTAGTATATTTGCCACAGGAAAATGAAAAACAACAATGGGATAGGAAAATTAAGGTAGGAGTGTAGATGGATGCAAATCCACTAAGACTCTCAATGTGGTGGTGTCGGAAGGCAACTCGTCGAGCGCCGTTTGTGTTGTAATCGTTCTGTCTCTGTATGATGACAAGAGGCTACTGCAAGCAAAATAGTTTCAAGTTCTTGTACTTAGAAAAGCGAAAATGACTAATGACTAATGACTAAAAAATAACAGTTAAATGATGGTTTATATGTTGTGTCCGTCCTGTTGTTTCCCCGATTCTGGTGGCCGGGCCTTTGTCTGCGGGAGAGGCGGATCTTAAGAAATAGTTGGGGCATTTGTTACAGCCCTTGTGTCGGGTGTCTTGTTGGTTGCCCGATGTCGTCTGTCGGCCTTGGAGTAGTGCTCTTTTGGGGTCTTAATAGATGACCGGCGTTGGTCGTCTATTGTGACCGACCTCGGTCGTAATAGATGCCCCCAGAGAGGCTCTTGTCACACTTCCTTTGGTTGACGATGCAAAGAAAATGCAAATCGAATGCAGAATATCAAGCTTGCTTGAATATTTTGCTGAGATGCAGCTTTTCTTCTACAAAGAAAATGCAAACGAGCGCAATGAAAGCTTGCTTTCAAATTGCCGAGTGCAGGTTTTCTTCTGCAAAGATACAACAAAAAGCAACTTTTTGCAATAGTTTGTTCGGACTTTGTGCTAAAAAAGTGCCCATATTTTTGCTATTTATACTGATTATTAAGCAGTTATAAAACTATTAAATGTAAGCCATCATAAGAAGGAAAGTGTGTCATTTTTGTCAAAGTCATTTTTGTCATTTTCAAAAAGCAAAACACTTTTTCTCCTCTATAAAGAATATATATAAATATATATATTTATATATATTCTTTATAGAACATTTTTTCATTTTCAAAATCGAAAATGACAAAAATGACTTTGACAAAAATGACAAGATTAGGACTTCTGGTAAAATATAACAACATTTCTTGTTGATGTGTGTGGATGGAGAATACTTGTTGTGAAGTTTTGTGAATATCATTTTTTTGTTCTTGGAATGGTAGGGAAAGAGTACGAGAAAATGGCTGAAAATCTATTTTTAGCGGTTTCATCGGTCAAACTTCCGAGGCGGTGGAGCTGTTTTTCGTCTTAGAGCTTTGTTGTGACAGAGCTGTTGCTTATCAGTGGGTGCAGTTGGGTGGGGCGGATTTCTTGTCGGGAATGTCTAAAAACTTTACAAAAGCAGGATGGCGGGGAAATGGCAATCGTGACAAAAGTCAGGTGTCTTCAGATTTGATAAGGATGCAGTGTGGCAAAAAATGGTGAATCTTTGCAGAAAATTAGCTGCATTTCGGCAAAAAAATCAAGCAAACTTGATGTTTTGCGCTCGTTTTCCATTATCTTTGCAGAAGAAAAACTGCACTCGGCAATTTGAAAACAAGTTTTCATTGCGCTCATTTGCATTATCTTTGCAGAAGAAAAGTAAGATTTATGGGAAGAAATAAATACTCACAGGCAGAAATCAGCCAGATAGGAAAGTTGCTGCGCCTCAAGAATGCGGGAAACCGACTGCAGCAGAAACAGATACGTCACGACCTGCGTGTCGACTACGAGTTTAATATCTCCGACTTCAATGAGCCGGGCAAAGCCTTCGGTGAGCAGGAGTTGCAAGACGCCATCAAGCGAGGAGCTATCGTGATCCTCGACGATGCCACTATTGAGGCAATGAAGGCAAAACGTGCGCGCGACAAGGCCCGCGATGAGGCTGAACGCGAGCTGCAGGCCATCGCTGAGGGAGAGCAGACCGACTGGAAAGAGGCGATGAAGCAGTGGGAGGAATATTATAAGTAATTGAATTATTTTAGTTCTTTTACTTCTTCATTATTAAAAGTTGATTAAATTATCATCGAATTCAAATATGTCAACAGTAAAAATCAAGACTACAGAGGGCGACATTATCGTGCGCCTCTACGACGAGACTCCTCGTCATCGTGACAACTTCATAAAATTGGCTAAGGAAGGATACTTCGACGGCACACTTTTTCATCGTGTCATCAAGGACTTTATGATCCAGGGCGGCGACCCCGACAGCAAGAATGCTCCCAAGGGAAAGATGTTGGGAACGGGCGGACCAGACTATACCATTCCTGCCGAGATAGACTGTCCACGCCTGTTTCATAAGCGTGGCGCCCTGAGTGCTGCCCGCTTGGGAGACGAGGTGAACCCACAGCGCGAGAGCAGCGGAAGCCAGTTCTACATTGTGTGGGGTAAGACTTATCGACAGAACGAGCTGCGCCAGATGGAGAAACAGATGGCGATGCAGGCCGAGCAGAATGTCTTCAACGAGTTGGCCCGCGAGCATCACGATGAAATCATGAACCTGCGCCGCAGTCGTGACCGTGAGGGACTGATGAAACTCCAGGACGAGCTTGCCGACGAGACGCGCAAGCGCTGCAAGGAGCAGGGCTATCCCAAGTTTACTGATGAGCAGACCAAGGCTTACACCGAGTTGGGCGGCACGCCTTTTCTCGACGGACAGTACACCGTGTTCGGTGAAGTGGTAGAGGGCCTCGAGGTCGTGGAGAAGATTCAGAATTGCGAGACTCTTCGCGATGATCGTCCCAAAGAGGATGTCGTGATGCAGGTCGAAGTGGTCAATGAATAAAGGAATCTCAAATTTGTATTTGTTTATTTACTTGCTGAGATCGAAACCAACGCGGATGCCATCATAGTTTTTGGAGATTTCGCCGATAGTACCGAGAGTGGTGTTGCCGCTCAGGGCAGTCAGCGTCTGGATGATGGTAAGCAGTTTCTTCGACTCGAAGAGAATGCTGATGCCAGATGTGTTCTTGGTGGCGAAACCATTGAGGCTAAGCAGCAGACGGCCTTTCAGGTCGATGGCGTGAGTCTTCTCGTCGAAGGTGTAAGTGCCGCTCCATGACTTTCCGTCTATCTTGGCATTGAAGGTGCCGTCCTCGTTGAACTTGAAGTATGTGTTCGAACTGCTGAATCCAGCTTTCTGATAATAGGTGCTTAACTTTTCCTCCACCTTCTTGGCAGCGATTTCGCCACCCGCTTTCGCCAACAGGTTCTCTGAGGTAAAGGCGCAGCCAGGTGACTTATACTTCCATGTGTAGGCACAGAGGTCGGCTTTCTTGAATGTGGTTGAGCCAATCACGTTGTCGAGAATGCTTCCCACGATGCTTCCCACCTTGCTTGTGGTGGAGCCTGTGCTGTTGCTGCTGTTTCCGCCAGCATAGCCCAAGAGTTCAGCTAATACTCCTACGGCAGAAGCCTTGGTATTGACAGTGTCGGCAGAATGTGTCTTGGAAGAGTCTGTCGTGGCTGTGGAAGCTGTTGTTGCGGTCGATGTTGAAGATTTGGAGGAAGTCTTCTTGGCAGTGGTGGTAGACTTCTTCTTAGTAGTAGCCTTCTTTTTCTTGGTTGATTTTTTGGCAGGAAGGCTGCTCATTTCGGATGTTGTGACGCTCTCGGCGCATGTCTCGTTGGCAAGGCTGCCTGTGGTGCATGTCAGCACAAGGGCAACCATCATGAATACTTTCTTCATTTTTGTTGATACTTTTTTGATGTTTTCAAGTTGAAGAACTCCTTTTTTCTCTCTCTTTTGACCTCTGAATCTCTTGTGTTCAGAAGCCCAGTGTGGAGTTTATGCTTTTTCGGGTGCAAATATCGCAAAAAAAGCGCAGATGGAGAAAGGGGAATTGATATTTTTTGTAGGTTTTTCCCTATTTCTCCTTGATTTATGTCAAAAAATGAGGTTTTTAGTGTTCTTTTCTCACTTTTTTCGTGGTGCTTGTAGTCAGAATGCTTTACCTTTGCATAAGATATACTGCGCTCGGCAATCTGAAAGTAAACTTTCATTGCGCTCGCTTGTAATATCTTTGCAACATTACAAATCGCAATAGGTTATGGATTATAGTTTAATTAAGGTCAATGCAGAGGTAGAGAATCTTGCACAGGACAAATGCCAGCAGATTCTTCATGACCGACGTGAAGCCCTCGCTAACAAGGTTAGAAGAAGAGCTTAAAAAACAAGAGAGATTGTTTTCTCAAAAAGACACAAAAAGAATTGACATTCCGGGAACGTCGTTTCCCGTGTAACGTAAAAGGTCCCGTTGACAGAACTTGGTTCTGCGACGGGACCTTTTATGGTTTTATTGTTTTCTTTAACTTCCCATTTCTGAAAAGTTCGTTGAGCTTTTATTTTCCAGCCTCTTCCTTGGTAGCCTTCATGATGACTTCCAGGTGGTTGCCTGGCTTGAGGACGATATTCTTAAGGAAGTCGCCTATAGCCTTGCCGTCGACGCTGCTTACTGTCTTCACGTAATCGGTATGCAGGTCGATGCCGTTGATGACATAGTTGCGCAGGATGCCAGTCCAGTAGCCATTGGTCTTGGCGTCTACCGAAGCCTGCTTGGTCAGAATCTCCTTGATCTTCTGCAGATCGCTGGCGTTAGGCTGTTCTATGGTAGTCTTCAGGCCAGAGAAGAAGTAAGGCAGAGCCTCGTCGAGCTTCTCGGGGTTGAGTTGTGCGCTGCCGGTCAGGCTGAGTGCCAGCTGTCCGTCCCAGTCGAGCTCCATGCTTGCCTCGGCTCCTGCATGGTAGGCTGCACTCAACTTCTCGCGTATGTTGCGCAGATAGTCCATCTGGAGCAATCGTGCAGAGATGTCGGCGAGCACGCTTGTCTGCAGGGTGTAAGGAGTCTTGGCATACCATATCTCGGTCACCTGCGACATTGGGTTCTCCATGCTCTTGGTGAAGATGTTTTTCACCTCGCCTGTAGCTACAGGGATGGCCTTGTTCTTCAGCTTGGCGCCCTTGCTTGGGATAGAGGCGATGTACTGCTCGATGAGTGGCAGGAGAGTGGCCTCGTCGTAGTTGCCCACGAAGAAGAAGGTGAAGTCCTTTGCATTGGTGAACATCTGTTTGCCCAGTTCGAGCACGCGGTCGTAGTTGACAGCATCGAGGTCTTCGGTCTTAGGGATGCGTGCCATCTTGTTGCCCATGTAGATGGTGCTCTGCAGCGAATCCTGGTAAACCATCTCTGGGTTCTTGCTCTGGTTGGCAAGAGCGGTCTTGATGGTGCTCAGGAGGTTGGCAGCCGATTTCTCGTCCTTGCTCAGCGCTGTCATCTTGAGGTAGATGAGCTGCATGAGGGTCTCGATGTCCTTAGGAGTAGAGTTGCCTGAGAGTCCATGCTTGAAAGGAGTGATGGTGTAAGCCACGCTTGCCTGCTTGCCTGCGAGGGCTTTCTCGAGGTCGTTGCTTGAGAACTGGCCCAGACCGCTGGCGTTGAGCAGCATGCCGCCCATGAAGGCGAAGGTGTAGTCGGCCTTGTCGAGTGCTGCATAACCTACGTTGGCTGTGGCAGCAAACTGTATCTCGTTGTCCTTGTAGTCGGTCTTCTTCAGCACCACCTTGGCACCGTTGGAGAGGGTGAGGGTCTTGAATCCCAGCTTCTTGTCTTCTGCTGTGCTCTTGATCTTGCCAGCCTTAGGCTTCTGGGCGATGAGAGGCTCCTGCTTCACATTGTCCACATAGGCCTCGAGCTTCTCGCCGCGCACCTGCTTCACGATGTCGGCAAGCTCCTGCTCGGTGGGATAAACAGCACCGTCGGCCTCGCGCATCATGACGAGTGACACCAGATTGGTGTCAGTTTCGCAAATCAACTGCTTGGCGTACTGGTTGACGGCCTCTACAGGGATGTGAGGCACCAGCATCTGATAGATTTGATATTCGTCCTCTACCGAAGGGATAGGCTCGTTGCTGGTGAAGTTGTCCACGTATTGAGTGGTGAACTGTTCGTTCTTCATCTTGTCGCGATTGGTGTAAACCTTCTCCATCTGGCTCATAAACTCATCCTTGGCACGCTGATACTCAGTGGCAGTGAAGCCGAAGTCGTGTGCACGCTTCAGTTCGCGCATCACGGCGGCATAAGCCTCCTTCATCTGTCCGTCCTTGGCAGCACCGAAGGAAGTGAGCGCCTCCTTGGTGCTTGAGAGCAGATAGTCGCCAATGCTGGTTCCTGCCTGCAGATAAGGGCAGTCAGGCTCCTGCGATTTCTCGTTGAAGCGGGCATTCATCATGCTGGCAAAGATGTTGTCCATATAGCCTTTGAGCAGATAGTCGACACCGTTCTTCAGCGAGTCGGGTGTGGCTTCGTGCTTCATGAAGATCTGGAAGATGCCCATCTGCTGCTCCTTGTCCTTGTCTACCACGTAGATGCCCTGGTTGTTGTCGGGCACTTCCACGGGCACTACCTTGGCAGCGTTGGCTGGCACCTTGATGCCTCCGAAGAGTTTCTTGATCTGCGCCTCGATATGGTCTACGTCCACGTCGCCGACGATGATGATAGCCTGGTTGTCTGGGCGATACCACTTGCGGTAATAGGCGCGCAGGGTCTCTGGGTCGCAGCCGTCGACGACGCTCATCAGTCCGATAGGCATGCGGTAGCCATACTTACAGCCAGGGTAGAGCTTAGGAAGGGCACGCTCCAGTATGCGCTGCTGTCCCACCATGCGCATACGGTACTCGTTGTGCACCACGTCGCGCTCGTCGTTGATGGCTTCCTTGGTGAGAGAGATGCCGTTGCTCCAGTCTTTCAGGATGAGCATACATGAGTCTACTGCCGACACGCGTGTGGTGGGCACGTCGGTGAAGTAGTACACGGTTTTCTCAATAGAGGTGTAGGCATTGAGGTTGCGGCCATATTCCACACCGATGCTCTGCAGGTATTCCTGGAGGCTGTTGCCCTGGAAGTGCTCAGAGCCATTGAAGGCGAGGTGCTCCAAGAGGTGAGCCAGACCGCGCTGGTCGTCGTTTTCGTTGATAGAGCCTACTTTCTGTGCGATGTAGAAGCTGGCTACATGCTCAGGGAAACTGTTGTGTCGGATGTAATAAGTCAGACCATTGTCCAAATGGCCTATTCTCACATCTTTGTCTACCGGGATAGGTGGCATCATCTGAGCCATGGCCTGTCCGGCAGTAAGCAGCACGATGGCTGCAGCAAAAAACTTCTTAAGTTTCATAATAGCTGATGTTGGTTTATATATATAATAATGTGTATTTATTCTTCTTTCATAAACTTGATGCTGCAAAAGTAGCACATTTCTAACGACAAAGCAAGCATTTGGGAAGTTTTTTCCCAAAATGCCTGCATTCTTAACATTAAACTAACATTCCACTAACATAACCTAACATTAGGTTCTGTTTTTCAGCCCTTCGCTTTCAGAAAACTGTTCATCCAGCTGCCACGATAGAGGCGGATGAGGAACAGGATGCCGCGGAAAGTCAATTCGGTGGCCATGGCTATCCATACACCTTCCAGGCCGAAGCGCTGCGAGAGGGCATAGGCCAGGGTGAGGCGCACCAACCACATTGTCCCTAAGTTGATGGCGGCAGGCTTGAAGGTGTCGCCGGCTCCCACGCAGACACAATAGGTCACGATGCTGGCAGCAAAGAACGGTTCGGCAAAAGCCTCTATGCGAAGACAGCGTGTGCCTAAGTCGCAGATGGCGTCGACGGGAGAGAGTACTGCCATCATGCCCGGTGCAAAGAGATACATGACAACACCCATCACTGCCATTACGCCCATGCCGAGACCCACCGTCATGTAGGCAAAATTGCGGCACAAGTCGATGCGGCCAGCGCCATGGGTCTGACCGACGAGCGTGGTGGCGGCATCGCCTATTCCGTAGCCAGGCATATAGCACAGGCTCTCGGCGGTGATGGCAAATGAGTGGGCGGCAATGGCGATGTTGCCCAATGGCGCCACTATCATGGTGCTGACAATCTGTGCACCACTCATCAGGATGTTCTGTATGGCCAAGGGAATGCTTATCTTGAAGGCATTGCGCACGTATTCGCGTACCCAGCTGAAGCGAATCTTGTCCTGACGCAGGTTGAGAATCTTGTTGTGGCAGGCTGCCTGCCAAAGGTTGGGCAGCGAGATGCAGACATAAGCCAGGGCGGTTCCGAAGGCTGCGCCCACCACGCCCATGTGCAGCACATAGATGAAGATGTAGTTGAACACGACGTCGCACAGGCAGATCAGAATTGCCATGACGCTGGGCGTGTGCATGTTGCCTGCGGCCTTGAGCATCATGCCCGACATGTGGTACAGGTAGACAAAGGGCAGCACGAGGCTGTAGACCAGGAAATAGGCCGATGACTTGTCGGCAATGTCATCGCCTCCGCCCAACCAGTGGGGCAGGGGAGAATGAATGCCCACGCCGATGAGGGCTATCAGGATGCTGAAGATGATGCCGCAGAGCAGCGAGTGGCGAAACACCTGGCGTGCTTTGCCGAAGTCGTTGGCTCCGATGAAGTGGGCTACCTGCACTGAGAAACCAGTGGCAAAGGCACTCAGCAGGCTGCCGATAAGCCAGGTGGTGGACTCGATGAGTCCGATACTCGCTGAAGCCTCTGCACCCAAATGTCCCACCATAGAGGCGTCGATAAAGAACATCATGACGGTGGAAATCTGTGCCAGCATGGAGGGAATACTCAAGCCTACGATGAGGTTCAGTTTCTCACCGCGGTGCATGGAGCGTCCTGCCCGTATCGATTCCATCAGATATTCTGTCTTTTTGCTATATAACATAATGTTTGTATTGCCATTTATTGTTTTCTGTTGAACTGCCCTGTAGTATGTAGGAACAGTCTAAGCGAGAAAATGGCGATCCCTCTTAAAAGGAATCGCCATTTTTATGATTTGAATGTTAAATTTCTATTTATCCCAAAATACAGGATCTTATCACCTTTAAACAAAACCTCTATCTATTGGGTTGAATTCAGCGGATAAGAAAAAGAGAATCTTGAAAACTCTTTTCTATATCCTGACTTCATTCACTTTTCGTCGTCCTTGAATAACAATCTCTTATTTACCTTTAGATTCTAATACCTGTCGTCCTTGAATAACAATCTCTTGTTTACCTAAAACTAATAACCTATCACAATCTATTACCTAACTAAAAACCTAAAACTTATAATTCTGGTGCAAAGGTACTACTATTCTCGAAATCTGCAATACTTTAGCGCATATTTTTGCATGAAAATAACATTTTTTTTGCTTATAAGCCCAAAATGTGTGCGAACACACACACTTGTTTATTCTTTGAAACATATTTTTAGAATTCGGATTTCAAGAGTTTCTTTAGGAGTTAAAAGGAGTTAAGGAGTTAAAAGGAGTTAAGGAGTTAAAGGAGTTAAGGAGTTAAGACAACAGTTTTGTGGGCTTGAAATTTAATATTTAACATTCCCTCAAGACTATTGTCTTAACTCCTCAGCGACCGAAGGGAGCGATAACTCCTTTAACTCCTTAACTCCTGAAGAAACTCCCGAAGAAACTCCTCCGAGTTGATGGGGAAATAAAAAAGTCCTGTGCCGAAGAAGCACAGGACTTTCTGTATGGAGGAATAGAATTATTTCTTAATCCATTTGCCATCGGTGTACCAACCCTTGAGCACAATCTCGAATTTGAGCATTGAGTAAGCAGGAATGGTGGAACTGCTGCTCTGGCTGGAACCATAGCCGAGAGTGTAAGGCATGTAAACCATCCAGTGGTCGCCGATATGAGTCATTTTCATCAGGGCAGTGGCAAATCCGTCGACAACGCCCTTCACAATGAAATTGCTGGTCTGAGCCTTGTTGACATCATAGTCGCCGGTGGTGAAGTTGCTGTCGAAGATATAGTCGTTCTTCAGCATGCCCTTGTAGCTGACCATCACCGAGTCAGTGTAGAGAGGGCGCACGGCAGAACCTTCGCCCTGCTGCATCACCTGCACCACGATGTTGTCTTCCTGCTCATTGAAGGTAGGAGTGACAGGCTGGTTGTTGAGATCCGTATTTCCCGTCTGGTTCTCCATACTCCAATTGCGGTAGACGTGCCATCCGTTGGCTTCTCCCTCCTGCTTGGCCTTGACGAGAATCTCGGCAAAAGCCGTCTTGTTCTTTGCCTGCCAGTCGTCGTACTCGGAGTCGGTGTTTTCGTCAGTCTCGCTGCATGATGCCAGCACAAGAGCCGACATCATGAGCAGAAACAGATATTTCAAATTCTTCAAATTCATCTATGTGTATTTGATTTTTTATCGTTTAGAAGTCCTTGATCTCCTTGCCAAGCTTCTTCAGTACGCTCGTGATGCTCACACGGTCCTCGATGATGCCGCGAAGCTCGCTGATGGCAACACGCTCCTGCTTCATCGTGTCACGATAACGCAGAGTAACCTTGTGGTCGTTAGGAGTATCGTGGTCTACTGTGATACAGAACGGAGTACCGATGGCATCCTGACGACGGTAGCGCTTGCCGATAGAGTCCTTAGGATCGCCATAATGGGTGTTGAAGTGGAACTTCAGCTCGTCAACGATCTCGTGAGCCAACTCGGGCAGGCCGTCCTTCTTGTCGAGTGGGAATACGGCACACTTCACAGGAGCCAATGCCTCAGGCAACTTCAGAACCACGCGGCTCTCGCCGTTCTCGAGCTTCTCCTCGCAGTAAGAGTGGCACATCACGCTGAGGAACATACGGTCTACGCCGATAGAAGTCTCTACATCGTAAGGCACGTAGCTCTCGTTCTTCTCAGGATCGAAGTACTTGATAGAGCGGCCGCTGAACTTCTCGTGCTGAGAAAGGTCGAAGTTGGTACGGCTGTGAATGCCCTCTACCTCCTTGAAGCCAAATGGCATCTTGAACTCGATGTCGGTAGCTGCGTTGGCATAGTGGGCCAGCTTCTCGTGGTCGTGGTAGCGATAGTTCTCGTTGCCCATGCCCAGTGCCTCGTGCCATGCCAGACGAACCTTCTTCCAATACTCAAACCACTTGA
>OLIS01002713.1_pt1 | contig 11050 bp, 10 predicted proteins | sample 1601351 | NCBI WGS metagenome assembly OLIS01 (sample SAMEA2452122, study PRJEB22498) | human gut metagenome | biome: human feces; feature: human gut; material: feces | place: Australia | collected 2012
GACCGCAACCGAGCAACAATGAAGACATAATCTTGTTACCTGGGTTGATGAAGTAGCCGAGCCACTCGTCGATGAACTCCTGAGTCATGGCACGAGCCTTCATATAAGCGCTCATATTGATCTCAGGCACCTCAAAGCCCTCGTTCTTCAACATGCTGATAACAGAGATAACGTCTGGATGAACCTTACCCCATGACAATGGCTCGATGGCTGTATCGATGATGTCGGCACCATTGTTGCAGACCTCGAGGATAGAAGCCATAGAGAGACCAGGACCAGAGTGACCGTGGTACTGGATGATGATTTCAGGATACTTGTCCTTGATCATCTTGGTAAGCTTACCGAGGAATGCAGGCTGACCGATACCAGCCATATCCTTCAAGCAGATTTCCTCAGCACCGGCAGCGATGAGCTGGTCGGCGATGTTCATATAATATTCGAGTGTATGTACTGGAGAGTTGGTGATACAGAGTGCACACTGTGGAGTCATGCCACCTTCCTTAGCCCACTTGATAGAAGGAATGATGTTGCGCACATCGTTCAGACCATCGAAGATACGGGTGATATTAGTACCCTGCTTAGCCTTCACCTTGTACATCAAGGCACGTACATCATCAGGTACAGGATACATACGAAGAGCGTTCAGACCACGGTCGAGCATGTGAGTTTTGATACCTACCTCATTGAAAGGCTTACAGAAAGCGCGAACTGCCTCGTTAGGATTTTCGCCTGCGAGGAGATTTACCTGTTCGAAGGCACCACCATTCGTCTCAACACGGCTAAAGCAGCCCATTTCGATAATAACTGGGGCAATCTTAGCCAACTGATCTTTACGTGGCTGGAACTTACCAGAGCTCTGCCACATGTCTCGATAAACGAGACTGAACTGAATTTTCTTCTTCATTATTTATTAATGTATTATATTCTAATGATTGACAAATCTATTTTTTGCAAGTGATTTTCCATCAAGTAACGGCTGCCATCAAACAGGCCCGAAAGCCCCTTCCTGGCAACGCATAATTTACCAAGGTGCAAAATTAGACAAAAAAATCCAATTATCAGCCTATTCAGCTATTTTTTTGCAAATATTGCATTATTTTATAAAGGTTCTACCGATTTTCACCGATAGAACCTTTGTCATTTCATTACGATTCTGAATGTTTCTCTTACGAAGTTTTCCTATTCCGCATCACCCTTTTCCAGTTCCTCGGTAAACTCCTTATGGAAAGTGCTGAAGAGACGCAGGATTTCCTTACGTGCCTCTTCCTCCTCATCCCAGAGATTCAGTTCACCAGCGCGATGAGCCAATATCATCTTGGCGCAGCGACGTATCTTGCGCTTGTTGTTGCGTGCCTGCAACTGGTCACCCTGTATAGGTTTCTGATTGATATAGGAGAATGCCAACAGCTGCTTCATGAACATTTCAAACATAGGGTCATCATGACGCCAGTCTTCATCATTCAGCCAGAACCATTGGAAACCATATTTCTGTTCGAGAGATATGAGATGGCCGCCCAATTCGTCCATATTACCGGCAGCCTTCTGGAACTGCTCGTAGGCATAATTTCCCAAAGCAGTAGGCTCCAGGACAAAATCCTCCTCGCTTCCTTCATCCATCGTACTGCCTCCCAAGGTAATACGCCAACGGTAGTTCTTGTTCTTGACCAAAGCTTCATGGGCATTCATCATCAGTTCAGACAGTTTACCTTCGCTTGGCAGTTCATCCACCACAGACAGGCGATCACGCTGATCGCGCACAACCAACTTGCCCTCATGCTGGCGAAGCACACACATATAGATGAACCTATCATTGTCCAGATGCAGGGAGAAACGGTCGTTGCTATCGTCGCCCACAAATTCATAGCGATAATCATCCACCTTCTCGTGTGGGATTTCCACATCACCGCGCATCTTGTTGCCACTCTTGTCATAAAGCGAGAATCCGAGATAAGGTATCTGTAGGCGCATGGTGACAGGAGCACCCTCCTTCTTCGGAATCAAAGTGACCAGCAGACCTTCATCGCCGAAATCTTCCTTCTTGCAGACAAAACCGTCTCTTGTCTTTTCCGCCTTTTCCACCTTTATATCGCCATGACGCCAGAAAAGGTCGAAAGTAATGGTATTTTCATCCTCATCAGTTACCTCAATGAAATCTTCCAGATCCATACCCAGGAAAACTGCCTTGGCTGGTTCTATGACTTCATCGTCATCATCCAGCACTCCCACCAGGATTTCTCCCGGCATAGGGTCGTCTTCCCATTCAGCATCTTCAGGAGCATTGGCTGCCTTAAACACGAGATAGAGCATTCTCGCTTCCTTGCGGCTACCATCTTCCTTGCATTGAAACACCTTTGATTCCTTAGGTACATAGAATGGTGTTGATAGATACGGATTTTTGCATAATGCTGTATATTCGATTTCTGTCCACACCGGTTGTGTGTGAGTTGTGTTTACTGTCATCCTTCGTATTTAAATGTTTTTTTATTATCTGTCTTTATACATGTTCTCGTAATATTTCTGATAGTCACCGCTGGTCACGTTGTCCATCCATTCCTGGTTGTCGAGATACCATTTCACGGTTTCCTCGATACCTTCCTCAAACTGCAGACTTGGTTCCCATCCCAACTCCTTCTGGAGCTTACGTGAATCTATCGCATAGCGCATATCATGTCCCTTGCGGTCGGTCACGTAGGTGATCAGGTCAAGGTCCTCACCTTCCTTGCGTCCGAGCAGACGATCTACGGTCTTGATCACCACCTTGATGATGTCAATATTCTTCCACTCATTGAAACCGCCGATATTGTAAGTCTCAGCCACCTTTCCCTTGTGGAAAATCATATCGATGGCACGGGCATGATCCACTACATACAACCAGTCTCTCACATTCTCACCCTTACCATATACTGGCAATGGCTTGCGATGACGGATATTGTTGATGAACAATGGAATCAACTTCTCAGGGAACTGGTATGGACCATAGTTGTTGGAACAGTTGGTCACGATGGTAGGCATTCCGTATGTATCGTGGAAGGCACGTACGAAATGGTCTGAGCTTGCCTTAGAAGCCGAGTATGGTGAATGAGGATTATACTTGGTAGTCTCCAGGAAGAATTCCTCGCCATAAGCCTCGTGGTTCTTTCCGCTGGAAGCCTTGGTTGTGAAAGGCGCTGCAACACCCTCTGGATGAGTCATCTGCAGGGCACCATACACCTCGTCGGTAGAGATATGATAGAAGCGCTTGCCCTCATAACCCTCTGGCAGACTCTCCCAATAGATCTTGGCAGCCTGGAGCAAAGACAGGGTACCCATCACATTGGTCTGAGCGAAAGTGAAAGGATCCTTGATACTGCGGTCCACATGGCTCTCTGCAGCCAGATGGATAATACCGTCCACCTGATACTCCTTCATCAGTTTCAGCATCAGGTCGAAGTCACAAATGTCACCCTTCACGAAGGTATAGTTTGGCTTGTCCTCAACATCCTTGAGGTTAGCTAAGTTGCCTGCGTATGTCAACTTGTCGAGGTTGATGATATGATACTCAGGATACTTGTTCACAAAAAGTCTTACGACATGTGAGCCGATGAAACCAGCACCGCCCGTTATGATGATATTCTTCATTTCTATATGTTTTTAGTATATAATTTCAATTAGCTACTTTCTGTTCGGGATATTACTTGGCAGCCTCCAGATTAGCAATACATTTCTCAAGTGAATCCACCCAGTAAGGCACTTTCACGCCGAAGGTCTCCTTGATGGAACGCTTGTCGAGCACGGAGTAAGCCGGACGGGTTACCGGAGATGGATATTCAGAACTGTAACATGGTTGGATGTCGCAATCCGTATGTCCTGAGATTCTTGCTATCATCTGGGTGAAATCATACCAGGAGCAAACTCCCTCGTTGGAGAAATGATAGATTCCTACCAGTTTCTCCTGCGCTTCTGCCGTCTTCATCTTCTCCAAGATGGTCTCGATGGCATAAGCCAGATCCAGCGCATAAGTAGGAGTACCGCACTGGTCGAACACCACCTTCAACTGCGGTTTGGTGGCAGTCAGGTTGAGCATAGTCTTGCAGAAATTCTTGCCAAACTCAGAATAGAGCCATGCGGTGCGGATGATGACATACTTGCAGCCGCTGGCGATGATTTTCTGTTCGCCGTGGAGCTTAGTAGTACCATAAACGCCCGTAGGAGTGCCCTTCTGTTCAGGATTGCAAGGCACATTATAAGGTTCCTTACCAAACACATAATCCGTAGAAATCTGAACGAGCAGACCATCCACTTCCTTCATAGCCTTGGCAAGATTTTCTGGCGCATCCGCATTCAGTTTCTCAGCCAGTGCAGCCAACTTTTCATCGGTTTCACAAGCATCCACATTGGTCCAGGCAGCACAGTTGACGATAGCCTGCACCTCATTGTCCTTCACCATCTTTCGGATGGCTTCCATATCCGTAATATCCAGATAAGTAGTCTCCAGACCCTCCACCTGATTGACATCCGTAAAGATATAATGATCAGTAGTATTCTTGCTAACGATACGCATCTCATTGCCGAGCTGACCGTTGGCACCCGTAACTAATATATTCATTTCTATTTATAATTTACAATTAGACCCAGCTTTATCAGCATTTCTCCAAAAGCCCTTTTTCAAGCCCTTTCAAGCCCTTTTTACCTTTTTACTTTTTTACCTTTTTACCTTTAAAAAGGACTGTCAAAGTCTTTCAGCATATCATGCTTGGTATCCTTCTCAGAGAGAATAGCATGCTCTGTAGGAATCTTCCAGTCGATGCCCAAGCTCTCGTCGAGGATAGAGATTCCCCCGTCAGCCTCAGGATGATAGAACTCATCGCACTTATACTGGAACACGGCAGTTTCGCTGAGTACGGCAAAACCATGGGCAAAACCACGTGGAATAAAGAACTGGCGATGATTATCCTCGGTCAGTTCCACAGCCACATGCTTGCCATAGGTAGGAGAACCCTTGCGAATATCCACAGCCACATCGAGCACGGCACCCTTCACGCAGCGCACCAACTTAGACTGGGTGAATGGAGGGCGCTGGAAATGAAGTCCGCGCATCACGCCATAGGACGACATACTCTCGTTGTCCTGGCAGAAATGGATAGGATGGCCCAGTATCGGAGCCACCTTCTCGTCAAATTCACGCTGAGAGAAACTCTCGAAGAAATAACCACGGGCATCCTTGAAGATGCGAGGCTCTATGATGAGCACGCCATCTATATCAGTTTTGATTACTTCCATATCTTAGTCCTTTAAACTGTTCTGGTACCATTCATAAAGTTTCTTCACACCATCCTCGATTTCCACCTGATGGGTCCAACCGAGCGAGTGCAACTTGCTTACATCAATCAACTTTCGTGGAGTTCCGTCTGGCTTAGAAGCATCAAACTCCACCGTACCCTCGAAGCCCACCGTCTTCACGATCAGTTCAGAGAGTTCACGGATAGTAAGTTCCTTACCAGTACCCACATTGATGTGGCAGTTGCGGATTTCACCGAGCGAAGGAATGGCACCGCCACGACCCTCAGAATTGTTACGGTCAACGGCACCGTCCACCTTGGCACCATAGAAAACAGAACTGTATTTCTCGATACCGATGATGTCCTTGAAATCTACATTCAGGAGCACGTGAACGCTGGCATCCGCCATATCCTCGCTCCAGAGGAACTCACGCAGCGGAGTACCTGTACCCCAGAGCACCACCTTATTATTATATATACCATAGAACTCCAATGCTTTCAGGATACGCTCATGGTCGTTATGACCATCCACGTTGCCCTCGCCGATGAGTTCGCGCAGTTTATCAGTAGGGTTGATCGGACGCTTGTTCATATCCACCTCAATACTGTGCCAGTCGCCCTCATGAATCAGTTTAGCTAAGTAGATCTTGCGCATCATCGCAGGCATCACATGACTGTTTTCCAAGTGGAAATTATCATTCGGACCATAGAGGTTGGTAGGCATCACAGCGATATAGTTGGTGCCATACTGCAGATTGTAGCTCTCGCACATCTTCAGTCCGGCAATCTTGGCAATGGCATACTCCTCGTTGGTATATTCCAGAGGAGAAGTAAGGAGCACATCCTCCTTCATAGGCTGTGGTGCATCCTTCGGATAGATACAGGTAGAGCCTAAAAAGAGCAGCTTCTTCACACCATGACTGTAAGCATTGCTGATGACATTACATTGCATCTTCATGTTCTGCATGATGAAATCGGCGCGGTAGAGCGAATTGGCCATGATGCCGCCCACGAAAGCAGCAGCTAAGACCACAGCATCCGGACGCTCCTCATCGAAGAATTTCTGAACGGCATATTGGTCGGTCAGGTCCAGTTCCTTATGCGAACGACCCACTAAGTTATTGTAACCACGTTTCTTCAAATTGTTCCAGATTGCGGAACCCACCAAGCCATGATGCCCAGCAATGTAAATCTTACTATCCTTACTCAACATTTTTACATCAAAAATTTAAGTTATTATTTTCTCCGTGCAAAATTACGATTTTTCTCTCAAAGAATAAAAAGTTTTAGGGATTTATTTTGTATTTATCGCATTTTGATGTATCTTTGCACTATAAAAGGAATAAACATAATGAAAATCAAGACATTTTTAATCATCGGATTTGCCACCTTGGCCATGCTTTCCTGCCATCGTGGTCCCAAGCCACCGGTATCTCTGCAGAACATGCCCATCAGCATGTCAAAACCAGCCAAGGGCGACAAAGCTATCTACGGACTTGCCTGCATGGGATGCACAGACTCCGCAGTGGTCATGCTCCCCAATCAGGGCGGCGATCCTGTGAAATATAACATTCTCGAAGCCAACCGCAACCAGCAGGTATTTGGCAATATCGAAGTTGGCGACTGGATCTGCATCATCCCTGCCAAGGAAAAGAATAAGGCAAGCATGGTCATCGACCTCGACAAGCTGAAAGCCACCTGGACCTATCAGGTGATGCCCCATCTCAGAGATGTCACCCATCTCTCCAAAAAGCAGCAGCAGCGCATTCTCGCCAATATGCCCGACAGCATCGTGGAAACCTACATGATTCCACGCGAATACGGTTTTACGCTCAAGCGAATGGGAGAAGCACGCTCCGTGGGAATGGTGGCGACCAACAGTTCGGTTGAGGACGACAGTCCTGTGGAATATCCTAAAGTTCCCCTTTACACAGAGTGGCACGCCTACAACGGCAAGCTGATCTTAGTGAAAGGAAGATACGAGTTTAATAATGTCGTTTTCAACGAGAAAACCACCTACGACACGCTTTCATTCGTCTATATGAAGGATGATTCGCTCGCTCTCCGTGATTCTCGGGGCAATATCCAGAGCTATCACCGCAAGGCCAATGCGCGGACTGCCAATGCCGCAGCCCAGAAAGCAGCCCAGAAAGCAGCGGAAAAAATCAAGGAAGAACTCAAATAAAGTTCATGCGTTCATCGCTTGAAATCTGAGAGAAATCCTTGAAACAAGACTAAACGAGATGGAGAATTTCCGAAAAATGAGTAATACGACGGAGGCGTTCATGTTCGAACTCCTCCGTTTTTTCATGCGCCCATATCGTATGAAATGGGATATGAATGGCAGAAGCCCCTATCTTGAGGGCAGGCGCAATGTCGCTCTTGAAACTGTTGCCCACCATCACCAATTCCTCCGGCAGCACGCCCAACTCACGACAAAGTCGGCGATAAGCTTCCGGTTTCTTGTCGCTCACGATGCTCACCACATCAAAATATCGCTGCAGTCCCGATCGCCAGAGTTTATTCTCCTGATCCTGCAGTTCGCCCTTGGTAAAGACCGCCAACTTATATTCCGTCTTTCTGAGTTTTGCCAAAGTTTCCTCCACCTCTTCGAGCGGTTTGGCATCCAGTCGCAGCAGCGTCTTTCCCAATTCCACCGCTCTCCCTATCACGCGGGCAGGTACCTTTCCGTCGCTCACCTTGATGGCATTTTCCACTAATGAGATGGTGAACGCCTTGACGCCATATCCCAAGTCCTCCATGTTTCCCCCTTCCGTCTCAAAGAGCGCAGCAGAGATTTCCTCCTTGCTTCCATAGTCAGAAAGCAAGTCACAGTACTCAGCCTCCACTTCCTCGAAGTAAGTCTGCAAGGCCCAGAGGGTGTCGTCGGCATCAAAAGCGATGGCCTTGATATGATCCAGTTTTTTCATATTTCTCATTTCTCATTTTTATAGTCTTTCAGCAGAAACCATCTGCAAAAATAATACTTTTCCCCGAACTGACAAAGAAAAACGCGCAACAATCTGCTAAAAGCGACTGCTGCACGTCCGTCATTCATTCAATCTTAATAGAGAATTACTTTTCAGAAACGAGTCATAAACTCTACTACAATCTTGTCCTTCTCAGAAGTCTTTGCCACACCGCCGTTGCGATAGAAATACTTCTCGTAGTTGATACGGATGTCAGAGATGAAAGGCTTGGCAAGACTGAGCGTCACACCACCAGTCACACGATGGCGCTTATAGTCGTTGATTTTCAACACGCCAGGGTCCTCATCCGTAGCCCCATATCGGGTGCCATCACTGTGGTCGCTCATGAAATCATATCTTACCAATGGAGAAACCTTCCTGATCAGACATTTCTGGTTGGCCACGGGAATATCATAGCATACAAACCCGTCAAAGGCGTGCACATCATGAAACGCATTCTTGGAATAATGCTTGAAGAGATACTCCACCTCAGCGATCAGACCGCCACGATGGAAGGTAATACCCGCATCATACATATTGACGGCGACATCAGAAGGCTTGATTTTCTGCGTACTCAGCACGAGATTCACATTCGGGAAGAGGAACTGCGCCTTGGCAGAATAGTTGATGCCCTTGGTCCAGTAATCCTTCTGGTTGGTAAGACCGGAGCCGTTGAACACACCCGCATTCACGATGATAGGGAACCCCACGTTCCAGGTATAGCCCACCTCAGCACCGACATCACGCACATTACCCACCTGCTTGGCGATAAACGAGCGGTTGGCGAAATACTGCTGATGAGGCGAGCGGTGCGCATCGATGGTGAAAGGCACACGTTCCTGACCGATAGTAAACTGGAGCGTACTCCACGGTGTGATACGAGTATAAGCATCGAGCATCTTGATTTTGCCCTCATCGCAGAGGTCGATTTCCGCCTTGTAGCTCACCTCCTTGGTCACCTTACCAGTCACATTGATACGGGCAGTTCTCACTTCGAAGCGTCCCTCCCCTTCCTCGGTCTGGAATTCATACTTCGAGCGTATCGTACCGCCAATCTTCGGAGTACTGTCAAACTCCTTCTTTTCCTCCTGAGCAAACACCGCTGCAGACATCATAGTGCAGAGCAGCAGGGTCATTGTCTTCTTATTCATATTCACATTATTAATATATTAGCACACATCATGAGGCCATAGCCTTTATTCGGGTGCAAAATTACGAAGATGATATTTCTAACTTACGACACGGATGTTACAAAATGATGAAGAAAGCCCAAATCATATATTCCAGACATTCCATGATATGAAACGTTACCGATACATTTTTGCCTTTTCCCTTTGTTATTTCAAATAAAATGATTAGTTTTGCAGATGCAAAGAGTCTGATAAGATATTATCACCAGAAACTTAAAAGAAAAAACCATGGCAGAATTGAAATTATATCCAGTAGGAATCCAGACTTTCGAGGAAATCATCACCCGAAATCTGCTGTACGTAGATAAGACGGAATATGTCTATCGCATGACTCATAGCGGTGGCAAACATTTCTTCTTAAGCCGTCCACGCCGTTTCGGAAAGTCATTGTTGGTTTCTACCTTTAAGAGTTATTTTCTGGGAAAGAAGGAACTCTTCAAAGGGCTTGCCATCGAAAAGTTGGAAAAGGACTGGACGGAATATCCTGTCCTGCATTTCAGCATGGCTGGCGGTAAACACATGGAGAAGGACCAGCTGGAAAGATACTTGGGAAACCGGCTTGCAGAACAAGAAAAAGTATGGGGAATCAAGACTCCTGCTGTTGATGCGAACGACCGTCTCATCGCACTCATTCAGACTGCTTACGAAAAGACTGGCAAGCAGGTAGTTGTACTCATTGATGAGTATGATGCTCCCCTACTTGATGTTGTGCATGAAGATGCTCATTTGAAAGATTTGCGCAATGTGATGCGTAATTTCTATAGTCCTCTGAAGGATTGCGAACCTATGCTTCGCTTTGTTTTCCTGACAGGTATCACTAAATTCTCGCAGTTGAGCATCTTCAGTGAACTCAATAATATTACCAATATAAGTATGCGTAATGATTACGCAGGAATCTGCGGTATTACCAAGGAGGAATTGGAGACTCAAATGTCAGCAGATGTTGATGCTTTGGCAGTTAAGATGAATCTAACCCGAATTCAAACTCTTGTTGCATTGCGAGAATTTTATGATGGTTATCACTTTGCTGCCCAGTCCCCCGACATCTTCAATCCATATAGTCTATTGAATGCTATGGCTGCAGGCTGTCTGGATTATTATTGGTTTACTTCTGGCACACCTACCTATCTGATAGAAATGCTTAAGAAATTTCAGGTAATGCCTTCTGATATAGGACGTTGTGAGGCAGACAAATCAGACTTTGACGCACCGACCGAAATGATGGTGTCTATCATGCCTTTACTGTATCAAAGTGGTTATATAACCATCAAAGGATACGACCCTGAAACTGAGCTTTTTACGCTTGACATCCCGAACAAGGAGATTCGTGTAGGACTATATCGCAGTCTCTTACCTAATTATATAGGTATGACTACGCCTAAGGGAGCAACCACCATCGCAAAGATGTCGGCTCTTATTCGCCGTAATGATATGAATGGGGCTTTGCAGATGCTTCAAGCTTTTCTTGCCACGGTTCCGTATTGCAACAATGCGGATTCAGAGGGGCATTATCAGCAGATGATGTATGTGATATTCTCTATTCTTGATAATTACGTGGACGTAGAAGTTCGCACTCCGTCTTTTACCTTTGCACCTGGAAACAAGTTTAAACGAATTGGTTAACGGGTGTTAA